>Ga0181583_10002363_pt1 | contig 14055 bp, 10 predicted proteins | sample 071ome_31_FD_132461 | JGI IMG/M metagenome (GOLD analysis project Ga0181583, IMG submission 132461) | Coastal salt marsh microbial communities from the Groves Creek Marsh, Skidaway Island, Georgia - 071405CT metaG (megahit assembly) | ecosystem: Environmental > Aquatic > Marine > Intertidal... | reverse complement strand
GGTAACCGATTTTTCAATATCGGCCAGAGACAAATCCTGAGCATCACGCAAGACCGGCACGACCAGCCCTTGGGGTGTACCCACGGCCACACCTATATTATAGAAATTCTTATAGATGATATCCTCACCATGAATTTCGGCATTTACCGCTGGAAATTCCTGCAAGCCATTAATCACCGCCCGAACAAAAAAGCCCATAAAGCCCAGCCGCGCGCCATGCTGCTTTTCAAAATCATCCTTATATTCTGCCCGCAGCGCCATAACCGCACTCATATCCACCTCGTTAAAGGTGGTCAGCATTGCAGCGGTATTTTGTGCCTCTTTCAGACGGCTGGCGATCATCCGGCGCAGGCGTGACATAGGTACACGCTCTTCACGAGCATCGCTGGTGCGCGGGCCAGCCGGTGCAGGCGAAGAACTGGCAGCAGGGGCGGCCATTTTAGCCGATCCGCTGGCAATCGCTTTTTGCACATCTGCCTTGGTCAGGCGGCCATCCTTGCCTGTCCCGGAAATCGCTGCCGGGTTAAGATTGTTTTCTTCTACCAATTTGCGTACCGCAGGCGATAATACCGCTGCCGCAGCTGAAGAAGCAGCAACTGGTGCAGGCACAGCAGCAGGGGCAGAAACAGCAGCCGGGGCTGGTGCAGGCGCAGATGCTGGGGCAGTTTTTGCCGCAGGCTTGGCGGTAGGGGCAGCCCCTTCCTCGACCAATGCCAATAACGCATCCACCCCGACCGTATCGCCTTCCTTTGCCACGATATCGGCCAGCACCCCATTTACAGGAGACGGCACTTCCAAGGTGACCTTGTCTGTTTCCAGCTCGACAATTGCCTCATCAGCGCCAACCGCCTCACCAGCTGATTTCATCCATTTGGCCACTGTTGCCTCGACGACCGATTCGCCCAGAACAGGTACTTTAATTTCCACAGCCATTTTAAGCGTTCTCCTTATAGATTCCTACGCTACATAATGTTTTTACAAAATATAAAACCTCGCCCAACCTATTCAGCCGCGATGCTGGCTTTACCAGCACTCAGCGCGACTTCCACAAGGGTGGCCTGTTCGGCGCGATGCCGGCTGGCAGAACCGGTCGCAGGAGAAGCTGCAGCTTTTCTGCCTGCATAGATAGGGCGCTGTGCGCTCATGCCTGCTTCGCTCATCACCGCTTCCAGATAATCACGCACAAATGTCCAACTGCCCATATTTTGCGGCTCTTCCTGACACCAGACCAGCTCTGCCTTTGGCGTTTTTTTCAGCATTTTTGCCAATGTACGTTCCGGGAAGGGATAAAGCTGTTCCACCCGCAAAATTTTCACATTGGTGATATTTTGCTCTTCTCTTGTCTCGGCCAGATCATAATAGACCTTGCCGGAACACAAGACGACTCGTTCCACATTTTTATCCTGAATATTTTTATTATCTTCATCCAGAATACGATGGAAGGATGTCCCTTCGGCCATATCGGATAATTTGGATACACAAGCCTTGTGACGCAACAGGGATTTAGGTGTCATCACAATCAGCGGCTTGCGGAAATCACGATGCAATTGGCGGCGTAATACATGGAAATAATTGGCCGGTGTAGAACAATAGACCACTTGCATATTATCTTCGGCACAAAGCTGCAAATATCGCTCCAGACGAGCAGAGGAATGTTCTGGCCCCTGGCCTTCATAGCCATGCGGCAATAGCAGCACCAGACCGTTCATCCGTAACCATTTAGCCTCGCCTGATGAGATAAACTGGTCTATAACCACCTGTGCACCATTGGCAAAATCACCAAACTGGGCTTCCCACATAACAAGGGCATTTGGCTCTGCTTGGGCAAACCCGTATTCAAACCCCATTACCGAGGCTTCGGATAAAGGCGAATCAATCACCTCAAACGGGGCTTGATCCTCTGTCAGGTTGGTAAGCGGAACATAGCGGGCTTCGCTATTTTGATCCACAAAGACAGCATGGCGCTGGCTAAACGTGCCGCGGCAGCTATCCTGACCGGACAGGCGAACTTTATGGCCTTCCATCAGCAAACTGCCAAAGGCCAGATGTTCGGCTGTGGCCCAGTCGATATTTTCGCCGGTTTCAATCGCTGTTTTGCGCGCACCCACCACCCGTTTCAGCTTGCTATGGGCGGTGATATTTTCCGGAATGGTGGTCATCACCTTGCCGATATGTAGCAACATATCCTTTGAGCAGGCGGTTGTGCCGCGGCGGTCATCACCAGAGGCCGCTTTCAGGCCGGCCCATTGGCCTTCCAGCCAGTCCGCCTTGTTCTGCTTAAAGGTCAAGCCTGCCTCAAATTCATCATTTAGATGCTGATTGTGATCGGCAAAAATCTGTTCGGCATGAGCTTCGCTTATTACCCCTTCAGAAACCAGCTGGCGAGCATATAGCTCTCTGGTGGTTGGTTGCTGGGCAATCTGGCGATACATTTGCGGCTGGGTAAAAGATGGCTCATCACCTTCATTATGGCCAAACCGGCGATAACAGAACATATCGAGCACCACATCACAGCCAAAGGTCTGGCGAAACTCTACCGCGATACGCGCAGCATGAACCACCGCTTCGGGATCATCCCCATTGACATGGAAAATCGGAGACATCACCATTTTAGCGACATCGGTTGGATAGGGCGAAGAGCGCGAATAAGCCGGGCTGGTGGTAAAACCAATCTGGTTATTCACAATAATATGAATAGTCCCGCCGGTTCGATAGCCGCGCAGATCAGAAAAGGCAAAGGTTTCCGCAACGACGCCCTGGCCGGCAAAAGCCGCATCGCCATGTAGCAAGATGCCTAATACCTTTGTCTGATCGGTATCCTTTGCCTGTTCCTGCTTGGCCCGCACACGCCCCACCACAACCGGGTCGACAATTTCCAGATGTGACGGATTAGGTGCCAAGCTCAGATGAATGTCATTTTCATCAAAATTGCGATCGGCAGAAGCGCCCATATGATATTTAACATCACCTGAGCCGCCTACTTCCTCCGGGTTGGACGGATTGCCCAAAAATTCCGAAATAATCGCCCGAAAGGGTTTGTCCATCACATTATGGAGTACATTCAAACGCCCTCTATGCGGCATCCCGATAACCACTTCGCGCAATCCCATTTGCCCGCCACGTTTCAGGATTTGTTCCAGAGCCGGGATTAACGCCTCGCCTCCATCCAGACCAAAGCGTTTTGTACCGATATATTTTTTATGCAGAAATTGCTCGAACCCCTCAGCGGCAACCAGCTTTTCATAGATCGCTACCTTGCCACGTTCGGTAAATTCGGTGCGATTGCCGATGGCCTCTATGCGCTCTTGTATCCAGGCCTTTTGTGCCGGATCCTGAATATGCATAAATTCCACACCAATGGTCGAACAATAGGTGCGCCGCAAGACATCCAGAATTTCATTTAAGGTCGCGGTTTCCAGCCCCAATACATGATTGATGAAAATCGGCCTGTCATAATCTTCTTCTGTAAAGCCATAGCTGGCCGGATCCAGTTCCGGGTGAATTTCTTTTTCCTGCAAATCAAGCGGGTCAAGCTGTGCCAATAAATGACCGCGAATACGATAGGCGCGTACCAGCATAATAGCACGCAAGCTATCTAGCGTGGCAGAACGCAAATCGCCCGCCATCAGATCGCGATTCCCTGTTATGCCTTTGGCGACCGCCTTTATCGAGGCTTCCGGATCATGCGCGCCAACGACTTGTGACGGGCTTTTTCCCCAATCGGGCTGATATTCTGTTTCCTCTGACAGCGCCCCGATAGACTGAAACCACTGTGCCCATTGCGGGTCTACACTGCCTGGATTATCTGACCATGCTTTGTGCATTTCTGCGATAAAAACCGCATTTGCCCCTGACAGAAAACTTGAATCCATTCCAAAAACTCCGCCCCTGTTTTAGCGCTCCTCACAATGACGCTTTAGCGCGCCTTATCGCCGAGTATCGCCTGTTTTTCCCTCAAAGAGCAAGCCAGCTGGATAAATAGCTGCCTGCCCGATAAAAAATCCTAATCCTAAAATGCCTTGATCGCTTCTTGCAATGCCTCACCCAGCTGTGAGGGCGAGCGTGCCATCACAAAACCGGACGCTTCCATCGCAGCAATTTTATCTGATGCTGCCCCACTGCCGCCAGCGACAATCGCCCCGGCATGACCCATTCTGCGTCCAGGAGGGGCAGTTTGACCGGCAATAAAACCGGCTATCGGCTTTTTATTTGGATGGGCGGCATAAAAAGCTGCAGCTTCTTCTTCGGCAGAGCCGCCAATTTCACCGATCATCACAATGGATTCAGTGCCTTCATCTGACAGGAACATCTCCAGACAATCAATAAAGTTAGTGCCATTTACCGGGTCACCGCCAATACCGATACAGGTCGATTGCCCCAGACCAATTGCGCTGGTTTGTGCAACCGCCTCATAGGTCAGTGTGCCCGAGCGCGAAACAATACCAACTGTACCTGTTTTATGAATATGGCCAGGCATAATCCCGATCTTGCATCCTCCCGGCGTGATAATGCCAGGACAATTCGGCCCGATAAGGCGGCTGGCAGACCCGTCCAGGGCGCGCTTTACTTCCACCATATCCTTTACCGGTATCCCTTCGGTAATACACACAATCAGCGGCATTTCTGCCTCAATGGCTTCCAGGATAGAATCGGCTGCAAATGGCGGCGGAACATAAATCACACTGGCCGTTGCGCCTGTCTCGGCACGCGCTTCAGCTACCGTATTGAAAACCGGCAGGTCAAGATGGGTTTGCCCGCCCTTGCCAGGGGTGACACCGCCTACCATCTGGGTGCCATAATCGATCGCCTGCTGGCTGTGAAAAGTGCCTTGCGCGCCGGTAAAGCCCTGACAGATAACCTTGGTATTTTTATCAACAAGAACAGCCATACTTCTTACTCCCCCTTCACCGCAGCAACAATCTTTTTGGCGGCATCGCCCAGATTATCTGCCGCGATAATATCCAGACCCGAAGCGGCCATGATATTTTTGCCAGCCTCGACATTCGTGCCTTCCAGACGCACCACCAATGGCTTGGTCAGCCCCAATGTACGGGCAGCTTCCACCACCCCTTCAGCAATCACATCACAGCGCATGATGCCGCCAAAAATATTCACCAAAATTCCTTCGACATTTTCATCTGATAAAATGATTTTAAAGGCTTCAGTTACCCGTTCGGTGGTCGCACTGCCGCCAACATCCAGAAAATTGGCCGGCTCTGCGCCTTCCAGCTTGATGATATCCATCGTCGCCATCGCCAGACCAGCCCCGTTCACCATACAGCCAATGCTGCCATCCAGCTTGATATAGTTCAGATCAAATTCTGATGCCTTTACCTCGCTTGGATCTTCCTCGCTCAAATCCCGCAATTCCAGAATTTTTTTCTGGCGGAACAGGGCATTATCATCAAAGCCCATCTTGGCATCCAGAGCCAGCAAATCACCTGATCCTGTCACCACCAATGGATTGATCTCGATCATCGAGGCGTCCAGCTCAAGAAAGGCCTTATAGATGCCGGACAGGAATGTCCCTGCCTGTTTTGCGCTCGCCCCTTCCAGTTTCAGCCCATTGGCAATGCGCCGCACATGATGGGGCTTCAGCCCGGTTGCAGGGTCAATGGAAACAGTGATAATGCGTTCAGGTGTTTGCGCCGCCACGGCCTCAATATCCATCCCCCCCTCGGTGGAGGCAATGATGGTCACCCGGCTGGAGGCGCGATCAACCAGCATGGATAAATACAGCTCGCGCCCGATATCACATCCCTGTTCAATATACAGACGCTGAACTTCCTTGCCGGCCGGGCCGGTCTGGTGGGTGACTAGAACAGAGCCAAGCAATCTGTCAGCTTCAGCACGCACCTCATCCAGGGTCTTTACCACTTTGACGCCGCCGGCCTTGCCGCGTCCACCTGCATGGATTTGGGCTTTCACTACCGTGACCGCACCCGCCAGCTTTTCGGCTGCCGCAACCGCTTCGTCCACGCTAAAAGCAGGAAACCCGTCCGGGACATTTACACCATAATCCCGTAACAGGGATTTTGCCTGATGCTCGTGTATATTCATGCCTTCTCTCCCCCCTTGTAACTCCTAACAACATATCGGACTGCACATCAAACGCACAGCCCGGATATGAAAAACGGGTCTATTCGACCCGTTCTACCACTTCATTTAATGCCCGAACCGCTGAGACAGAATGATCAAACATTGCCTGTTCTTCTGCGTTCATGGAAATTTCAACAATACGTTCAACGCCATTGCTGCCAATGATAACCGGCACACCAACATATAACCCGTCCAGCCCATAGGCATTTTCAACAAAGGCCGCACAGGGTAGCAGGCGCTTTTTATCCTTTAGATAGGCATCGGCCATCTGGATAGCTGAAGAGGCCGGTGCATAAAATGCAGAGCCTGTCTTTAACAGCCCGACAATTTCTGCCCCGCCATCACGGGTGCGCTGAACAATCGCATCGATTTTTTCCTGTGTTGACCAGCCCATGGCCACCAAATCCGGCACCGGAATACCGGCCACGGTTGAATAGCGTACCAGCGGCACCATCGTATCGCCATGCCCGCCTAGTACAAAGGCGGTTACATCCTCGACAGACACATTAAATTCTTCTGCCAGAAAATAGCGGAAACGCGCACTATCCAGAACACCCGCCATCCCGACAACATGACTGGCTGGCAAACCGGAGGCGCGCTGCAATACGCCTACCATCGCATCCAGAGGGTTAGTGATACAAATCACAAAGGCGTTCGGGCAATTGGCCTTGATGCCTTCGCCAACTTGCGTCATCACTTTGGTATTAATTCCTACCAGGTCATCGCGGCTCATCCCCGGCTTGCGGGCTACACCTGCGGTCACAATCACCACATCTGCCCCTGCCAAATCGGCATAATCATTTGCCCCGGTGACCTTTGCATCAAACCCTTCAATGGCACTTGCCTGTGCGATATCCAGCGCCTTGCCTTGCGGAATACCTTCGGCAATATCAAACAGGACGATATCTCCCAGCTCTTTCAAACCTGCCAGCAGCGCCAATGTACCGCCAATATTTCCCGCGCCGATAAGCGCAATTTTATTCCGTGCCATCGAAAATGATCCTTACCTTTGGTATTAAAATTCCTTGAAGTAGCGTTGAGGTTCAGCCGATGAAACCCGTTCGCTTACTGCCTTTTGGTTTAGCGAAGTTACCCTTTTTTAGCAAGCGTAACAACACTCGATTTTTGTTAATTAATCTCAATTTAAACAAAAATTTGGCCTTGAACTTCAGGCGTGCAAGCGCATCCCGCGTAGCTGAGCCATTTCCTGCAAGCGTGAACGGGTACGGTCAAATTCAAATGACCATTGTGTGCCGATATAGATATGCTGCTGGCTTGCCGCCGCGCTGGCGACAATAAACCGCCCCCGATCATAAAGCGCATCTACCAGCCACATAAACCGGCGCGCTTCATTTTGCTCGGCATCCCCCATTATCGGTATATCGCGCATGACAAGGCCGGCAAATCTGTCTGCTATCACCAGATAATCACGCGCCCCAAGGGCGGCACGACACAAGCTGTCAAAACTGACATCAGCCAGATCGCCCGCAACCTTGTCAAAAGATATTGACCGGCCGGCAACCATGATATTTTCCGATACAGGCATCTGGCCATCTGAAAGGCGCAAAAACAATGCGCCCAGCTCTTTGTTCAGCGTCTGTTTTTCCGATAGTGACGCCTCATCGCCCAGCACATACCAGCTGGAGATAGTCTGTAATATCCGGCCACGCCAATCCACCCCATCGCCAATATGATGAATATCCATATGCTGTTTCAGGGCATCGATAAAAGGCAGAAATCGGTCGCGGTGCAGCCCGTTTAAATAAAGCTCGTCCGGCATCCGGTTAGAGGTAGCAACCAAAATCATGCCGCGTGCCCACAAGCCGTCAAACAGGCGTTTAATGATCATCGCATCGGCAATATCGCGCACTTCCATTTCATCGAAACAGATAATATGGCCAGGGGCTATCAGCTTGTCTGCTGCTTTGTCTATCGGGTCTTTTGCCCCATCCAGACGGGCACGCTGAATAGCATCCTGTGCGGCGACCATAAAATCATGGAAATGAAATCTCTGGCAACTTTCAGATGGCACAGAACAGGCAAATAAATCCATTAGCATGGTTTTGCCGCGCCCGACCCCGCCATAGAGATAAACGCCTTTCGGGCTGATAGCCGGACGAGCGCCTTTGCGGCCAAACAGCCGGCCAACCAGACCGGATTTGCCTGTTATGCCTGACGGGGCGTCCAGCGTTTGTGTTTGTTGCAAGGCTTCGAAAAGTGCCGTCAGATGCTGTACCGCTTCTTTCTGCCCGGCATCAGCAGATAGTTTTTTCTGGTCAAGTTGGCGTTGATAATGCTGATCGGGCGATAAAGGCAAGCTGGCTTTTCCTATCGGCTCTGCGACATTAATGGCGCTAGCCCTGTCTTTGCACCATCAATTTTTTAATCTCGCCAATCGCCTTGCCCGGATTCAGTCCTTTGGGACAGGTTTTTGCACAATTCATAATGGTATGACAGCGATAAAGACGGAATGGGTCTTCCAGCGCATCCAGACGCTCGCCGGTAAATTCATCGCGGCTATCGGCTATCCAGCGATAGGCTTGCAACAATACAGCAGGCCCTAAATAGCGATCACCATTCCACCAGTAGGACGGACAGGAGGTGGTACAGCTAAAACATAAAACACATTCCCATAATCCATCCAGCGCATCACGCTCTTCTGGTGATTGTTTACGCTCGCGCCCTTTGGGGTCAGGTGTTTCTGTCTTCAGCCATGGTTCGACCGAGGTGAGCTGGGCATAGGCATGGGTTAAATCCGGCACCAAATCCTTGACCACCGGCATATGCGGCAGGGGATAGATATTGACCTCGCCCTTTACATCCTCGATGGATTTCAGACAGGCCAAAGTATTGCCACCATCAATATTCATAGAGCAAGACCCGCAAATCCCCTCGCGGCAGGAACGCCGGAATGTCAGACCGGAATCCAGTTCATTTTTGATTTTGATCAGCGCATCCAGCACCATTGGCCCGCAATCATCAAGATCAATCTCATAGCTATCTATGCGCGGATTCTCGTCATCTTCAGGTGACCAGCGATAAATATTAAAGGTTTTGACGCGATCACCGCCCCCATTTAGCGCATGATGATTGCCTTTTTTTACCTTTGAATTTTCTGGCAGGCTAAATTGTGCCATTCCTGTCACTCCCCTTGGTAATACCCTATGGTCGGCATTCTTTCGATTAATAGACGCGCGCCACTGGCGGTACGGGCTGAACTTCGTTGGTCAGCGTATTCATATTCACATCCCGATAGCCAAGCTGCGAGCGATTTTTCTCATCTAGCCACATGACGGTGTGCTTCATCCAGTTCTCATCATCTCTTTCAGGATAATCTTCATGGGCGTGCGCCCCGCGTGATTCTGTGCGCTGATGGGCAGACCGAACCGTGACTAATGCCTGGCTCATCAGATTCTCCAGCTCCAGCGCCTCGATAAGGTCGGTATTCCAGATAAGCGATCTGTCCTGAATGCCCAGCTCGCCCATTTGCGAGGCGATTTCATCCATTGTCTTTACGCCCTCATCCAGGCTGGCACCGGAACGGAAAACAGCTGCATATTTTTGCATGGCACGCTGCATATCCAGCCGCACACCTCCAACCTTTTCCTTGCCTTTGGCATGGCGCATTCTGTCCAGACGTTCAATGGCCTTATCAGTTGATTCCTGGCTTGGCGGTGCCAATGTTGCGCCAGGGGTCAATACTTCAGCAGCGCGCATGGCCGCTGCCCGGCCAAACACCACAATATCCAGCAAAGAATTTGTTCCCAGACGGTTTGCCCCATGCACCGATACACAGGCCGCCTCGCCAATAGCCATCAGACCATGGGCAACACGGTTGGGATCATCCTTTGTCGGCGATAACACCTCGCCATGATAATTGGTCGGGATACCGCCCATATTATAATGTACGGTTGGCAATACCGGGATAGGCTCACGGGTGATATCCACGCCGCAGAAAATCCGCGCGGTTTCAGTGATGCCCGGCAGGCGTTCATGCAAGGTATCGGCATCAATATGTTCCAGATGCAACAGGATATGATCCTTTTGCGGGCCGACACCACGCCCTTCGTTAATTTCCATCGTCATCGCCCGGCTAACCACATCGCGGCTGGCCAAATCCTTGGCGGTAGGGGCATAGCGTTCCATAAAACGCTCGCCTTCAGAATTGGTCAGATAGCCGCCTTCGCCGCGCGCGCCTTCGGTGATGAGAACCCCGGCGCCATATACGCCTGTCGGGTGAAACTGGACAAATTCCATATCCTGCAAGGGCAGACCCGCGCGCAGAGCCATCGCATTGCCATCGCCTGTGCAAGTATGGGCAGAGGTACAGGAGAAATACACCCGGCCATAACCGCCTGTAGCCAGAACTGTACGCTGACCAAGGAAGCGATGCAAAGAGCCATCTTCCATCGACAGAGCCAGGATGCCCTGACAAGCACCATTATCATCCATGATCAGGTCAATCGCATAATATTCGACAAAAAATTCTGCCTTGTGGCGCAGACATTGCTGATACAGCGTATGCAAAATTGCATGGCCGGTACGGTCAGCCGCAGCACAGGCACGCCGGGCAATATTTTTGCCATAATCAAGAGTGTGGCCACCAAAAGGACGCTGATAGATATTGCCTTCTTCGGTACGCGAAAAAGGCACGCCATAATGTTCCAGCTCAATCACAGAGGGAATAGCATTGCGGCACATATATTCGATCGCATCCTGATCACCCAGCCAGTCCGAGCCTTTGACCGTGTCATACATATGGAACTTCCAGTTATCGCCCTCGCCCATATTGTTCAGAGCCGCCCCGATACCGCCTTGTGCTGCAACCGTGTGCGAGCGGGTAGGAAACACCTTGGTGATACAGGCCGTACGCAAGCCCGATGTTGCCATACCAAGTGTCGCCCGCAAGCCAGCCCCGCCAGCCCCGACAACAATTACATCATAATGATGATCAGTAATTTCATACGCGCTCATCTTACTCTCTCTCCACCACAGCTTTCATTCATCTGCTGTTTGACCTGAATGACCCGGCTTTTTGCCTGGCCTGACTTTATTGCCGACCTATTAGATAATTAGGATAATTTTCTGTCGATACCAGTATCCGAACTTCTGTTTTTTACAATGCGATTTTTAGCATACTAAGCAAGCTGACAGCCCCCAGCAGCACAAGAACCATTCTGATAGCAACAATCAATGCCAGACGAACCCCTTCATGGGCGACATAATCTTCCAGAACGACTTGCAGACCCAAACTGCTATGCCAAAATCCAACCCCGATAAATAACATTATCAATGCAGCATTTACCGGATGAGACAATATTGCTATCGCGCCCGCATAATCTGCCCCGACAAGCATGACAATAATCACACACATCCAGGCTACCAGCCCTATCATCGCGATAGCTGTCAGGCGTTGATGCCACCAATGCGCCAGGCCAGATTTTGCTGTCCCCAATCCGCGTGCTTCGGCAAGGGGCGTTTTCATACTATTGGATTTCAACATCTCTATTCTTCCCTTTTCTAGGCCGCGCTAAAAATAAGACCCCAGAGGCCGGCTGTAAGCATTATTGCCAGCACCAGAACCGCCTGACCTGACTTGTAAATCGCTGGAATATTCAGCCCGATAACCGCATCCCAGAACAGGTGGCGCACCCCGTTACAGCCATGATAAAACAGCGCCACACTATAGCCGAACAAGACCAGCATCCCGGCAGGGTGGGCTATCACTTTCTGAACAAGGGCAAAACTTTCCGGGCCATTGGCCAATGCCACCAGATACAGGGTCAGCATCAACGTACCGGAAGACAGAATAATGCCTGTCATCCTGTGGGAAATGGACATAAGAGCTGGCAAAGGCAGGCGATAAACCTGCAAATGCGGCGATAAAGGACGCTGACGTGCCATAACAATCAAACCTTAAAAAAATACAACTATATGAAAAGCAGGCTTAACACCGGCTTCTTCCCCGTTAGATATGCACGACTATAGCGAAAGGCACGGCCGGGATCAATTTATCTGCCAAAGATTTTCAGCCCTGCGGAACAAAAAGCTGTACACAGGCCGCCTGCTCGGTGTAACTGGCAGTATGATGACAAAAAATCCCGCCTTTTCAGATGATTTACCCTTTCAGCCCCGAATATTGGCCATTCAGTCTGCGGTATTGGTCGGGGCGGTCGGAAATGATGCGGCAATACCTGTTTATACCCATTTTCGCCAGAAAGCGGCACGGCTGGACACGGTTCGCCTGGCTGCTCATCCCGGCTTTCAGGTTGGCTTTATTGATATCACACCAGCCAATAGCCTTGCGACCCTGCTAGAGGATTTTGCCCGCTTGCCCCATATCACCCTGCCAGAAGCGGTTCAAACAGGCTATTTTGGCGCAGCCGATCAAATTGCCCCTGTCGCAAGCTTCCTTGGGCAATGCCAAAAACAAGGGGGGGGCTTTTACCTTCTGGACCCGGTATTGGGCGATGCGGGCAAATTATATGTTGATCCGGCCATTGCTGTTGCGATGCAAGAGCAATTGCTTCCTCTTGCCGATATCCTGACGCCAAATGCATTTGAGCTTGGCTGGCTATCGGGCAGACCTATTGCCGGCCTGGCAGATGCCGAACTGGCCGCAGGCGAGATATTGGAAAAATTCGGCCAAAGGCTGAAAGGGGTTTTTGCCACCGGCATTAATGCAGGCGAGGGCAAAATTGCGGATATGCTGGTAACATCCAGAGGGGTAGAAACCTTTACCCATCCGCGAAAATCCCATGGCGTTTCGGGCAGTGGTGACGTATTAAGCGCATTGGTAATCAGCTTTTTTCTGCGATCGACAAATCTGGAAGATGCCTGCCAGAACGCCAGCCAGCTGATCCGCGAGATGATAGCCGAAACCACGTCGCCTCTGGGGCTGGATGTTGCCGGTTTACTTCAGCAGATCAGTCCCAAAATTTAGGGTTTATTTTAGCTTCGGGATTACCGCCCGCTTAGGCCGCGTTCGGCAACCAGCTCGGCTATCTGTACCGAATTCAGAGCCGCCCCTTTACGCAAATTATCGGACACACACCAAAAGGCCAGCCCATTTTCAATAGACGGGTCGCGCCGGATACGGCTGATATATACCGCATCTTCGCCTGCACATTCTATCGGGGTGACATAGCCTTCATCCGCGCGGTGATCAATCACCACAACCCCGTCTGCATCGCGCAGAATCTGGCGGGCTTCTGCCTCGCCAATCGGCTTTTCTGTTTCAATAAAGACCGCCTCACTGTGACCAATGAAAACAGGAATACGCACACACGTCGCCACCAGTTCAATAGCAGGATCCAGAATCTTTTTGGTCTCTGCGGTCATTTTCCATTCTTCTTTAGTCGCGCCATCTTCCATAAATACATCAATATGGGGAATAGCGTTAAAGGCGATTTGTTTGGTGAATTTTTCAGGCTTTACCTCATCATTTACAAAAACACCCTTGGTCTGGTTAAATAGCTCGTCCATGGCCGGACGGCCAGCCCCGGATACAGCCTGATAGGTGGCCACTACCACCCGAACAATCTTAAACCTGTCATGCAGGGGCTTTAGGGCAACCACCAGCTGGGCAGTAGAACAATTCGGATTGGCAATAATATTGCGCCCGCCCCTGGCCAGCATCATGCCTTCAACGGCATCTGCATTTACTTCCGGAACGATCAGCGGGACATCTTCTTCCATGCGAAAGGCAGAAGAATTATCAATAACAATACAGCCCGCTGCGCCCGCGATAGGGGCAAATTTTTTGGAAATATCCCCGCCGGCAGAAAACAGGGCGATATCAGCTTGGGAAAAATCAAAGCTGTCCAATGATTCAATCTTCAAGGTCACATCATCGCCATAGGAAACTTCCTTGCCAGAGGAATTGGTCGAAGCCAGCGCATAGACCTTGTCTGCAGGGAATTTCCGTTCTGCAAGCGTTTGCAGCATTTCGCGTCC
>Ga0181583_10002362_pt1 | contig 14055 bp, 3 predicted proteins | sample 071ome_31_FD_132461 | JGI IMG/M metagenome (GOLD analysis project Ga0181583, IMG submission 132461) | Coastal salt marsh microbial communities from the Groves Creek Marsh, Skidaway Island, Georgia - 071405CT metaG (megahit assembly) | ecosystem: Environmental > Aquatic > Marine > Intertidal zone... | reverse complement strand
TCAATGAACTTCCCGAAGGGAATGTTCACGGTGGTCCCGGCATTGATGATAAGTTTCGCACCTTCAGCGACCTCTACATCGCCTTGAAGATTCATGGTACCCGACCATGTTTCAACACCCGTTACGATACCTTGCGTGGTTTCGTTGTTGGCCATCACCGTAGGAAGGCTGACCATCCCCACCATGATGGAGACCATGTAGAGAAGGACGAGCGACAGTGATTTTGCTTGCTTTCGGCGTGACATGACAGATGCACCTAATCCCTCCATGAACGCCACGAATATAATACTGCGCCTCAATCGCCGCTCTTAAAGTATCATAACGTCGTAAGAATATCATTTCATTTACCCTTTTCAGGGAATATACTTCCGTAAAATGACTCTAAAGCGGAGAACGGTGAACAAAAACGGAACCCTTCGGTGGCCGATTTTGGGGTGAAAAGAGCCCTCAGCACTCCGAAACAGCACCGATTTGAGCCAACCATCCAGCCGCATCGAGGAAGCCGTACCCTCCCCGGGCATCGTGCCTTTCGTTTGACAACGGTTGTGCGGATTGAGCCAAAGCGAGTTTCACCCGCTCAATGCACGACGCGTCCTGGGATACGGACGGCTTGAGGTTGGGTTGAGCCTCGAGGATAAGCGCCAAAGCACCGGCAACGAAAACGGTGGAGTCGGAGGTTCCGCTGCTTGAATACCAGAGGTCACTTTCACCTGTACTGATGATGCGATGACCGGGTGCGACGATTTCGGGTTTTTCGTGAGGCGATGCGCGGGGGTTGGTTTCGGCGTCTTCACGTGCCCCGGCAGAAGAGTTTTCCCAAAGTAAACCGGATTGTGTTGTCGCCCCCACTGAAATCGCAAGACGCACACTGCCAGGTGAGGCGACGTCCCCGTCATCTGACAGTCCGTCGTTGCCCGCAGCAGCGACCACATAGACCCCGGCGTCCGTAGCTTGTCGCGTTGCAGCCGCAGAAGATCCTTCATCAGCGCTTTGTGCCCGCTCAGTCCCTCCCAAAGACAAGGAGATGATGTCCGCTTCAAAATCGAACTGGCACCAGCGGATGGCATCTGCCACATCGCTGTCAAAGCCGGTGTTTTCTCCTTCACCGTTGTCTTGAAGAGCGGCCGCCATGGCAAACGTCACGTTTGGTGCTGAACCGGTCTGATGGCCGGTGGCGATCATCAAACCCGCCATTAGCGTGCCGTGCGCTACCGCACCGTAGTCAACCGGTGTTGTTGAACCGCCAATGAAGTCCTTGAAGACGATTTCTTTTCCAATGAACGCCTGATGCGACAGGTCGATCCCCGTGTCCACCATGCAGACGCGAACATCCTCGCCCGTCAACCCTGATTCTTGGAGAGAGCGAATCCCAGAATCTGCGAAGGCCCATTCGGAATTTGGGAGCGGAAGTTCAACCACAACCCATTGATTCTGCCAAAGCACGAGGCTTGCAGAAACGAGCAGAGCGAACACCACCAACCCACCCAAGGAACGTTGTCGTCGTCGGGTCCGCACCAAGGGTTCGACCGGGAAGGGTGCCCAGCCCATGATCTCTGAGCGCCATTCGTCCTGAAAGCCGATAACGGTCGGGTCGACAGCGGAAACAATGCTCCTGTCGCTGGGTTCAGGCAGGTACTCAACGTCCCGCAAACCCTCCATGCCCCAGCGCTACTGAACGAGCACAAGAATGCTTGTTCTTTGAACCGGCCAAATCAGAACTTGCCGCTACGGCCACCACGACTGACTTTCACGCCGCCAACGACCACGAGAACAAGCAAAACGATGATCAGAAGCGTCGTCCAAATGGACTCGCCTTCGGTATCACTCTGGGTGTAGTACTCCAAGGAGAAGGTCTCACCGGCAGGCAACGAGATGGATTCAACACTGCTTGTTTCAGCACCTGCAACCTCAACACGGATGTTGAATCGCTGGTTGCCCTGCGTGAAGGTCATGTCATCGAACACTGCCTCAACGGTTTCCCCGGCGGGGACGTTGATGGTCACCGAGCGCTCTGGTTGGCTCGCCGGCGATGTAGGCTCAATATAGACGAGAACCGATGGTGCGTCCAAGAAGCCGTTGTTGCTCACGGGCACACGTACGCTGCCGGCTTGGTTCGCATTGGAGTCGGATTTGACCACGATGGCCCCTTCGTCGACGACCAACTTGATCACGGCAGCCTGCACGTTGACAACAACCGTCTGCTGTGCAACCGTTTCGTCAAGACTGTTGACGTAGACGGTCAAATCAAATGAACCCTCTGAAAAAGATTCGGGAGCAAACACCGTGAACTGTTGGGTTCGGGTCTCGCCCTTGCTCAACGTCAGCGTGGAGGTCATTGGGGTAATGGACCAACCTTCGAGAATACCGCTTTCCAAGAGTTCAATGGTGAACGTGTCTTGTCCGTTTCCGTCGTTGGTGATGTCAAAAGAGAAACGGCGCTCAACAAGCGCAGACATGCCGAGTTCATCGGTCGCATCGGAGATGCTGAAGGCGTAGGTCTGAGGTACGAAGATTTTCGCAGAGACTTGGGTTGATTCGCCCAGATCTGTCTTCATGCGGACGGTGACTCGGTGCCCGTTTTCAAGGCTCCAAGCATCGCCAACATCGGGAAGGGTCACTTGGACACGAACCGTGGTCGCCAGCGCTGCTTCAGTTTCGTTATCACCGATTCCAAGCACGATTTCAACGCTGTCTTCGTAGGCTTCGCTGGTGCTGTTCCAGATTTGAACGGTCCAATCCTCGGAGTCTTGTGCGAGACCCAATTCACCGCTCACGGTGAAAACATCGACGATTTCTGTACCGTTGTAGTCGACCGTATAGTCAAACGTGATGGTGTTGAAAATTGATTCGTTGCCGGACGAGACAATCGCTTCAAGCTCAACGTCCTCAACATCAAGCACCGTCGCCGAGCTTCCGACTGAGGATTCAACAAAGTTCACGTCCAAGTTAGAGTTGACCCGTCGGTTGTAGTTGAGGGTTGCAGAGATGGACGAATCCGCAGCCACCGAAGTGGTCTGCCCACCGAAGTATTCCATTTCCAATTGTCGCTCGTGCTGGACCGTGGTAAATTCACTGTCAAAGGCGATTGTACCTTCCGGGAAGAGGAGTTTCTCGAACATGCCTGAAGAAGGCAAGGATAGGATCCAGCTCATCTCCTCAAAGGTCACTTCGAGTTCAACATCATCTTGAATCATGCTTCCTCCAGCACCGTCTGCACCGGCGTGGTGTTCGTTTTGTTCGATATCTGCCCAAGCCGTGGAGAGGTCGACATAACCGCCAAGGGCCATGACCAAGGAGAGGTTACCTCCGTTGGATACGGTGGCCTCCAAGAGGCCGATGGCTACACCGCCACCGTTCTGCCCGGGATCAGCTTCACGAACAACAACGACCCAGTCACCGGGCTGAATGCTCGCCGACCATTCAAGGGTTGTACCGTTCATCGTGCCGTCCAAGGAGACCGGGTCACGTTCAACGCCCGCAACAGGGTAAAGGACGATGGTAGCGTCAATGAGGCGTTGGGCATCCAACTGGTCGGTCACGTAACCGAACACATCAACAGAACCCGCCGTGACTTCGATGTCACGCGAGTCCGGACTGTCATACACTGCATATCCAGATTCGTTTTCGGTCGCGTAGTAGACCGTTTCGAAGCCTTCCTTGGCGACCGTCACGTTGTACACGTCTCTGATGGGAACAAATGCACGCCAAACACCTTCGCTGTCGGTCACCGTGTCAATGCTGACTTCCGAATGGTTCACGCCTTGTAACGTGATGTTGAACTCAGAAATCCCTTCGCCCAAACTTGGAAGGCTGTTGTTGTCAAGATCCCAGTACACTTTCCCGCCGATTTCGACTTCGAGTTCTGCGTACACGGGGCCAAGAACAAGCCTGTTGTTGACCGCGTCAGCCGTGGTAAACGGTGCGTCACTCGTGTCCAAGAACCAAGATTGTGTGCCAACGGTCCGATTGAGGTAGAGACTCCACGTCCCCGGCATCATCATCTCGGTTGCGTTCCCGTTTGCATCGGTTCGGTCAAAGGTGATGTTGCCGTAGCCGTCTTGGCTCACAGCCGTCACCGTTATGTCGGCGAGGGTCTCGTTGGTCAACCATGCCCTCAACTGAAGGGTCACCTCAACACTGACTTCAGTGGTCAGCGCAAGGTCAAGCCGTGAAGAATCGTGTTGCACAGAGATTGGCGAGCGAAGGGTTTCGGTCTCGTTCCCGTTTGAGAAGGGCGCAACGATGGCGAGCCATTCGCCTGCGGGAACGTAAGCGGCAAAGCTGCCGTTCTCGTCCGAACCGATGTTGAACCATTGGTCTTCAGCTTCGTTGTAGAGCAGGAAATCGTTCGCAATTCCGTCACCGGTGCTGTTCGTTAGCGTTCCATTCACGAGATAGGTGTTCTTCAGAGCAACATCAAAGGGTTCGTCAATGGCATCAAGTCCTACGACGATGGCGTCGAAGAATTGGACACCAATCAAATCAAAGTCGGATGCATTCTCGGACTCGGCCGTGGTTCGATTGAACACGAGGTCATACCCACCTGGCGTCAAGGCCAGGGTGATGTTCCCGTTTGAGGTGTAATCATCGGCGGTGAAGTACAGGCTTTCTTTGTCTTCATCAATGGGCTTCAGTTGGAAATCTGGAGAAACCAGCGTTCCGTTCTCAAGCATTCCATCTCCACCGGCGTCGAGGTAGATGTTGAACGTGAGTTCAATGGCCTCGGGGTTGGCGATCAAATCCATGGTGGAAAGGGTCTCCGTGAGCGAATGGTTGACCGAGACGTCCTGGATCACCGAGACGTTGAGTCGTTCGTCGTCAACCGACAAGTCCCAATCCCCGTCCAAAAGGTCAAAGAAGAACGTCGCCGTATCCGATACAGTTGTTCGCCATTCCAATCCATCTTCGTTGGTGGCAACCACATCGACCGCTTCCCAAAGCGGTTGAGTCGCATCCCAGCGAGTGGTGTTGTCGTAGAGGTAAAGGACACCCGAAACACCGGTTGAAGGTTCAAGGAAGAGAGGGCCGAGGTCAAGATCAACACCGGATTCAACTTCGACCAATTCACCGTACCCACGGTTCGCCATGACGCTCTCGGTCGTCATGTGGTAGGTCAATCCGGAGGGGACGCGAACGGAGAAGGCGCCCGAGACGTTGGTCACGGCTGTGAATGCCAATGTTCCTGATACGAAGTTCACGGTCAGTGCTGAAGCAGGTTCGGTGGTCTTGACCTTGTCTTCATCAAGCGTTGTGTCCAACCATGCATCGTATTCCTCGACCGTGACCCCTGGATAGGAGCGGAGGCTACCGTTGATGTAGGCGGCTTGAGCATAGGTCACGTCCTTCACAATGTCTTCAGTTCCCGGTGAAAGGTCAACTTGGTCAAACAGAACAAAGTCGGGGTTGGCGTCATCTCGAACATCCCAAACACCGTAAAGCAACTCGATAGAGAGCTCCCCTTTTTCGTCCGAAGTGACGTTCATGGGTTGCAAAATACCTTCAGTGTTTTCGAAGGTAATGGTTCGGTTTGACACATCGAAGAGCGGTTCCTGTGTCAACGGGTCAACGAGAGAGACCAACGTCATGGTGACATCGACGGTATCCGGTACACCCATGGCAAGGCTGATGTTGGTCGTGTCATCGAGAACCATGACCGATTCGTTGAGGTCGTAGTACCCGTCTCCGTCGACGTCCACACGGTAGTAGTAGTCGCCCTTTGCAACGGGCCCGTAGGAGAAGTTACCCAATTCATCCGTCACGATGTGAACTGCAGCGTCCTCGCCAAGGTCTCGGTCAATCAGTTCAATCGTGGTGTTTGCCAAACCGTCGCCGACCATGTTGGAGAGGATGTCGGTGAAGATGGCTCCCGGCATGTTCATGCGCAAATCAAACGAGGGGACAACGCCGATTTCAACGGGGTCAGGAAGGAGTACTTCCTTGCCGTTGGCCAACTGTGCAATCATGTTGTAAGTGCCGGGCAGCAAGCCGGTCTTGTAGAAAGAACCGGGTTCAACCATCGGACCAGAGAAGGTTCCTACACCGATGAACAGACCGGTCCCGTTGAATGTTCCCGTCCCTTCAAAGAGACCTGCGCCTTCAATCGTCTCACCCTGGCCTGCATCTGCATCGCCATAGGTACGCGTCAGCGTGGAGGTCCCCTCGGATGTGAAGGTCCCCTGAGCGTCAACCGTTCCTTCCAACCGGTAGGTTGGTGGAGTGGTGGTTGCATCAACAACGCAAATCGTCTCGTTAGCGGGCATCACGGCGTTTGAGGTGTTGTCGGCCTCACAGGCAGTGATGTTCTCAACGCCCACCCATGAGGCTTCCAGCAAACCGTTTCCGTTCCATGTGCCGTTGGCGAAGAAGGAACGCTCGTTTCCGATATCGCGCGTGAAATCTCCGATGAAGTTCTTGGCCAATGCAATGCCGTCGCTGTCAAATGAACCGTCCTCGGTGAGCGTTGCTTCGCCCGTACCTTGGAGAATACGGGATTCCTCCGAAGTAAACGAACCGCTGGTGGTGACGACGGTGTAGTTGTCGGTCATCGACCAGATGTTGCGAAGGATGAATGTGGTTTCAGCAATCGGATCACCGTTGAACGTTTCATCGCCGCTCCAGGTCACGGTACCGGACACACCGCTGCTCTCAATGGAGACATCAAGGGTCCGGTCCATGGGCACCACGCGATTGGCTTGGTCGGCCGTCACGTTGAGTTGGGCTTCTCCGAGCCAACTCATGTTGGCGACTTGGCCGAGGATGGCCGTGATTTCGTTGATTTGCCGGTCGTCGTTGGTGTCGGTCAAAATGTCACTCAATCGTTCTGCATACGAGCCGTCTCGAAGGTTGTCACGAGCCTCACTTGGGTCGTAATCCCCAGCAAAGGCGGTCACGCGAAGACGTCCAGCAGGTGCGAGGAAACTGTACTTCCCATCGTCATCCGCATCGACAAAGCCAATGGGAATCCAATAGGTGTCCTCATCGTTGTCAGATGAGCCTTCGCCGGAGAAGGCATCGCGCTCAATGAGGATGCGAACGCCTGGCAGACCCTCGCCGTTATCGGTCATCGTCACTTGACCGGTTAATTCTGCACCGGGGTAGTACTTCAGAATCTTCACCAAGGTGTTGGTGGATTGAATGCTGATCGTTTCGTCTTCCGAATACCAGTTGGAGATGACGAAATGGTTCATCATGGCTCCAGGCAGCGGCAAGGAGTTTGCCAGAACGCTGCCGGGTGAACCCGACTGACCGAAGTGTTGCGCCGGCTGTGGGTTGCTGGCTGCGGTGTTGATTCCGAGCGTTGAAGCCCCGTAGCCGACGTAGGTGCGAGCCACCATCGTGTCGAAGAAGGCAGGGTTGTGATCAACACGGACGTCCTGAATCTGCAACGGGTCAATATCGGCCCCAGCTTGCTGGTTAAGGAAATCCTTCTGCATGGCTTCGTCAACCTCTTCTCGCGTCTTCTCGTCTTGGAAGTCGCCGCGGACGGTCTCGTAAACCTCGTCCATGTACGTCCCGATGTCTTGTCCAGAAAGGATGGTTGGGGCACCGAAAATGCCCATCGGTTGGCCACGGTTGTAATTCGAGTCAGCTGTGTAGCGCCCCGCGCGAGGGTAGAGTCGGTCATCGATGGCAAAATACCGAATCTCGTGGTCACGAGAAATGGTCTCTCCGGGTTTGCCTTCGTAGTCTTGAACACGGTAAAAGCCCTCCAAGCCGATGAGGTCGTTGTAGAGGTCGTGGATGGTGGCGGTTGGGTGGGCATCAAAGGCTTCGGTCAAGAGTTGCGTCATCATGGCCAATCGGGCGTTCGTTCGGTGGATGTTGGTCGAGACCGAAAGGTACTCATCGATGAGGTCTGCCGTGTACCAGTAATCGCCAAAGATGGAGTGTGTCCGTCCATTTACAGTTTCGTCCGGTGTGCGGATGTTGTTCGTGAACGTGATGTTGGCCTCGCTCATGGACGACCAAGCATCACCCAAACAGGAAGAGGAGAATTCCTCAGTACATGGGAGGGGGACGCCGTCTTTGTAGATGCGGTAAATCGTGGTGTCAGCATCAAAGACACCGGCGGTGGAGGAGTGTCCCTCCGCCATCACGATGTTTCGGTTGGCCTTCACGACGCTGAACGAACGGAGTTCAATGAAGTCGATCATGGTCTCGTCAAACGTGGTTTGCATCGTCAGGAAGTCCTCCATCTGTGCGTCGTTGAGGTACTTGTCCACGGTGTTCTGGAAAGTCGGCGTGAACTCGGGGTTCGAGTTGTCGGTGGTTGCGTAGGTACGGTCGCCTTCCGCAAGCTGCCAGATGAACATCGCTGTCAGGTCGTCTTGGTTTCGGGCCAAAAGCATGTTCCCTGTTGCTGGGATGCCGGACTGGAAGTTGTCCGATACCGACGGGTGCTCACCGGTGCTCATGGCTTGGAAACCGTAGTCCCACCACGATACGAAGGCCGGCTTTTCTGAATACTTCATGTCCGTATCTTGGTTGGCGAGCCATTCGTACGCCGCGTTCCAACCGTTATCGTTGAACGAAGAACCAAAGCTGCCCAAGTACCAACGACCGTCGTAGTTGCTGCTGTCGAGCACCGAGAAACCTAGGGCATCAAAACGCAGGATATCGGGGACGACGTTGTAGATTCGCTCGTCGATTTCTCCCTCTTGGTTCGAAGTCCCGGGGATCGCAGAGTCCAAGCCGTAGGTGGCTTGTTGGCTGAAAATCATGATCATGACAAGGAAAATCGCCGAGAATTGTGGCGTCCGCCAAACGGCCTTTCGTGCGCCAGTGATGCGGTCAGCTGGGGTTCGGATGCCGAATTTCTTCCACGAACGAACCAAACCGCTCCAGTTGGCCCACTGCCAAAGTCCAACGATACCCGCAGCACCGAGAACGGCCATCACGGGAGTGGCGTTGAACATGAACCGAGCAGCGTTCCAAGCCATGAAGGTGGCTGCGAAGACCCAAACACCGAACACGAGTTCCGTGCCTTTGCGATATCGAAGACCCTTCCAGAGCAGCCCGCCGCCGATGATGAGCGCAAGCAAGAACGTGATGGGTCCGAAGGAAGCAAAGAGTTGGGCTCGGTTCGGAGCGTTGGCTTCAGCAACCGTACCGAAAATCTTGGTCTTTGTGAAGTAACCACTTCCCGTGAACAGGACATCCCATGCGTTTGAGATTTCCAATGTCTTGAGGATGAACAGCAGAATAAAGAAGACTGCGGCCAATCCAACCAGCGTGCCCAGCACGAGCAACCAAGGTTTGTCACGGAATCCGGTGGTCACGAAGGCAATGGCTAGGGTGAATCCGGAAATGAACAGGAAGGGTTGCAGCCCGGTGGGGTTGAGAATCAAGTCGAATTCCGGGTGACCGTAGAAGGGCAGTGCCATCAGGAAGGTCGTCAAAAGCATCGTGAGGAAAAGCGCACTCAGCGTGGTTGAATCTCTTCGGCGGAACATGTTCAAGGCCACCTGCAAGGCATAGGCGAGGAACAAAATCGATGGCCCAACAACGAACCCTTTCCAACCCAAGGAAACGATTCCAAAGGCGACACCGGCGAGCACGGCGTTGGCGACGGCTGCCTGACGGTGTGCAAGCACGTCCAGGTAAGCCTGGAAGAAGGACTTTGGATGCGCCGTGGTGACTTTTGTAATTCGAGCCGAGCCAGCGTACTTCACCGCACGCAGCCAATACAAGAAGCCGACCGAGATGAAGAGCATCACAAAGGAGTCGTGGTCAGCGAGCGCCCACGTGGAGTGGGTGACGTGAGCGGGCATGAAGGCGATGAGCCATGCTGCGATGACGCCTGCACCCTTTCCAAAGTGATCTTTGGCGATGATGGCGATGGGGAACACGGTCAGCGCACCGTAGACAGCGGGCAGAGCGAGCATGCTCCACCAAACAGCATCTTCAGGCGTGTTGAGGAAGGGCTCCAAGAACATCGCACCGATGGCCATGGTCCATGAGAAGAGCGGGGGACGAGGGTTGATGCCGCCCATTGGATAGAATCGGTCGGCATCGAACACCAAGTGAGCGTTGTTGGCCAGGATGTAATCCACCACGCGCTTCATGTACCAAGGGTCCGAACCCCCCGTCATGTCCCAGTTTCCGGTGCCGAAGGCGTTCATTGAGGGCACGGCGTACCATTGAATTCGAATGGCAAGGCCGACCAAGAAGGCAAGAGCGATCATCAAGCCCGCTCCGTGTGCCCGGAGGAACAGGCGAGCCTGAGAGGGCTCGTGCTCGCCAAGGTTAGCCCATCCACCGTACTTTTCGTGATTGCCGATGGAGTAAATGCCCACGCCCAAAAAGAACGTGATACCGAGCCAGATCAGCGCACCCCATGTGCCGTCCATGTCTTCGTTGTACCAAATACCGGCTTCAAACCAAGCAGCGACTTGGTAAAGTCCCCACATGGAACCCACGAGCATGGCGCGGGTGTACCATCGCTCGGCGCACATGCCGGCGACGATGAGAGCCACTAAACCGGTCAAAAATGCCGTCCAGTAGCCGATGTAGCCGTGGTAACCTGCTTCGGTGGTGATGGCCAACTGGTCAATCGTGTCCACCGAATTGAAGTGGAACAAGGAGCCAACGAAGGCGAGCACCCAAACGACGAGGGCGATGACGAGCGGCAGGTTGGCGCGGTTGAAACCGTCGTGTTGGCCGAGGAAGGCAAACCAACCCTCAGCGCCTGCGGGGTTGACCGTGCCTCGAGCGAGCACGCCCGCCAAAACGCCTACGACCGTGAACATCGTCCAGTAAGCAAAGAAGACGTAAGCCGTGGCTTGACGCTCAAGGTTCATGGTCGAGACGAGCTGGCCGCTCTCCATCGTGTACGTTGAGGGGAGCGCAGCGAGGGCATCCCCTGCCGCAGCGAGGGCGAGCCAAAACCCAACGCCAGAGAAGGTCATCATGACGACCCACTCGTGGCGCCCACGGCGGTCAAAGTTTGACCCCAAAACCACAAGAACAGCAAACATCAGCGCAGCAAGAGCGTCAACGCCCAAGAAGGAGTGGAGCACCTCAGCACCGAAGAACGCGATTGCAAGCACGCCGAGGGAAAGGGTGGAAGAGGCGAATTCGGGTCGAGCGTCCTGAACGATGCGTGGCACGAGAGCCAGCATACTGGCGATGGCGACGACGAGCATCGGCATCATGTTGTTCAATGTCAAGTCGTATTCAATGCCCACGACTCGGGTGGTGGCAAGAGCAAGCAGCACGGCCAAGGGTGCGAGCAGCAACCCCATGATGGCGCCGGGCTGATTTGCCGTCGTTTCCGTATGTTCTTCCATTTCTATCCCTCAATTTCGGTCCAGCCTCAAGGCTGGCGTCGTAGGCCACTTCTGAACCCCTTTTGAAGATAATGGAACACACGACCCGGCATTGTGCCCCAGTCTGCGCTTTACGACGCTCCGAGGCGACTTTCATTCTTAAAGAAATCACGGCAAGGCTCGGTGACCTATATCGGTCCGGAAGTGGCCTCCTTGAAGGGAAATTTGGTCCATCATTTCGTATGCATTCGCTCGTGCAAATTGGAGGTTCGCTCCCTGTGCAGTTGTTGAGAGAACTCGGCCTCCGGTGGCGATGTATTCGCCGTCATCTGCGAGGCCAACACCCGCAAAATTGACCCAAGCAATTCCGTATTTTGAACGGGCAATGCACGCTTCAAGGCCATCCAACCGACGCCCCTTGAAGGGGGAGGCGGGATAGCCTTCCGAAGCCAGAACCACCGTCACCGCCGTTTCATCGGACACGTTGAGTTCCACGGTATGAAGCTCGTCGGTAGCGGCCCCGTAAAGCAGCGAAAAAACGTCGGTCTTGAGCAACGGAAGCGTCACTTGACACTCTGGATCGCCGAACCGTACATTGAACTCAACAACGAAAGGGTCGTCGTTATCATCGATCATCAGCCCGATGAAGAGCACGCCTCGGTAGGGCACGGGTTGGGAGGCAAGGTGGCGGTGCATGGGCTCAACGATGCGCTCAACGATGCGAGCGTGGACGGCCTGCGACACCACCGGAGCGGGGCAATATGCACCCATGCCACCCGTGTTGGGGCCTTCATCCCCGTCGTAAGCACGTTTGTGGTCTTGACTGGCTGGAAGGGTGCGAAAGGCCGTCCCGTCCATGACCACGAGCATGCTCGCTTCTTCCCCAGGGAGAAAGGCTTCGAGCAAAACAAACCCATCGGTGGCCACAGAAGAATGGATGAAGGCTTTTGCTTCTTCTCGGTCGGACGTCACCACCACGCCTTTGCCTCCAGCGAGGACGTCCCTCTTGACCACCCAGGGCTTGCCTGCGTAGGCATCGAGCGCTGCTTCCACGTCGCTTGAGGCATCCAAGCGCACATAATCGGCGGTGGGCACACCTGCTGCTTGCATTGTTTCTTTGGCGTGCAGCTTTGAACCCTCCAGATGGGCGAGTGCTGCGACGGGTCCAAAACATGGAATATTGGCCGCTGCGCAAGCGTCTGCAAGCCCAGCACAAAGCGGGGCCTCGGGCCCAACCACAACCAGATCGATGCTGAGCGATGCGATGAGCGGCATCAGTTCGCTTTCCGTCACTCCAACATCGTGATTCGTAGCGAGAAGGGCCGTACCTGCGTTCCCCGGAACACAGTGGAGGCCGGAAACCCGTCGAGATTCCTTCAAAGCCAAGCAGAGGGCGTGTTCTCGACCTCCGCTCCCAACGACCAAAACCGAGGCTGCTTCCATGGCTGCTGGATGAAGCGGCAACGCATAATCCCTTCGCGATGTGCTCTTCGCCACCCGCGGACGGAAGAACGCTTATTCATCCGCCACCTCTGCTTTTCATCATGCGAGACCTACCTTACCGAGCCCTGTTGATGATGACCCTGCTTCTGATGTCGTCGATGGCCTCATCAGCCAGTCCGCCGTCAAACGGTGACAGCACCACCGTTCAAACGAACGAAGCCTGGACTGAAGACACGAGGATGGACGGGCACGTCACGGTTGAAAGCGGAAACACATTGACCGTGAGTGCAAACATCACCATGGCGACGGGGTCCTCCATCACCGTTGAAGATGGGGGCCAGTTGGTGTTGACCAACGGTGCCCTGCTCAGTGAAAACCTGAACGCTGGCCTCCGGGTCGAGGTGAACAGTTTTGTTCCTGCCGTGTTAACTTTGAATTTCGGTGACATCGCAGAATCGGGCGTTGTCCAACTCAAGCTTAACCACGTGGTTGCCGACGGCGTGAAAGTCAACTTCACCTACGGTGAGACCACTGTCAACGCTTCAGGATCCGATACCGTTGAATTCGATGTCCCGCTCAACGGGACCGACCTGGAAATTTCCGTTGAAACCGCCTATTTCACGCCAACCTACGTGCTCTGGGCGAAGGCCATACACAGCGGAGGCGATACGATGACGATCCCTGCGCAAGACATCTCCGCCTCCGAGGCACCGCTCTACTGGTTCCAATCAGGTTTCGACCTTCACGCCCACGGCGACTTGACCGTCACGAGCTCCTCCATCCTCGGCGGGAACATTTCGTGTGCTGCGATTTGTTCGTTTGACGGCACCAGCCTGACGGGAAGCGCACCGATTCACGCCGCCAGCACATCCACGGTCAGCGTCCTCAATTCCATCATCAGCGGTTCTCGAACCGACGAGGACATCGTGCTCCACGACGAAGCGGCCATCACCTACACCAACAGCCAAGGCACCGGGGGCACAACCGACGCTTGGGTCCGAATTCTCTCTCAGCGGACGTTGACCACGAACATTCCCAACGGCAGCCTCGACATTTACAACATCGGCTACAACGCCAACGATTGGAACGACGTAACGGATGCCAACGGAGACATCGTGCTGGTTGGCCCGGGCGAGACGAACGAGAACAAGCGCATGGTGGCTTGGATGGACGGCAACGGCGTGGTTCACGAAGAAGAGGCAACCATCACCCTTTCCATCTCCAGCAGTTGGGGAACGTTCTCCAAAACCATCGATGCCCCCACCACCTCAACCGGGACCGTTGAACTCGACCTGCCCTTCATCGCCGTCACGGCCGTCGCTCCGGAAACAACGGTTGGTGTGGC
>Ga0181583_10002360_pt1 | contig 14056 bp, 12 predicted proteins | sample 071ome_31_FD_132461 | JGI IMG/M metagenome (GOLD analysis project Ga0181583, IMG submission 132461) | Coastal salt marsh microbial communities from the Groves Creek Marsh, Skidaway Island, Georgia - 071405CT metaG (megahit assembly) | ecosystem: Environmental > Aquatic > Marine > Intertidal... | reverse complement strand
TTCAAATAGGCAATGCCTTGATGATCAGTACACCGTGTGACTTCAGTGGAGAACTTTGCCTTCCCATACGCGCCAATTTTGCACAACACAACACGCATGCCATGGTGACCAGTTTCAATGGCCATTACATTGGGTATGTTGTGCCACAGAAATATTACTTCCTAAACGAATATGAAACGCAAATCATGGGTTTTTATGGACCACAAATGGCGCCATACATGTCCGAAATCATCATGCGACTTGGCACAGCAACCTTAAAAACAAATCTTGTTGGCCTGGAAATAAAGAGAGCGGCCAATCAAGCTCCCTGATCGAGAGCTTGATACAGATGATTTGCACTTTCGGCTGGAATACCTTACCTATCGCAGTCCAATGATTGCCAAGCAAATACCTTGAAAGCCCTCATCGACAATTTCGGAAAGACCAGCGAGCGAGCCTTCCTCATCGGGGCTCAGTTCCGTTCTCACTCAGCCTGGGAAATCAAGGATTCACTGGAGGAACTCGCACAGTTAGCCACCACAGCTGGCGCTACCATAGTCGGGGATGGATTTCAAAAACTCGATTCACCCCATGCAGGCACCTTTATCGGCAAGGGTAAAGCAGAGGATTTTGCCGAACAGTGCAAGATAGACGAGGTCGATACGGTTATTTTTGATGAAGAACTCTCCCCCGGTCAGGCGCGTAATTTGGAAAGGATTTTCGAGTGTAAGATTTTAGACCGTACAAGCCTTATTCTAGATATTTTTGCCCAACGAGCCCAGACGCGGGAAGGCAAACTTCAGGTCGAATTAGCACAACTCAAATACCTCTTACCTCGATTGACTCGATTCTGGACCCACCTCTCTCGACAGAAGGGTGGCATTGGCATGCGAGGCGGGGATGGTGAATCACAGCTTGAGGTGGATCGCCGAAAGGTTTCCGAACGCATCCAAAAACTGACCGAGGAACTCGAGCAAGTCCGCCGACAGCGTCTCATCCAACGCTCGGGGCGGAAACGACATCTTTGGCCACTAGCCTCGATTGTCGGCTACACCAATGCTGGAAAATCGACCCTTCTCAATTCCCTGACCGGGACCAACGTCCTTGCGGAAGACAAGCTTTTTGCGACCTTGGATCCCACCACGCGCCGGTTACGCCTACCCACCAATCAGAACGTTTTGATTTCCGATACAGTCGGTTTCATCCGCAAGCTACCCCATCGACTCGTCGAGGCATTCAAGGCAACCCTTGAGGAAGTCGTGGAAGCCGATCTACTGATCCATGTCACCGACTTGAGCCACCCTCAAGTCGACGACCAGATCAAGGCGGTGAATGAGGTGCTGGCTGAGATCAAGGCCCACGACAAGCCATGCATGATGGTCTTCAACAAGGTGGATCAGGTTGAGAGTCAAGGCATCGTGGAACACTATTTAGAAAGCCATCAGCCTTCGGTAGCCATTTCGGCACGTCATCAGGAAGGCTTTGATGCTTTTTACGCTGAACTGGGGCGTCAACTCAAACCCATCCGCTCCTCCCTCCAGCTACGCATTCCCATTGATCAGACCGAAATCATGTCACGACTCTATGAAATCGGGCAAGTGGAGGAACGGGATTACAAAGACGATTATGCTCATTTTAAAGTGCGCATCCCCCCCCATTGCGAACACGATTTTGAGCCTTACGTTGTGAAGGACTGAACTCAATCATTCGGTCACCGCTGAGGATAGGGTCCTCTTGTGGATGAGCCATTCAAGTCAGCCACCAGCCAGAACGGGGCGGAATCCGGCCGATCTCAGGAAATCCATGGCTTTTTCCCGCTGATCTCCCTGAATTTCAATATGACCATCCTTGACTGTGCCACCGACGCCGCATGACTTCTGTAGCTCTCGGGCCATGCTCTCTTTCTCAGCAAGCCCAATCCCCACAAAACCCGTCAACACCGTCACCGTCTTACCTCCCCGGTGGGCTTTCTGGCGGATAATATCCACTCTCCCTCGAGAACGAGGGCGAGGAGGCGGTGTGGTTTGCCCGCTCGCCTGAACTGGGACATCAGGACTCGCCTCAGGCAGCCCCAAGGCATCGAGATCGCCAAAAGGATTATGGCTCAAACCAGAGCCACCCGACACATCGACGCGTGGTTTTTTGCGAGCCATCATCGAATGTTTTTGCAGGAATGCGGAGGGGAATCCGTCAAATGACAAGCTGGCAGGGGGGATGATTTACCAGCAGTCAGCGATCCCCTACCTAAGCCAGTATTTACGATCCTGATTGATCAATATAGAGGGTGAATCGGGGTTCTCTGCCGCATCCTTGCCTGCCTTGTAAATAATCGCAAACAGAGTGGAGGCCTTGAATTCCTTACCCTTGCTGTCGCTGTAGACACCCTTGCCAAGCTTCTCCTTGATTTCCTTCCCGGAAATACTTTGCCCAGACTGTAAACCCAAAAGGTCCTTGGTGATCAGATTCAGAATATCCCCATGCTTGGCATGATTGTAACCGCTTCCAGCCGAGGCTGCGGTTGATCTTGATCGAGGAGCTGAGCCGCTCTTGGACTTGGAAAGGGCTTTTTCACGATCCATTCGCCATTGAAGCACGAATTGTCGATCCTGGAGGTTGTTACTCGGTTCGGTTAATAGCCATGCATCAATTTCCTGCGCACATTCCTTGGCTGCCTTGGAGAGTATCGCGTCCTTGGGCGCCGTCACAAAAAGTTTTTGAGCACGAACGACATATTTGAGGGCTTGCTCGTATTTCGGCAGCATGGACTCTTGGCCACTGTCAATAAGTTGCAGCAACTTGCCCTTGGCCTGATCGAGGGCCAAGCAACCCGGATCTGGATCAGCGGAGGAAGAAAGAGCGCGAATTCTATTGGGAAGGGAAACAGTGGATTGGGTTTCTGACATGTTTAAGATTAGGTGTTCAATCAATGATCTCTTGGGAATTTCGGCGAGAGTGTCACGCCTGAATCAGGCATCTCATCTCTGAAACTGTGCGCACACACCGACGAGGGTCACTTGTAGCGCCACTTGTCTGCTCTGTCGATAAACTTTTAGGCCTTGGATTCAACCTTCCTATTGCAAAGAGGGCCCTTCGATTCCGAGATGAACTGCCCAAAAATCCCAAGATTCGGCCATCGCTTGCACTCGGTCGGGATACTGCAACGACAAATCAGTCATTTCAGTCCGATCGTGCACTAAGTGGTAAAGTTCCCACTGCTTGAATGCCTTGTCCCAGACTAGCTTCCAATCTCCCTGGCGGATCGCTCGACAGCCACGATAGGCCCATTTGAGGTCCGGAATCCAGCCCATGTCCCGCCCATGAAACACAGGCAATAGGCTACGACCCTCCAAGGGAATCAAATCTTGGCCGCGGTAGGTGGAGGGATAGGAGGCACCAGCCAATTCAAGAAAGGTCGGCATGAAATCCATGACATGACCCATTTGCTGAGTCACCGTATTGGGAGCGATGCGCTCAGGCCAACGAACAATCATCGGTGTGGCGATACCTCCTTCGTGCATCCACGTCTTGAATCGACGAAAAGGGGTGTTCTGCGCATGGGCCCAACCCGGCCCGCAAGTCATGTAGTGATCGCCGGAGCCAGGTTTGAATTCCATTCGATCCTGCGCATACACCTCCGAGCAACCGCCGTTATCAGATAAAAAAACAACCAAAGTCTCCCGATCAACGCCTGCCTGTCTGAGAGTCTTGAGCACCTTCCCAATGCCCTGATCCATGCGATCAACCATCGCTGCGTATACCGCCATGCGCTCAGCCTGCCAGGATGGATGCGCTTGCTGCCCCCATGGCTCGACCAGCGGGTCATCCAATGGCAGTTTCCAGCCAGGATCAACAAGCCCTAGCTCAATTTGTCTACGGTGTCTGAGCTCTCTGAGCTTTTCCCAGCCAAGCAGGTATTTTCCTTGGTAGCGTGCCACCACTTCAGCCGGTGCATGCAGCGGATAATGCGGCGCCGTGTAGGCCAGATGCAGGAAGAATGGTTGGGGGCGCGCTGCCATTTCCATGATTTGGCTGCACGCTTGGTCAGAAAAAGCGTCGGTCGTGTAAAACCCTTCTTCGAAGCTCGTGATCGGTGAGTCATTGTGAGCAAAAACTCGCACCCGATGCTGCTTGAAGTCCGGATCAGGCCTGGTGGGTTCAAAATAATGGCAGGCTCCATCCATGAGGCCATAATAGTCATCGAACCCTCTGTCGATGGGTCTGAAGGGGGATTGGCTTCCCAGATGCCATTTCCCACTCATGGCCGTTTGATAACCAGCCATTTTCAAGGCCTCGGCAAGAGTCAGCATGGCCTGCCCAAGTAGAGGTCCTCGACCCTCTCGGGGATAAAGACCTGTCATCAGTGAGGCTCGCGTCGTGGTGCATTTCCCGTTATTGTAGAAATGTGTAAATCGCAACCCTTCGCGAGCCAGTCGATCAATGTGAGGGGTCTGGATTTCGCCCCCATAACACCCAAGGTCAGACCAACCCATGTCATCACACAATATCAAAACGATATTCGGTCTGGAGTCAGGTGGGGTTTGGCCTCTGGATTTTGGGAAAAACCCAAACAAAAGGCCCAGAAACAAAGTCCCCCACCAGGTAACCCAGCAGTGATGATAGGAACCCAAAGGCATCCATTGACTACATCCCTACAGAGATCAAAAGACAATCAAAAACCCCATCCCCTTTTGACACCCACCGGGAGTTACAGGATATTAAAAATCCAAGCTGATTGGGAAAGCGCAGGCTAGTCGATCAGCCCAAGTCGACTGATGTTGCCAAAGCCTTACAAAAGGAAACCCACAACCCAGGTTCTAAGGGAGCTACCTGGTTGGGGTGCTGGTCAAGGTTTCACCTTGATCGAGTTGCTTGTCGTGATTGCCATTGTTGCCATCCTGGCCGGGATGCTTTTGCCTGCCCTCTCACGGGCTAAAGCTGCAGGCTACCAGGCGGCATGCCTCAATAACCACCGTCAGCTTAATCTGGCCTGGCTTACCTATGCTGATGACCACCAGGCACTCGTTCCCAACGGTTATGTGGAAACCGAGGAGGAGTTGGGCCAACAGCGGCCTTGGGTCACTGGGAGCACGCATATGAATCGCTCCGTTCATACCAATGTGCAAATGCTCACTGATTCAAAATATTCGGCCTTTGCCCATGGGGGCTATATTACCTCAGCGGGCAGTTACAAATGCCCTGCGGACCGTGGTACGACTTTTTTCCAAGGGGTGCATTACCGTGGCAATCGAAGTTATGCACTCAACCACCTTATGGCATGGACCTACCCGGCTGCAAATGGGTTCGACGCCAAGGCTCATGGTTACGCGAAGTCAGGCCACCTGGCCGGCATGAATGCCAGTCAAGTTTTCACGTTTCTGGATGTCAACCGAGACAGCATTTGCTTTGCCGGATTTGTCACCCCTATGGGAGAAAGTACTGCCTTTTTCCACATCCCGGGGGCCTACCATGGTGGGGGGGCGGTGGTGGGGTTTGCTGATGGTCATGCCAGCCTCCAACGATGGCAGGATCAAAGAACCATCACCAACCGGACCATCCTGCATTACGAGCCCTCACCCAACAATCCGGACCTGAAATGGCTTCAGACTCATGCCACAGATCGGCAGTCCAGCGCGCCATGACCCGCTCGAACCGAAGCCGTTCTGAAATCTAAAGTCCCTCAATCCTCTGACTCAGGTTGGACGTAGGCGGGGACATCACCCCACCCACCCTCTTCTCCTGCGAATCGGATTTGCACAAAACCAACCGAAGCGAGATCCTTCCCCAATGGCTGTTGCAACAACCATTGGTGCACGAAGCGCGAAAGGGACTTCCTTGCCTGTTGCTTGACCAAAATCATGAGTGAGGCCTCCTCAGCATATTGAACCAGGGTTGGGGTAAGTTGCTTTTCAAGTTCCTGCATTTTCTGGCTACCGTTGAAACGAGCCCAACCGTTCTCAATTTTTTTCTCCATATGCTGGGTCTGGATGGCTGGAGGCAGCGAGGCGCGTAGCCTGGGGGCCAACACGCGACAAAGGCCATCCTGGAGGTCCAATTCCCAAGCTTCTTCCAGATCAATGTAATAACGATAAACCACTGGCACCTTGATTTCAGCGACCGAGGTTCCAAGGGAAAAGCTCTCCCCAAACAAAGAAAGGGTGTCCACATCCCGGAGGGTCTCATTGCGCTCTACACTGGCCAGCTCTAGCCGTCCACCTCCCGCGTCCGCAATCCTTGGCAGTGAGGCCACAAAAGACTGGGTCACCGTAAGACTGGCCACCTCCCCTACCATTGCCCCAAGCCCCTCAATGGCTCGATCCGAGGCATCGAGAGCTTGCCCCACACCATTGCTGACCCCACGCCCAAACCACCAGCCGCCAAGCATGAGGCTCATCGAGATCATTGCAGCCGAGAGCAGCAGGGCCAGCGGCCATCGGTAGGCCAGCAAAAGCCTTTGACTAGAAGGTTTCATTACCACGATCAGGGGTTCATCCTATGATAAAGGAGGTCAAATTCAAGCTGGAGGTCGGTGCCCCCTGGAGCTCAGCGTGATGCCAAGCAATCAGCTGGAGTGCGTTGCGGGTTATCAGCCCAAAAACTGCCAACCATGAGGAAAATCGGCAACAGAAGGCTCAACCAAAGCACGGGCTGATACGAACCAAACCACTGTTGGGTCATCCCATAAACAAGTGGTCCCAAGCCGCTGGCGATCACCATGGTCGACATGTTGACTCCACTGATCGATCCAAGGTGGGCCCTCCCAAAAAAACGTGGCCAGACAATTCCTGACAGACACACAAAGCCGCCCCCGGCCACCCCATTGCCGAGGACATAAGCCAATGGACCAACTTGGGTATCGAGCGCACACAAGCCTGCCACCCCAACCACACTACCCAGATTCATCACACCTAGAAGGTATTTCAGACGCATCCTGCTATTGAGCCAGCCAAATAAAAGATTGGTCAGGATACTGATGACTGCCATCGGGAAAAAGAAACGGATCATTCCCGCCTGTTCGAAGCCAAAAGATTCTCCCAGTGAGATCAGGTGGAAAGTGAAGGCAGTGGCGAACATCGCATAAAAGGCGAAGGATAGATTGAACGCCCAGAAGGCATAAGTTTTCAGAGTCTGATTCAGATTCATCTCCTGATGGATGACCATGTCTTCAATCAAAGGCTTTACCAACCCTGGGGGCCGGCCGTCCATCAAGAGACCACTCTCTTCGGGCTGGTCCCGAAAACAGGCCCAGGCCACAGGAGCCATGATCAGCAAACTGCACCACGCAACGGTTTGCCAGGCACCCTGGTAGCCGAACTCGGCAGTGAGTTGATCAAGCCAGCGGGGAGCGAGGGAGAAAGACAAAGAAACCACCAGACTACTCAAGGCAAAAACCAGCCCTCGACGTTGATCAAACCAACGCCCCATTAAGTTGCGGCAAGCCATGGAAAGGACACCTTGGGCTGAAAGTCGAATGAGAAAAAAACCAAGGGTGATCATGACAAAGGGAACCCAGAAATCACCTTGGTTCAAAAAAGATGGCTTGAGGTATTGAACGATACGCGCGACCTGGCTGAGGTACATCAGGATCAGAAAGTTGGCAATCACAGCGATCAGCCCCATCCGCCTCTCACCCCATCGATCCATCCATTTCCCCATCAAGGGCAAGCTCAGGCCACTGAGAACGGTTCCCAAGCAATAGGATACGCTGAGACTGACCCGCGAAAGCCCCAGTTCTTCCATGAGGATCTCGGTAAAGACACTGAAACCCATGGTCTGCCCGGGAATACTGAAGACCGTCCCCAGTGTGGCGGCCATCACCACGACCCATCCATAGAAGAAGGGCCAACGCTCCGGCCGCCATGGAATGGACGGAGAGAACCAGGCAGCTGCATTGCGGCGGCCCTCATGGTGACTGACTGACATGCGCTAACCAGATCGCTGTATCTGCCCGGTCTTAGCAAGACAAATCATGCTGCCTTAAGTGTGGGTCATTTTCTTGCCCATACGTCCTCGAAACTGAAGCGATTCCATCAAATGGGAGGCGCGGATCAACGCACTCCCATCCATGTCGGCAATGGTTCGGGCTAGCCGCAGGATCCGATCATAGGAACGACCACTGAGATTTAATTGATCGTAGGCCTTGGCCATGATCTGATGACCCGCTTCGTCAAGTTTGCAGAACGTCTTCAGGGCACTCCGCCCCATCATGGCGTTGCAAGCCACTGCCGCATGGTCCTTGAAGCGTTGTGCTTGAATTTGTCGAACTTTCTCCACACGCTCACGCACCCGTTGACTGGATTCGCCTCCAGTTTCATTGGAAAGGGTCATGTAAGGAATCACAGGCACTTCCACCTGCATGTCCAACCGATCGATCAAAGGACCAGAGACCTTACCTAAGTATCGCTCAATGGCTCTCGGGCTCGATAGGCTCTCTTCAGGCATGGGACCGTCTGGGGTTGGATTCATGGCCGCGATCAACATGAACTTGGCGGGAAACGTGATCGAGCTTTGAACACGGGCAATGCTGATCTCTCCCTCCTCAAGGGGTTGTCGCAGTGCTTCCAAAGCGGTTCGACGGAATTCAGGCAATTCATCCAGAAATAGGACACCATGATGAGCCAGGGATATTTCTCCTGGTTTGGGGTAGCTGCCACCTCCAAGAAGCCCTGCATCACTCACACTGTGATGTGGGTGCCGAAACGGACGATTGAGCAGGCGCCCTTGATGGGCTTGCAGCATCCCTGCGATGCTATGGATCTGAGTTGCCTCAAGGGCTTCTCGAGCCTTCATGGGAGGCAACAAACTGGGCAGACAACGTGCGAGCATGGACTTACCCGTCCCAGGTGGCCCCATCATTAACAGGTGATGACCTCCCGAGGCAGCGATTTCTAAAGCGCGACGAGCTGCCTTTTGGCCTTTGACATCGGCCAGATCAGGCTGGAACTCGAGTCCCTGGCCAGATTCTGAAGGAGCATCCAGGAGGCTGATTTCAATAGGGAGGCTTCGACCTTGCAGGATCTCACAGGCATGCCGCAGGTGTTTGACAGCCCATATGTCAAGTGAGTCCACTTGAGCAGCCTCCAATGCATTGGCTTCGGGAAGCATCAACTTTGAAAACCCCGCTTGAGTGGCTAGCAATGCAATGGAAAGAGCCCCTCTTACCGGACGAATGGAGCCATCCAAAGCCAGTTCCCCAATACAAAGAACGCCTTTCAAGCAGTCAGAGGGAAGCTGATCGGTTGCTCCGAGTAATCCGAGGGCCATCGGGAGATCAAAGCTTGGGCCTTCTTTGCGAAGGTCGGCCGGTGCCAAGTTGATGGTCGTGCGGCCTTTGGGAGGAGCAAAGCCGCTGGTTTGGATCGCGGTCATGACCCGATCCCTCGATTCACGGATGGCAATATCGGGAAGGCCAACAATCACGGTGGAAAAATCCCCCGCCCCGATGTGAACCTCTACATTGACAGGTTGGGCATGGATTCCCTGAAGGGAAGCAGAATACAATTGAGCAAGTGACATAAGTGTGTGGAATGGGTTGATCACAACGCAATCCTTTCACAGGTCACCAGGCTGGGTGAACGGGCACCTTGACCTTAGGCACTCCCGGATACCGCTTCAATTAAAATTAGGCATGGTTTTTAATGCTTCGCACCGTATAAATATCTGGAGTGCCAGCCCATTGGAACCATAACCTCGATGCCAGCACGCGCTACTGCGCGGTGCTCGGGCACCCCATCGCTCATTCAGCCTCGCCGGCCATGCAGAATGCTGGCTTGAAACAACTTGAGCTTAACTGGCGCTACCTAGCCTTCGACGTGCACCCCGATCGACTCCTTCAGGTCCTTGAAGGGATGCGTTCCATGCACTTTGTTGGGCTGAATCTGACAGTCCCGCACAAGCTACTTGCCCTGGAATGGGTGGATGAGTTGGATGAAAGTGCCCGCCGCTGGGGCGCGGTCAATACCATACGATTTGATGGGCAGCTCCATGACGGGAGTTGGATGCCCGTAGGCAAGGCCAAAGAAACAGGCAATTTTCAGGCCATTCGAAGTGTCGGCTACAATACAGACGCCGAGGCAATCCTAACCTCCATTCGAGAGGATCTCGCTCTGGACCTCAAACATAGCTGTTGCGTCCTGCTCGGAGCGGGCGGTGCCGGCCGGGTAGCGGCGCTAAAGCTACCAGAAGGTGGCGTACGAAAACTTTTTCTGGTCAACCGAACCCGCTCCAAGTGCGAAACCATTGCCAGGGAACTGCAGGTGACTCACCCAGACTTGCAGGTCGAAATTGGCTACCCCCACTCTGGAGAGAAGGTGGACTTGATTCTCAATGCAACCTCCTTGGGGCTCAAGGCCTCCGACTCCATGCCATGGGATCGAGAATCTCTAAATTGGGATCAGGTATCACATGCTTATGACATGATTTACCAACCAGCCGAAACCCCCTTTCTTAAAGCTGCAAGGCTAGCTGGGTGTCGAACGGCAAATGGTCTGGGGATGCTCCTGCACCAGGGGGCGGCTGCATTGGAGATCTGGACAGGACAGACCCCTCCATTGAAAACCATGCGCGAAGCGCTTCATACCCACATCTACCCGACTGGATCATCGGTCGAATCAATGGAAAGCGCAGGCTAGGAGACATGAATTGGATGGATCTCGATGACTGGCGTCAACTGCCGTGGCAATTCTGGTCAGCGTGCTGGTTCATGCTGGGATGCATGGTCGGGAGTTTTCTCAATGTCTGCGTTCACCGGATGCCGCTGGGGATCAGTGTCATCACCCCACCTTCCCATTGCCCAAAGTGTCAGGCAAGGATTCCATGGTATCTGAACCTTCCACTGGTTACCTGGGTTTGCCTGCGCGGGCGATGCCGTGACTGCCATCAGCCCATTGCGGTGAGGTATTTGGCGATGGAACTGGGGACGGGCCTGATGTTTGTTGCCTGCTGGCATTGGTTTGGCCCAATCTCGACAGCCTTGGCAGTGACTTATGCCACAGTGCTTTCGGCATTGCTGGTGGCAACCTTGATTGATTTCGATCATTTCATCATTCCAGATGAAATCACCCTTGGGGGCATTGCTGCTGGCCTGATTTACACTTTGGTTTTTCCCTCCATTCATGGGGTCGAGGGGCGCTTTGAAGCTTTGGGTATTAGCTTTACCGGTGCTGTAGTCGGTTGGCTCTTGGTCTATGCCATTGTCCGACTGGGTAAACTCATGTTTGGCAGCATGAAAGTGGAGTTCTCCGATTGCACGCTGCTTGTTTTCACCGAATCAAATTTGATCCTGCCCGAGGAAGCTGTGCCGTATGAGGAACTTTTCTACCGCAAAACCGATCAAATCACTCTCATGGCTGAGAAACTTGAGTTGGCTGATCGTTGTTACGCGGGTGTGAGGGTCCGACTCTCTCCAGGAAAGCTGCTCATTGATGGGGAGACCTTCGATCCTGAAAAAATCCCGCATATGGAAGCATGGTGCCGTGACATCACCCTACCGCGCGAGGCCATGGGGCTGGGTGATGTCAAATTCATGGGTGCGATCGGCGCTTTTCTGGGTTGGCAATCGACTTTCTTTTCACTCATGGTGAGTTCCATGATCGGTGCCATCCTAGGGGTAGGACTCATCCTGATCGGTCGCAGAGAATGGTCCAGCCGCCTTCCTTTTGGACCATACATCGCCCTAGCAGCGGTGATCTGGATGTTCATGCCTGGGGATTTTCGAACACTCTGGAACCAGCAGCTCGGCATTCTGGCATCTCCGTTGGAAAATCTCCTATCTGCATTGAAGTGATGGCTCCTTGCTACAGAACCATGATCTCGGCAGTGGTCTTGAAGACCTCAGCCAGAGCACCGCACTCAATCACCTCACCACTTAGGCCACTTGCCAAGGCTGACTCATCGTTCAATCCTATCGCCAACAGACCAGGGCTTGCTCTCATTGTTGTCCTCCTACTCAGCCTCAATGGGTTCTGGCTACCTCTGGTTGCAGAATCCGCCCCATCGGATCAAGTCGTCGAGGCCATGCAGCTAATTGGCAAGCATTGCCTTGCCTGCCATCACGCCGATAAGGCCAAAGGCGGCATGATCATGGACAGTCGAGAGGCCATCCTATTGGGAAGTGATTCCGGGAAGGTGGCCATACCTGGTGATGCTGCCGGAAGCTATCTCTTGGAGACGCTTTCACCCGAAAGCGAAACACACATGCCACCTCGAGACCAACTGACCCCTGAGGCCATTGCGACACTGGAACAGTGGATCAATCAAGGCATGGGCTGGGATACATTGGCACTGGAGCGCGCTCAGTCACAGGAAAATGATCCTCGGGCCTTAGCAGCTCTTCCTGACTCATATCAACCCGTGCTGGCTGGGGCAGTCTCCGGCACCAAGGGGACCCTGCTCTCCAGTCAGGGAGCCAACCTAGTCCTAACTCAGCTCTCTCAAGAAGAACCAAGGGCGCAATATATTCAAACCCCTCACAGGGATGCGATACGTGCCGTGGTCGTGGATCAGGGTAGAGACCATTGGATTACCGGAGGTTTCGCGAGCATTCTTTTTTGGGATCCTCAAACCAAAGAGGTCATCGACGCAATCAATCAAGGCCTTCAGGGCCGAATCACTCAGTTACTCATCAGCCAGGACCAGAGTCGGCTCATTGCCTGCGAAAGCCAGCCAGGCTGGAAGGGATCCATCCATGTGTATGATCTCGCTACCCGCAAGGAATTGGCAAGTTGGCAAGCACACAAGGACGAAATCTTTGATTGCCTTGAAACGGCCGATGGCAACTACTGGCTGAGCGCTTCTGCCGACCACACCATCAAGGTCTGGGAATCAGACACTTTTCGCGAGCGAGATTGGCTCGAGGGCCACACTGCACCGGTTATGGCTCTGGCCGTGAATGAGGACAATTCCCTCTGGATCAGTGCTGGCAATGATCACAGCATCAAGGTCTGGGAAAGGGCCTCGGCTGAAAAGCTCTACGACCTGGGGCGCCAACACGCCTACAGCCTTGTGGACTTGGCCTGGTATGACAAATCATCGCAACTTTATGCTATCAACCAGCGTGGAGATCTTTACTCCTATCGCGAACTTCAGGCCCACTCCGGGGCACAATCCTCCAATACCGGGCGTGAAAAACTCATGGTGCGAAGCCAGAAACCAGCCTCTTGCTTATTTCTTTGGCCAGAGGGAGAGTCAATCATATGCGGTACCTTCTCCGGTGAGCTGATTGCCTACGACCTGGAGGGCAAACCCCGTTGGGAGCAAGCCCGGCAGCAAATGCCAGAAGCAATTCAGCCTCACTAGGCATTACAGCATCGACAGCTCCGCGGCTTGAGGTTAAGAAAATCTAATGAATATTCTCTGCCTGCATGGCCCCAACTTGAACATGCTGGGGCTCCGGGAGCCTGCCATTTATGGCACGGTTACCATGGAGGAGATCAACCAGGCACTCCAGCAGGAAGCCACCGCCGGACAAGTCATCCTGGAATGCAAGCAATCCAACCATGAAGGAGAGTTGGTCGGCTGGATTCATGATGCGAGGCAAAAGTTCGATGGCATCCTTCTCAACGCTGGAGCGCTCACCCACACCAGCATTGCCTTGAGGGACGCCATCTCCGCGGCAGGAGTGCCCACTGTGGAAGTGCATCTCTCCAACATTCATGCGAGGGAATCCTTCCGGCATCATTCCATGATTGCGGCGGTCTGCTTGGGCCAGATAGCCGGTTTCGGCAAGCAGAGCTACCTTCTTGGCCTGAAGGCGCTTATCGCGTCTGCCCGATGACCTCGAAGGATTAGAACCGTATCATTGACTCTATCAATAAGCCAAAACCATGAAAGTCAGTTCCCGCAAAACACTCGTGACATCCCAGCTGCTTGTGCTGGTCCTCTTTTACCTGCTGAATCATCCTTTCGGAGATCTCAAGGCAGCGGATCCATACCAGCCTATCAAGGTCATGAGTTTCAATATCCGCTATGGTGCCGCCAATGATGGGGCAAACAGTTGGTCCCATCGAGACTACCTGGTCCTGGAGACCGTTGAATTGGCTCAACCCGACCTGCTCGGTTGCCAGGAAGTCCTCAAATTCCA
>Ga0181583_10002349_pt1 | contig 14079 bp, 13 predicted proteins | sample 071ome_31_FD_132461 | JGI IMG/M metagenome (GOLD analysis project Ga0181583, IMG submission 132461) | Coastal salt marsh microbial communities from the Groves Creek Marsh, Skidaway Island, Georgia - 071405CT metaG (megahit assembly) | ecosystem: Environmental > Aquatic > Marine > Intertidal... | reverse complement strand
CTAACAGAGTGGTGCAATAATCTCGCCCACTCTTTTAGGATGCATCAATGCTGACAGAATTCCTTAAGCAGTTTGTTCACGAGCGGCCATTATTTGTGATGGCTGCCTGCTGGCTTGAGGGATTTGTTGTTGGTGGCCTTCTGGTTTGGTGGCTGCTATGAATCCATCACCTTGGATTCTTTCTCATCTCCAATCTCTATCGCCGGGCAGAGCGATTGATATCGCTTCTGGATCTGGTCGTCATGCGTTCGCCATGGCTGATTTGGGTTTCACTGTGGTCGCTGTGGATCGAAATCCAGAACTTGCGTCTGTGTATCACAAGTCAGATATTGAGTTTCTATGCGTAGACCTTGAAAGTCCGTCTTGGCCTTTGTCGGATCAGTCATTCGATCTCGTACTTGTTTCAAATTATCTGTATCGACCCTATTTGCAGCAGCTTTTTGCGCTTGTATCGCCCAATGGTTTTCTTCTGTATGAGACATTTGGAGTGGGTAATGAAATCCATGGAAAACCGAGTAATCCTCACTTTTTACTGGAACCCGGTGAGTTGGTTTCAGCCCTTGGTTCGTCATTCGAAATCATCGATGATCGTTTTGAGGAAGTCTTAAATCCTAGCCCGGCTGTAAGAGCTGGTGTGTTTGCAAGGCGGATTCGATGACAGTACCTCGGTTATTTGATCTGCCATTTATCGGCTATTTGATCAGTCGATCATCGATCGGCATGGCCAATACCATGCTTGTCATGGGGCTTGGCTGGCATTTGTATCAATTGACTGGGGATGCGTGGAGTATCGCATTCGTGGGGCTGGCCCAGGTGATCCCTGTCTATGCGTTTTTCTTTGTGTCTGGAATTGTTGTTGATTATGTCCCACGTATCTGGGTCGTCAGAACCTGTGCGCTGATTGAGTCGATCGCTATTTTCGGAATTGCGATGCTGATGGTTAATCCGGAACCGACACTCTGGATGGTTTATGCGTTGGTTTGCCTACATGGGACTGGTCGTGCATTTCATGGCCCTGCACTACAAGCCATCGTCCCTAATATCGTCCATACCGATGTTTTGGATCGCGGTGTGGCTATGTCCACCACGGTTTGGAATACCGCAATGATCGCAGGGCCTGCAATTGGTGGATTTTTGATTGCGTGGTTTGATCGCTCTGTGTATTTCGTGATTGCTGCCGTGATCTTGGTCGCAATCGCTGGCTACTCAGTGATTCCCACGTTTCGTGTCACTCACACCACTGATCGAACGTTGAAGTCATTTTTTGATGGGCTTCGCTTTGTAAAAAATCAGCCTGTTATCTTGGGCGGTATTACCGTTGATATGTTGATGGTGGGTTTTGGATCGGTTCTTGTTTTACTGCCCATTTTTGCGATTGATGTGTTAAAAGTCGGGGCTGAGTCGCTTGGGGTGCTGCGCGCAATGCCGGCTCTAGGAAGTATCACTGTTGGGTTGATACTCGCCTCGAAACCGCCAATGGAAAGGGCGGGACAAAAGCTATTTATCGCTCTGTGTATCTTCGTGGTGTCGATCCTTGGGTTTGCCGTATCTGAGATCTATTGGTTGAGTCTCATCTTCCTGTTTTTATACGGTGCGTCTGACATGATCAGCATGAATATCCGGAGTGCGATGGTGCATCGTGCGACTCCCGAGCATCTGAGAGGTCGTGTGTCTGCTGTGAACATGCTGTTCATCCAAACAAGTAACGAGGCCGGTGATTTCCGTGGCGGGTCGTTTGCCGCCATGTTTGGTCCAGTCGCAACAGGTATTCTCGGTGCTGGGATCGCGGCTATCGTGCTTGCCTGGAGTCGCTGGCAGTTTGCTCCACTATACAAGCTCAATCGAACGGCTGACCTGAAGCCGCCCAAACTATAGTAATAGAATTACAGCGAATCATCGGTCGTCATGGTGAATGATGCTCGCGATTCATATGGATTAGGCGTTGGTCATGCGAGGTTTTTAGCAACAGTAAGCGCGAACTGCTCTGTGGTTAGTATGCCGCCTAAATCGGACGTCCTGGTTTCTGCAGTCATCAGCGCCTGCTCGAGTGCTGCATCAATCGATTGTGACGCATGTATCAGTGCGCTCGATCCATGTTGTGTTCCCATCCATTTTAGGAGCATTGCAACAGACCCTATTAATGACGAGGGATTTGCAATACCTAAACCTGCGATGTTTGGCGCTGAGCCATGCTGCGCCTGCGCCATGGCATGTTGAGTGCCAGCATTAATGGATGGCGCGAGTCCAAGGCTACCAGATAGCTCTGACGTCAAGTCCGAGATAATGTCTCCAAACATATTTGTAGTTACAATAACGTCGAAATCCTCTGGTGTTCTGACCAAATGTGCGCAGGCTGCATCAACTAATATTTCGTCATATATAACATCTGGGAATCGTGCGGCGACTTCCCGACAGCAATCAAGAAACAGCCCATCCGATACTTTTAATACGTTTTGTTTATGCACCGCTGTTACTTTTTTTCCGCGAGCTACAGCGGCCTGAAAAGCAGCTTCAGCGATTCGCAGCGACGCTTGCCGTGTGACTCGACGGATGGAAATCGCTACGTCGCTAGTGACCATTAAATCACCAATGCCTTCATGAAGGTTGCGATCGGAGTAAAACCCCTCAGTGTTCTCTCGGTAAATAATAAGATCGAAGGGCTTGCCTAACGGGGCTTGGAGTTCTGTGCGAGTTTTAGCTGGGCGAATGTTTGCGAACAAGTCGAGCCGTTTGCGCAGCACTCCTGATGGATTGAGCCCACCTTCTTGAATTGGCGGATAATCGAGGTGCGACACTGGACCCAGTACGATTCCATCACTAGATTGAACGATTTCAAAAGTTTGGTCGGTCAGTGTGGTGCCGTGGCGCTTTAAGGATTTCAAGCCAACATCGGCAAAAATCAATTCGAGTCCAAGTGTATATTTGTCGTTTGCTGCCTCCAGAACCTTGCAAGCTGCTGCGCAGATTTCTGGTCCAATACCATCGCCCTCGAGTATCGCTATATTCATCGCCATGTTAACTTTGCAGTTGATTTACTGTTTAGGGCGCGGAAATACGTGACCTGACGCTAATTTCCGTGCGGTGCGTATCAGACCGGCTGAGTGGTGAATAAACTCACCATCTGGGCTGACGGTATAATCGACGATAACATTCATAGAGCCCATCGGGTGGTGAAGAGTTACAGTTGACGGTCTCGTTTCAGGGGCCTGCATCATCCCAGAGGCAACAGTTCCCGGAGCGAGCGCACATGAAGCCATGCACTGGCTTCCAGTAACGGCTAGCGATGGATGAGTTTGCCATGGCATAAAGTATCGGCAAACGATGTGTCCGATATCCTCGGCTTTGGACAATAAGCCAAATTTAGGTGTCACTGATTTCGATGCATCACCCATTCCCATCATGAGAGATGCTTGAAGGCGTATCTGTTCCATCTGTGCAAAAAAATCACGGTTTTTATCGAGTTCTTCGCAAGTCTCGTGGCCACTTAGGCCAAAGCTATTAGCTTTAGCAATAACCATTGGCATTGCTAAATCGATACAGGTCACCTCAATACCATCAATCACATCAACGAGATTGCCAGTTGGAAATAATGTTCCAGTTGACGAGCCAGCAACATCGAGGAAAAGAAGCTCAATAGAAGCAGATGAACCAGGAACTCCATCAATGGCTTGATCGCCAAAATACGTTAAGCGTCGATTTGGCGTTTGGATTCTCGCGATAATACGAGCACCCGTGTTGACGGCTCTGATCTTAATTTCCGTTATTTCTTCGTCGGCTTCGACCAGACCCATTTCTATTGCGGCAGGGCCGACGCCTGCCAAAATATTTCCACATGTCGGCCGATAATCCACCGAGTGCTCGAGAACACTGACTTGTGCAAAAAAATAATCGACGTCTGCCCAACTATCTTCTGAACGACTTAACATGGCAACTTTGGTGGTTACAGCATTCCCGCCGCCAATACCATCGATATTGAGGGGATGGCCTGCGCCAACAACAGAGATAAGAATGTCGGACAACTCATCTCGGTCTGACGGCAAATCATTTCTGTGAAAATACGGGCCTCTAGATGTGCCGCCACGCATGAACCAGAAAGGAATACTTTGTTCTGTCATTCTTTAATACTCACCGTAAAGGCCAAGGAAGAGAGGTGTAGAATTGCAAAAGACCGCCCGGAAATTCGCGATTGAGAATCCAACCCATAAAAATCATAAAACATACGCCGCAAACTGACATAAATAGCGCGCGCGGCCATTTCAATTCTGCGCGGAAAAGAAAGAAGCACAGCAGGAATATCGCGAGCGAAATAATAAATCCAACCAAAGAGGTACCAATGAGTAGAGCGATGAACCAACCGATCGTTGCCCAAAGAGGTCTCTCATTGGCTTGAGAGGATTGTATTTCTCCGTCAACGAACAGAGCATCAGTTTCGGGCTTTAGCATCATCTGTGTCATGAGCAACAATAAAATCACGAGAACAGTGCATCCAATAACAAATGGGAATACGGCATCAGTCCATGCGTAGTCTGGGATGGAGCCAATATCCAATAGGAAAATGGTTGTGAATCCAATGAGTCCTAAAATAAACAAAAATGGAGCGCGCTTCGTTCCAGTCTCTAATTGTCCTTCAGGTTGGATAAATTTCGCCTGACGGATTCCAACAACGATAGAAATTACAGTGATAATGGCAATCACTATGACTATCGGCCCAAAGAGATAGTCCAATCCCTGTCCGAAGCTATTGTCGAAGCGAATATTCGCGATCTGGTATGCATTGTTTGAGAAATTTTCAACAGGATTTGCCAATACAAAACCGATTAGAAAAGCCGGTCGTGACCAGTCAAAGCGTTTCATTAAGATGCCAAGAATCCCGATGCAGAATAAGACAACTAAATCCAGAACATCCTGACCTGATTGAAATGCTGCAAACGTGATGATCATGAACACAAAAGGAGCCACTAATACAAATGGTATGGAAGTGAGTCTCGCAATTTGTGGCGCTAGGATGATGCACAGAACAGTACCTAATACATTGGCAAGTGCGAGCAGCCAGACGATGCTGTAGGTGTAATCTAGATTATCGGTCAACATCGATTGCCCAACTTCGAGTTCACCCGAGCCGAGCAGTGCAAGTGCTCCAATAAAAATAGCCATCGATCCAGAACCAGGAATTCCGAACAATAGTGTTGGAACTAGCCCGCCACCTTCTTTGGCGTTATTGGCACTTTCTGGCGCGATGACCCCGCGGATCTCGCCTTTACCGAAGTTCGATTTATCTCGAGTTGTTTGGATCGCGTGTCCGTAGGCAATCCAATCCACCACTGAGCCGCCAAGGCCTGGTATTACACCAACGAGAACGCCAATAATTGAGCAGCGAATCGATAGCCAACGATGCGCCCACCAATCTTTTACACCTGTAAGCCATCCTGAGCCTAGTGATGGGTTGTTGCTGATGCTTCCGCCTTGTCTCAATAAGGCAACGATTTCCGGGATTGCGAAGATTCCTAGACCGACAATGACAAGCTTGAAACCATCTAACAAATAAGGGATATCGTAACTAACGAGGCGAAGTTCGCCATTAAAAGGGCCTTCTCCTATGGACGCTACCATAATGCCAAGGCCTGCTGCGGCAACCCCCTTCAACGGGATCTTACCCGCAAGGATACCCACCATGGACAGACCGAAAACCGAAACCATGAGTAATTCTGGAGACTGGAATTCAAGTACGACTGGGCGGGCAACCAAAATAAATACAGTTAAAAATAATGCGCCCACAAGTCCGCCAAATAATGACGAGGCGAACGCAGCTGAAAGCGCTCGAGCGGCATGACCCTCTTTGGATAACGGAAAGCCATCGAGAACTGTAGCCTGGCTTGAGGACGAGCCAGGAATACCCATTAGGACTGATGCGAACGTATCAGAAGTTGGGACGACAGCGATCAACCCAACCATAAGCGCTAAACCAATAATTGGATCGAGACCAAAGATAAACGGAAGCATTAGCGAAAGGCCAGCTATGCCACCGAGACCAGGAAATATCCCTACTGACAAACCGAGTGTTACCCCCAATGCAAGGAATAGAAACACTTCTTGATGGAATATGAGCTGTGAGGCGGAGATAAGAGCCTCTATAGCCGTGTAGAGTAAATCCATGGCATTGATTCCTGGCGGACATCACGAGCAAATGCTCGTGATGTCGCTTTTATCAGAGGTTTATTTGAGGGATACGTTGAATCGATCTTTAAGATACTGGATCGCCCATTTTTTTGCGTCAGGATCCAAGTCCGTCGCAACTTTCATCGCTTTTTGCGCCCCGGCATCAACAAACATTGGATACTTACCCAAGCGTTTTTCAGCTAACTGAGCAAAATCAGGACGATTTTTAATCTTTTGAAATGCAGCCGCATAGGTGTCAGCAACATCCTTCGGTGTGCCAGCAGGCAAGAAGGCCAACTTTTGGACGGGGAAGCCTGAAACGAAGAAGGCTTTCCAAACTTTGAATTCCTTTCCATTCACATCGCAGCCCGCTGTTTTTTCGCAAACTTCTTTGAAGGTAGGGATGTCTGGGAATGTTGGATCTCGCACGATATTTCCATCGTCATCCAAAGCTCCCCAAGTCATCATTGCGACTGCTGTACCATCATCAACGAACTTTTTAGACCCTTTGAGGTAGCCAGCCGACGTCTGATAATCGATGTTGGCTTCACCAGACTCAAACATTTTGCGACCATCACCACGACCTTTGATACCCATGACATGATTCACGTCCATTCCGAGCATATCCCAAGCCATTGCTGGAACGAGGTCCAAACGCGTAGCACCCTGGTTACCGTAAACAAACTTCATTCCCTTCAAGTTGTTCGCTGAACCATCAAATTTGGCACCAGCTTCAGCGTTTAGATAAGCAACGCCACCGGTTCCAGATGCCATGACTGGGACCCAATCGGAATATTCATACTGTACTCTCGGATCGTCCAGTAGATATGGGAATTGTGTTGAACCCGATGAACCAAACATGACTGTGCCATCGGTATGTTTCTGGCGTTGGAACCAGTTTGCGCCTTTAGTAGAGCCTGCGCCTGGCATGAATTTCACAACGACAGTTGGATTTCCTGGCATTGCTTCAGACAGAAGAGGTGCAAAGAAATTTGCCCACTTGGCTGATCCACCGGTTTCCGAAAACGGAATAGTCCACTCAATTGTTTTTCCTGCAAAGTTAACCTCTGCAAACGCTGAGTGCGAAAGAACTGCTGCTGCCAAAGCTCCCAGCAGTTTTGATCTGAATTTAGTCATTTCAGTCTCCTGATTTTATTGTTAGAGAACCACACATTTCTGTCTACGCATGGACGCCCAAGCGGATAATCAACCAATTGGAAACAGAATTAAAATGCATTAATCTTATTAATTAATGCATTTGACGAATAAAAATACGCTATGGCTAAAATTGATATTGATGATTTGATCGCTTTTACAGCGTTAGCTGATCTCGGGTCCTTTAGCGCGGCTGCGGAGCATATACACATCTCTCAACCGGCTTTTAGTCGCAGAATCGATAAGCTTGAAAAAGCGTTGGAATCGCAACTTGTGGAGCGAACCACTCGCCAGGTGATGCTAACGGCGACTGGTCGAGACTTTCATCGCAATATTCAAAGAATATTGTCTGATCTCGATGTCACGATAATGGGCGTAAAAGGTACGGCAGTTGTGAGTCAAGGCGAAGTCATCGTCGGTTGCGTGCCGTCAGCCGTTAATTATTTTGCGTCCGTTGTGATTAAGAAGTTTCACCGGCTTTATCCGATGGTTAAAGTGAAGCTGATTGATTCAAGTGCAAACGACATCTTGCTTGACGTAGCTCGTGGCGACGCTGATTTCGGCATCAATTTTGTTGGCTCTCAGGATAAAGAAATTGAGTTCACGGAACTTGTGACGGAGCATTTTGTCGCAGCTTGTCGCCGCGATCATCCGTTAGCACGAGAAAAGCATGTGCGCTGGTCCGATCTTGAGAAATACGATTATATTGCCGCCGACAAGGGCTCGGGAAATCGGTTGATTATTGATCAGGCACTCGCTTCTCTTGACTCAAAGCCACACAGTATTTTTGAAACCCAGCATGGGACAACAATGATTGGGCTTGTTGAGGCTGGATTGGGCGTTGCTTCTGTACCGTCAATGGCTATGCCGGCTGATGATCATCCGCTATTAATCAGTGTTCCTTTGATAGATCCGGAGGTGAAGCGGGTGGTCGGTTTGATTAAACGGCGAGGCCGTGAGCTGAATCCGCTTGCTCAGCAATTAATGAATATGTTTCTTGATCATCGCACTATCCGTTGAGGTCGGATTCTGAGAGTGGCAAGAGGGATCTGAGCTGAAAGGCGACGCACGTTTTAGGTTGCTGTAAATCAGAAGAGCCAGTTATGACACAAGCAGGCTACTATCGATGCGTCGGCGGCCTGATTTTGAGTGCTTTTGCGCTAACTACAGGTGCTCCCATGATTACAAGAATGATCCTGACCAAATGATGTAGAACAATCACTCCAAGATTACTTCCTGCGGCTAAAGATAGAACTGCAAGCTCAGCTTGGCCCGCCGGCCAAAATGCCAAAAACAAATCCGCACTTCTTAAATTGCTCAATTCAATTGCGATGAATATTGTTCCCCCAGCAATGCAGGTGAGAATTACGAGATATCCTAGCGCTGCAAGGATGTCACGTCTTAGCTCCGCAATAGTAATGCCTTTATAATGCACTCCGATTCCAAGACCAATGAAGAACTGAGAAACGAGAATTGCTTCTTGCGGAGGCCGATGAGTGAGGATTCCGGCTAATGCAAGTGGCGCGGAGAACAACAAGGGCCCTAATACAGAGGCTCCGAACATTCCGATACGCTTGCATACTTGCCACCCTAGGATTCCGATTCCCAAGAGAAGAGCGAGCTCTGACAACGGTAGCGCAGCGATCGGATCGCCAAGAGGTCTATTGAGGTGTAAATCAAAGAAATAGACCAAAACGAGCGGTGCAGCTGTTACTAATACCAATACGCGTGTCGCATGGATCAGTGATAAAGAGCGTGGATTTGCTCCCGCTTCGATTCCGAAGATCACCATATCTTGGAGTCCGCCAGGCATCGCGGCATAAAAAGCGGTGGGTAGGTCGTAGCCAAATACGCGACGGAAGTACGGAATGCCGCATAGGGCTATGAGCACAACGTAAAGTGGGATTAGCGCTAGCGTTGTTAAATAACTGGGTATGGCGAGGACTAAAGCCCAACTAAGCGATGTCCCGATTGCAACACCCAGAATCGTTCTGCTCACGGTAGAGCAAATTGGAATCCCTTTCAGGTCTATCCCGAGAAGAGCGCCTATAAGGCAACCACCAAGCGATCCAAATAAAAAGGGCAGAGGGGCACCCAGTCCGTTGAGGACAACTCCGCAAGCCAGACATATTGCTATGGTGGATAGTTGTTGCTTCAACCGAAATCCTTAGTGTTGACACAGTAGTATTCAAACGTATACCGTTGAGCATATGTCAGAAATCAAAGAAAACCAAGCAATTGGTTGTTATCAACAACTTCTAATTCGTATCCAGAAAGGCCAACTCAAGCCTGGCGATTATCTGCGTGAACAGGCCATCGCAGAGGAACTCGGCGTTAGTCGAACACCGGTGAGAGAGGCTTTGAGGCGTCTCGAATCCGATGGATTGGTGATTTCAGAGCCTCGATTTGGCATGGTTATACGGGATCTATCGTACGCTGAAGTGATTGAGCTGTATGAGATCCGTGAAGTTCTCGAACGAACAGCTGCGCAAATGAGCGCACGCGTGATTACTGATGTCGAATTACGAGAGCTTGAGGTCATTCAGGCGTCGATGGAAGCTGTCAGGCACGACGCCCAAGAAATGGCTCTGCTTAATCACACATTCCATGTCGCTATTTTGAATAGCGCTAAAAATCGATATCTTTGGAAGGCTCTCGAGTCGGTTCAAAAAGCAATGCTCATCTTGGGCCCATCGACCATGGAATTTCCTGAGCGTGCTGAAACAGCAATTGATGAACATCGTTCATTGCTTGAAGCGCTCAAAGCGCGGGATGCAGTTTTGGCTGAGAAGGTGATGGGTGAGCATTTAACGAACGCCCAACGTTATCGATTAAGACAGTTTCATGAGCGAGCAACCAATGCCTATCGAAATACCGAAAATTGATCCAAATCTCGAATTAATTCGACCAGGAGAAGGGTCTGTTATTTACGATGTGATCGTTGTCGGTGGGGGAAATGCGGCTCTTTGTGCTGCGATTAGAGCGGCTGAATCCGGAGCCAAAGTCCTGCTTCTCGAACGGGCACGTCGTTCATATCGGGGCGGGAATTCACGCCACACTCGTAATTTCCGATGCATGCATCAAGTTCCCAAAGGCGTCCTAACAAATGCGTATCTCGAAGATGAGTTTTTCGAGGACCTCTTGAAGGTGACGAAAGGAAATACCGACGAGTCATTGGCGAGGCTCGCCATTCGTAGCTCTGAGGAATGTTATGACTGGATGTTAAGTCAGGGTGTTTATTTCCAAGAATCACTGTCTGGCACGTTATCTTTGTCACGAACAAATGCTTTTTTTCTAGGTGGAGGTAAGGCACTCGTTAATGCTTATTACAATCGCCTAGACGATCTCGGCGTAGATGTTCGGTATTTAGCAACAGTCTTGGATGTCGTGGTTCAAGATCGTGTCTTCGATGGTGTCCTTGTCGATATCAAGGGGGAGCAAACTTATATCCGAGCGCATGCAGTTGTTTTGGCATCTGGTGGCTTTGAATCCGATAAAGAGTGGTTAACCCGAGCCTGGGGAGATGCCGCAAAGAACTTTCTGATTCGTGGTACACCCTATAACACTGGTGAAGTGCTGAAGAATTTGTTGGATAAAGGCGCTGATCAGGTTGGTGACCCTACTCAGTGTCACGCCGTTGCAATTGATGGGCGAGCACCTGAGTATGATGGCGGTATTGTCACACGCGTTGACTGCGTCCCGTTTTCAGTTGTTTTGAACAAAAATGGTGAGCGTTTTTACGACGAAGGCGAGGATGTATGGCCAAAGCGTTATGCGATTTGGGGCCGGCTCGTTGCTTCTCAACCTGATCAAGTCGGATACGCGATTATCGATCAGAAGTCCCATAGTCTGTTCATGCCGACTGTGTTTACGGCAACCAAGGCAGATTCAATTGCTGAGTTGGCTGAACAACTTGGCCTGCCGGTCAAAGCGGTCGAAAAGACGATTTCGGAGTTCAATGCAGCTTGTCAGGAAGGGGCGTTCCACCCGACAGAGCTTGATGGGTTATCTACAAAAGAGCTAGAGCCCGCAAAAACCAATTGGGCGCGACCAATCGATACTGCTCCGTTTTATGGTTATGAACTGAGGCCTGGTGTGACCTTTACCTACCTTGGATTCAAAGTCGATGGAGATGCACGCGTCTCCTTTTCAAACGAGCGCGCGACCAACGTATGGGCAGCAGGCGAGATTATGGCTGGAAGTATTCTGGGAGAAGGTTACTTGGCTGGATTTGGTATGACGATCGGAACGGTGTTTGGCCGTATCGCTGGGAAGGAGGCCGCTGACTATGCAAGCCAAAGCGCTTGAGGAAGCGAATCGCCAATTAGCCATTTGTAATGCCTGTCGGTATTGCGAGGGATTTTGTGCGTCATTTCAAGCGATGACGCGATATCGTAGCTTCGATGATCAGAGCATCATTCATATGGCCAATCTGTGTCATAACTGTCAAGCCTGTTACCACAGTTGTCAGTACACCTGCCCGCATGAGTTCGATCTCAATATTCCGAAAGCGTTGGCTGATGTCAGGGTTGAAAGCTGGGAATCGCATGTCCCGGGCACTGTAATCGCAGAGAAGGTTCAGAGTAATGGTTGGATTATTGCCTTACTCACTGTTATTGCAGCGATTTTATTCGGTTTGATTGGGAATATTCCGTGGGTTTCAGACGCGAATTTTTACAGTTTGATCTCTCATAACAGTTTAGTCGCTGTATTTACGCCACTATTTGTCGGTCCACTATTGGTTCTTTTCATGGGTCTCTATCGCTATTGGGATACTGTCGGCGGGGAATGGATCGGTTGGAACGATCTCAGTGTCGCATTCAAGGCAGCGGGAACAATGAAGAACCTTGATGGCGGTATGGGACAAGGTTGTAATTACGAGAAATCTGATCGGTATAGTCAAACACGTAAATGGGCGCATCACGCCACTATGTATGGTTTTTTACTGTGTTTTGCCGCGACTTCGGTAGCCACCATAATGCACTATGGTTTTGGTCTTGAGGCACCTTATCCATTTCTGTCGTTGCCGAAACTGTTGGGTGTGTCCGGGGGCATTTTATTGACTCTGGGCACCACAAAGCTTCTGTATTTAAAAATGAAATCCGATCCTAAGCTTGGGGTCTCCGATCGAAGATCGGGCGAATATGGATTTATTTTAATTCTATGGCTCGTCTCCACCTCAGGCCTTTTGTTGTATTGGCTTGGCGGAACGGCTGCTGCCGGCGCAATGTTAAATATTCATCTCGCTAGCATCGCTGCGTTCTTCGTGACGTTGCCATATACAAAAATGGCACACGGCTTCTTCCGGCTCGCAGCCTTAATTCGAGAAGCTCAACTCTCCAAAGCCTGATATTCAGGCTTTGGGAGCGATGACGTTGATTGGGTTTCCGTCATTAAACGCCTTAAAGGCATTCAGCATTTCGCTGTAGAACACGCGAAATGTCTCTTCGGTGCAATATCCGATATGTGGTGTTACGAGGGCGCGGGGGTGATTGACGATTGGGTCATCTGGCAAGGCCGGTTCTCGCGTCAAAACATCGGTCGCAATCCCAGCAAGTAATCCAGCATCAAGCGCTGTAAGCAAATCCTGATGATTTACTATTTCCGCACGCGATGTATTCACCAGATAACCATTCGGTCCGAGTGCTGTGAGCTCCTTGAGTGTGACGAGGTCACGACTGCGGTCCGAGAGTCGAAGATGAATCGAGACAAAATCTGATCGCTCGAAGAGATCATCCTTTGACACATATTCGACACCTTTTTCGGCACAACTCTCTAGGTCAAGGTTTGTGCTCCAAGCGACAACATGCATACCAATCGCCTGACCTAAGGCCGCGACTTGAGAACCTAAGCGGCCTAAACCCAGTATTCCGAGTGTTTTACCACGCAGATCATTTCCCATCACTGGCTGCCATTGTTGATCGATCTGCAAGCCATTCACTAGCGGTACGAGCTTTCTGCAAAGACTCATAACAAGTAAAAACGCGAGTTCGGCAGTCGCGTGTCCCGGAGAAGGTGTGCCGCAAACAACAACGTTTCGTTCTGCAGCCGCATTGACGTCAATTGCTGCGTTTTGTTTTCCAGAAGTTACGATCAGCTTGAGATTTGGTAGTGCATCGATAATTGATTTTGGAAAAGGCGTTCTTTCACGCATCAATCCCACAGCATCGTAGGGCTGAAGTGTTTTAATCAACGCGCTTTCCTCAGCGATATAATGATCAATAAAATCAACGCTTGCGAAGTCAGCAGAATCCCAATCGGCATAGGCTCTGGCACGGTCATAGTAATCATCGAGGATTGCGATTTTCATAGTGTTCTCTTCATTTATTGTTGTTAGTAAAGGTTTGGAGCCAGTTGAGCGACTCGTCTGTGAGTCCTTCGAATTTGTACTCTGCGCCAAGCGGCGCTGACCATCCACTTGCATCGATTGCAGCAAATACATCGTGGTAATTGACAACACCGTGATCAGGCGGCCCTCGGTCTGGAACCGATGCGAATTGGATATGGCCGATATGGGAGTAGCATGCGTTGAAGCGCGCAATGATATCGCCCTCGGTGCGACCCACGTGGTAGCAGTCAAACATTAATCTGATATTAGATAGATTTAGCTTATCTAACAGCTCGCATGCATGTGCCGTATCTCGAAGAAAATATCCTGGCATATCAAAGCGGTTAAGGGGTTCAATTAAGACGGACATGTCATGAATTGCAGCGATATCTGACGCATATTTGAGGTTATCCAAGTAGGTTTCCTCAGCTAAATCACCG
>Ga0181583_10002348_pt1 | contig 14080 bp, 7 predicted proteins | sample 071ome_31_FD_132461 | JGI IMG/M metagenome (GOLD analysis project Ga0181583, IMG submission 132461) | Coastal salt marsh microbial communities from the Groves Creek Marsh, Skidaway Island, Georgia - 071405CT metaG (megahit assembly) | ecosystem: Environmental > Aquatic > Marine > Intertidal zone... | reverse complement strand
TTTCGATCGCTCGCACGCGCCCGTTCTCCGTCACCGTGCGCAACCACGTCGCACCCCTCGCGCGCGTACACGTCGCCGCGAGCGTCACCACCGCCGCGAGCGTCGCCGCCGCGCGCGCGCATTGCGCACTCGTCCGTCTACCCATCGCGCGCGCGTCCACGGTCGACGCGCGACGCGCCAGGCGACGACCGGGCGCGCGCAACGTTTTGAGGCATCGTCAGATCGTGGCACGGCGTCGAGCGGACGCGATCGCGGCGTCGAGCGAGCGCGCGAGGAGAGAAGAGATCGACGCATCCGCGCGTCTGCGCGTCGTTCGATCGATCGCAGTACCGCGAGAGCGAGCGAGCGAACACGCGGACGGACGAGATGACGACGGCCACGCCGTCCGCGACGTCGCAGATGGAAGCCCTCGTCGCCGCGCTTCAGGACCCGGAGACGCGCGAGAACGCGCTGTTGGAGCTGAGCAAGAAGAGAGACATGTTCGCTGATCTCGCCCCGACGCTGTGGTTCTCCTTCGGCGTCGTACCGGCGCTGTTACAAGAGATCGTCGCCATTTACCCGCTGCTCAATCCTCCCAGTTTGACGAATCACGCGAGTAATCGAGTGTGTAACGCGCTGGCGTTGTTGCAGTGCGTGGCTTCGCATCCGGACACGCGAGGATTGTTTCTCGCGGCGCACATACCGCTGTTCTTGTACCCGTTTTTGAACACGGTGAGCAAGACGAGACCTTTTGAGTACCTGCGATTGACCTCGCTGGGGGTGATCGGGGCGCTGGTGAAGATGGACGACACGGAGGTGATTAACTTTTTGTTGAGCACTGAGATCATCCCGCTGTGCCTGAGAACGATGGAGTTGGGAAGTGAACTGAGCAAGACGGTGGCGACGTTCATCGTGCAGAAGATTTTGAGCGATGAGGTGGGGTTGTCGTACATTTGCGCCACTGCGGAGCGGTGTTACGCGGTGGGAACGGTTTTAGGGGGGATGGTCACGCAGCTCGCCGAGCAGCCGAGCGTGCGTTTGCTTAAACACATCATTCGATGCTATCTGAGATTGAGCGATAACCCGCGCGCGCGGGATTGCCTGCGACAGTGCTTCCCGGATCAGTTGCGGGATCCGGCGTTTACGGCGTACCTCAAGGATGACGTCGCGACGCAGAAGTGGTTGGTGCAGCTGTTGCATCAATTGGAATTTTCGTAGGTATAAGAACGAACAAACAACACTGCCAACACCTATTACCCTAGTGCCCTATAGTACGAATATATGAAATTTGAAACCCATCAGTACAGAACCTCTCCTCTTTTTTACAACAAATCCCCTACGGCGCTCGCGCTCACAAAGCGTCGTCGTCTTCCTTTGATTTTCGTGTCGCAGGAAGTCGACCGGCACCGAGTCGTCGAAATCCGTTCACGACGACTCCGACACCCAAACCCAAGCCTAATACCGTTCCTAATCCAACTCCGATGCCCAAACGAAGCGAAGCGTCAAACCAACTCAACTTCGTCCCTTCCGGATATTCGTCCTGATACTCCATCATCGATTCGTATCTCTGACGCATTCGACCCAACATGGCGAGATTATCCATCTCCCCACCCCCAAGAATCGATGGCGCTTTCCACGAGATGTGGGCATTGTGCGAATGATTTGCAACCTTTGTTGCCTCGACAATCACCGTCGCCGCGTTCACGCCGTGCGAGTGTTCGTCAATCACGGGTAAAATCGCGCTCGTCTCTCCCACCACAGTAGGCACCCCTCGTCGCCGCGGACGAATGATTTTCTCAATCGGAATCGACACGTGATTCACCAAACACATGCGTTCACTCTTCGCGGCGCCGACGACGGCCAACTCCACCTCGCACGACTTGGGCGCTTTCGGCGACGCGCGTTCAGCCTCGAGCGACATCGTCCTCGACAATGACGCGTGCGACATTGTCATCGTCCAAGAATCGTCCGCATCATTCCTCCTCCCGCGTCCCGTCGCCCACATCTCGCGTTCCCACGTCAGTTCGTACTCAAAGTCGTCCGCAAACGTCACCTCGTCCATGCTCACAAAGCACCCCTCGCGCTCTCGTCGAAGCGTCACCACCGCCTCTTGCCCGTGCACCACCTCGCGTCCATTTACCGTCATCACCGCTCCACCCTCGCGCGCCTCCTGCCCGCTCCCTCGCGCGCGTCGAAACCGAAGCCGCAACGTCGTCCCGTCGTCCAGCAGCGCCTTCGCCGCCGCCTCGTCCTCCTCCGCGCTCGCGCCCATCGGAAGATTCACGACGACGTACATCGCGCGCGTGCGCATCGTCGACATCGTCGACGTCGATATCGATATCGCCTCGCCTCGCCTCGCCGCGAGCGTCGTCGTCCGTCGTTCCGAACGGCGCCGTCGGCTGACGCGGATGAACGATTACCGTCGGCGAGGATTACGTCCGCGCGCGCGGCGCGCTCGTGTGCGAAGACGCGCACCGCGCGCACGAGCGCGGTCGCGAGACGTCGATCGACCTCCCGGTCGCGGTCGCGGTCGCGTCGGCGCCGTGTGTCGTCGTCGGTCGTCGGTCGTCGGTCGTGGGACCCGTTCGTGGAACTCGGTCGGGGGTAGTCCCCCCCCGTGTTGAGTCGCGAACGGTGAAACACGAAGATATTTTGGAGGAGGAAACGATTAGGGGCCGGCAGAGCGCGACGTCGGCGCGAAGGGGTGCGCGCGCGCGAGGGGACGTCTCGAACGCGCGTTCGAGTCGATCAGTTCGAGCGCGTGGGTCGACGCGCGTCGAGGGCGCGGGTCGTGGCGCACGGAGATCTACATGGCGCTTGAGATGTTGGCGAGCGAGGGGGCGAGCGAGGCGCGATTGGACGCCATCAAGCACGCGCTCGTGGTGTTGGTAGTGATCGGACACTTCATAGACCCGTTCGTCGCGATCGGGAACACCGGGGCACTGACGATGGCGCACTGGATGTATCAGTTTCACGTCCCGGCGTTTGTGTTGCTCTCGGGATATTTCACCGCGATGCCGTCGACGACGACGACGAGTGGAAAATCGGGCTCGCGCGCGGTCGGGGACGACGACGTCGGCGCGCTCGGTGCGGAGGATTCCGTCGGCGGCGATTCGTCGGATACGGAGTCGGTGAGGAGAGAGAGACGGTCTCGGAGGATGTTGGTGACGCGGATACTTTTACCGTATTTCGCGTTAGAGGTGGCGTACAGATTGGTGTACAGCCGATTGTATTTCGATAAAGAATTGTACGAGGGGCAAGACTTGACGGATGCGGAGGAGATTACGGTGCGAGAGTTGTATTTTTCGACGGTAGAAACGCGAGTCGACGGTGAGTTCACCAACAATTTTTGGCTCATGCAAAAGGATCCGTGGTTCTCGCCGACGACTTGGGACGCGTCGAAACCGTTTTTCCACCTCTGGTACTTGCTCACTCTGTTCTTTTGCCGACTTTGGGCGCCCGTCGCGTTGGAGTTGCGTGGAACTCTCGTCCTACACGTCGTCGCCGGCGCGTTGGCCGGGTACACGTCCCTGGGGAAAAGAATGTCGTTGATGCGCACCGTCGTGTTGATGCCTTACTTTTTACTCGGTGGATTGATGCGCAGAGAAAAATTCTTCTTTCCCACCGCGAACACTTCGCTGAGAAAAACAATGGCTTTCATCGGCGTCGTTGTGATGAGCGTCGCCGCATCCCTTCTGAGTTGGAAAGAACACAGCATTTCCATGTGGAAAGGTCACGCCTCGTACAGTAGCGTCTATTCGGAGCACATGGCTACTTACGGTGGATTGATTCAGCTGACTATGTACCTGTGGACACTGTTCTGTATCGCGGTGTTCTTTTCACTGTTTCCGAACGCGGAGAGAGCCATCATCAAAGCGAACGACGACATCGGACGAACGTACGAGATTCGTGACGGTCATCGATCAACGGCGATGCGCATTTTCAGACAATTCGCCGCTTTTGGCGCGCAATCGTTGTATGCGTATTTGCTACACGTAGCCTTGTTGATACTGGTGGAAAGATTGGGTTTCTTTGACGCGACGTGGAGAGTACAGCCTGTCGACTCATCCGTCGACGAGCTGCTCGATTTCAACACAGGGCAAGAGTTCTTGAGCGAAGCGCAGCCCCTCGGGTTGGAACCCATCGCCGCGGACGACGTGAATATTTACGCGCGGTTGTTCTTGGCGGTGATTCTCGCCGTCGCCTCGACGGCGCTTTTATCCGCGAGAAGAATCGCTCCTGCTTTATTCGGTTGGCTTCTTGTACCTCTTTGGTGTGAGCGCATCATATTTTCGTAAATTTTTAGGATAGTAATCACTAGCTACATATGCATCACAACGAATAGAACTGCTTCAAGTGCGTCAGAGCTTCCTCGTTCGTCTCGCAAACCACCCAGAAAGGTTTCAACTCGTCTTGTTTGAGCGCTCCGTATTCCACCATGTCGCACTGCAAGAACGCCAACAGCCCGTCGTAGCACCCATCGTAGTTCATCACGATGAACGGTACCGGATGTGCGCTTCCGATTCGCTTCAGCTGCAACAGGGCAAGGATTTCAAAGATCTCATCCAAGGTTCCCACTCCTCCGGGAAGTGCGAAGAACGCCGTTTTTTCGCTCTCGTCTTGACGAACGCCCGCGTCGACGAGTCCGTGTTTTCGAGCGCTGAAGAAGCTCGTGTTCAAATACACGGACGATGGTAAATACGGGTGCTCTCGAGTCTCCTGACGAGCGCCCCCGGCTTCGAGTAATATCATGAATCCAGCCGCCGTCTTCCCGGCGTCGAGCGCGCCGCGCGTCACCGCGTCCATGATGCCCGGACCTAAACCCGACCAGGTCGTGCACCCCAACGTCGTCGCCACCTCGCGTGCGAGCTCCCGCGATCGAGCGTAGTGAGGATGCGTCTCCCCGACGCGCGCCGAGCCTAAATACACCGCGCCACGACCGTGGCGCTCGACTAAATCAAAGCAACGAGACATCTCCTGTCGCACTTTTTCGGGACTCTCGCGGGCGCCAGAGGCCGACGCGATCGGCGCGTTTGAGGCGCACCGATGCGGGCGACGCGCGTCGAACGCGCGCGCGCGAGCGGTTGGGAAGGCGCTGCGGGCGATGGAAGACGAGACGGCGGTGCTCATCGTCGGTCTAGCTATGTGGTGGGGCTACACTGGCTACGTCTACTTTTTTCTTCGCTTGCGATCCTCCTTAAACGCGACGTCGTCCTTCTCGCCGAATTTATCCTTCATCATCGAACGAATTTTACTCAGCTCGTTGCCCATTTGACGCTTCCTTCGAAGGGCTTCCTTCTTTTCCGATTCTTCGTCTCCTCCCTCGGCGTCGCCTCCGTCCTTGGCGTTTCGACGCTTATCAAAGCCACCTGTATCGTCCACGTCCACGTCGTAGCCCGGGTAACACTCGTTATAATCCCCCGATATCCCGAACGCGTTGACGGGACGGTCGTCCGCGTCGTCGTCTTCAACGTAATCGTCCGCGGCGATCGTTTTTGCCTTGGGAGCCGGCGCGCTCGCTTCTCCGCCCGCGAGACCATCGCCAAAAAATGATTTGGATTTTTCACCCACTGGTTTCGTTTGAGGCTCCAGCGAAGGCTCGTAATCTTTACCCACGTCTGCAAAAATGTCTTCATCGCTGGACGCGTCACCTTGCGGCTGTTTCGCCGCTTGCTCGGCCTTGGCTTCGGCCTCCGCGCGTTCCGCCGCCTTGGCCTCCTCCGCCGCCTTTCGCTCGTCTCGCCTGAATTTCTTAATCGCCTTCGTCGACCCTAGCTTCAGGTAATGCATTAATTTCCCCAAGCGAATGAGCAGCGATGCATCCTTCTTCGGGTCTACGTACGCCCGAAGAGCTCGAACGCCCGCCATGCCGTCGTCGTCCGTCGATTTCAGCAACGTCGTCGGCACGTCGCGCTTCGATTTTGCAGATAAATCGAAACTATAGCTCACCGCGCCCGAAGCAAACGATTCACGAAACTTGCCACGAGTCACGGCACCTCTGGTGAGGAATTCATGCAGCGCGCGCGCCGTTTTAGATGTCACCTTGGGCGGTCGCGTCGCTCCGGCTTCTTCCTCGTGCTCAATCTTTTCCTCCTCCTTCATCGCTCGCGCGTCTTCGATGTCCGTCCGAACCTTGTTCAACAGCGCAAAATCCAAACCCTTCACCAAGTGCGTGCGCTCCACGTCCCCTCCCAAGTATTTACTCTCCTCGATGGATCTTTTCCGAGCGAACTCGGCCTCCGTCGTCTCTCTGTCGTCTCCTGCTCCTCCTCCTCCATCCCTCTCGAACACTCCACGCGCGATTTCGACGTCGCGCGCGTCCGAACCCGTCACCACATCATCATTCTCTCGCTCGCGACGCTCCTTGGCGCGATCTCTGTACGCATCCGTCGCCGCCGCCGGTCGATTCTTCGTCGGTCGTCCCGACGCATTCGTCTTCTTTTTCGTCGCCGACTTCCCCGACGCGTCTCTCCCCGACGCTCGCGCTTTCATCTGCGATTCGCGATCGGCGAGCATGCGACGAAAATCATCGTTCGTCGCGAGCGGCGCGCGGTCGTCCTCCGAGCCCGGCGGCGCTGGATTTGAGTACGACATAGCGCTGCGGGGACTGAGGTCTTTTCGCGTCTGCGGGAGAATTGCTAAGCTTGAAGATGGATCAAGTCTACGCGCGCTTCGATTTGCGAACGGTGCCGAGGGTTTTACCATTGATGGGTAATGCGCTGGTGAAGACGTCGGCGAGGGCGAGAAAGGGGAGGATGGTGACGACTTGCGTGCCCATCAACGCGTACCGCGAGACGCTGCTGCCGATGTCGAGCCAACTGCCCACGGTGGTGATTTGAAAGAAGAATCTGACAGCCATCGCGTCGCTCATAATGAGAAACAAGAGGTAGGACTCGAAAGCGGGCACGCGTTGGGACTTTAACGCGGCCAAAAAGGCGACGGCCACGGTGATCATCGGTATCAATACCTTGAGCATGAGAAGCGCGCCCATGAGAAACGGGTTGAATCGCGTGGTAAATCTGTACACGCTGCTCAGGTCGAAGGATGCGATGGACGCGATGTTACCCGTGCCGAAAAAGGCTGCGTCGATGAGGAATAAGAAGACAGCGGCGTGTCGAAGGTCCCCGGGGGCGATCGCTCGCGCGTAGGTTTTCGAATTGTGCGACGTCGTCGGCTGCAAGCCGCGTTCCAAGACGATCCACGCGAGGAGACACAACCCGAGGCAGGCGTAGAAGAGCGACTCGTAAGACACCGAAAAGAGTCCATACGTCGATGCAAAACCAAGAAATACGCTCACCAATCTCGGAAGAGTCCTCGGCGGAGAATATATCGGGAGAATGGGCGACGACAGCGCGATTGCCCAAGCCGCGAAATGCATCCACGAGGGAACGGCGAGTTTGTTTCGCTGCAAATCATCCACGATGTACACCAACGCACACGTCAAGAATGTGATGACGATTTGGATGACGAAGAAGCGTTGACCAGGGCGCTGATTGTTGCGATCAGTCGCGTCGTCTTGAAACAGATCGAGCGGACGAAGTACAAAGTGCGCCGTCGCACCCAGGAGCGAACTCGCGAGCAAACCATAAATAATCATCGACGTGTTCGCCTCCAGTTCGACAGAAAATGTCGTGAATGGAGCCAAAATGGCTGTACTCGACGCCATCACGATAGCCTTCGCCGCGTTGACGAAATCTCGTTTCATGAGTAGACCCATCGCGAGAATGACCAAAAGTACCGTTGCGGCGGCAAACGCGTACGTGAACACTATCCGATCGTGGAAACCATTGCATATGGTTTCAGCAACGACGAAAACGCCCAGCACTCCCACACACACCTTTGCGATCCCGGTCGCGGTGACGGTTTCCATCTTGACCGCACCCAACGTATTCATCGTGCCAAGTAAAAAATATGCCGGAAGACCAAAATATAACATGTACGTGATCGGAGAGTGCCGTATGATGAGGACCACAGCTAGTCCTGCTAAATAAATCAAAGTAATGAGTAACTTTGGTCCAGTCGGTGTTTCGTAGTCCGTCTTGTGACGAGGAATCAAATTGACAGCCAGACAGATCATCCAAGTCGCGAAACAAGCCACGACGGCGGCTTGCAAAAGCGTCTGGTCGTACGTGTGCAGGTAATACAGTCCCCGGAGACACGCGCGCGAGACGTCACTCGCCGCGTACATCGCCGCTTCGTGCCGACCGTTTGCAAAATGAGCGTTGTACTCGTCCACCTTTGACGAAATATGCGCCATATCTGGATGAAGTTTGAACGAGTACATGGCACTCAACGCCTGCGTTTCCGTGCGCGCCGCCTTCAAATCGTGCAATGCCAACAACTGCTGAGCGTTTGCTATCGTCGCAGAAGATCGCAAACTCTTTGGTTCCTCGCTTAAATACGTGCTCGGAAGCAATCCAGAGTTATGACGCGGCGGTGGTAGACCGATGAGAGCCGCTCCTAAGGGCGCCACGTCGGCTTGGTCCACATCGCATCGTGTTTCGGGATTCATACCCCATTCCGTCGGCGTCTCCGGCGTTCCTCGGCACGCGCCCGGGACTGTCCGTAACCCTTGCGCCACTCCAGCTCCCCAGACCACGAGCGGAGTTTCCGTGCATCCAGGATCGCCGTCTCCGTGCGCACCCTTGTTCGACATGCCATGATCGGCGGTAAAAATGAACGCAGTTTTGCCATCATTTCCAAACTTTTCCGCGAACGCCGCTTCCACTTTCCGAACACCCTCGTCAACTACTCGGACGTTTTCGTAATATTCTTTGGAATAAGGCTTGTGTGCGTGTCCGCTTGAATCCAATCCAAGCAAGTGTAATAGAAACACGTTCCCGTCTTCTTCGAGCGCTTTGCTCTCGCTCGCGTTCGCCTCCTTCAAAAGAAAATTTGTCACCCTCTCAAACACCCACTCATCTAAAGCTCCGTGATCGTTCGCACTCGCGAAATCCTCTAGCGCTTCATCATAGCTAAACTGTCGCGCGTGTTCGATGCCGTCGCTAAAAAGCGGCACCACGCTTGGCGCCCCCCATGCCCACGCGTTCGCGCTCTGATTCAAGAGGTGATCGAACTCGACCGGATTCGCGCTCCACCCTTTCGTGATCGCGCTCGGGTCCTCGTAAAACCCTCCCAACAGCGCCACGTGTCCCGGTCGAGACTCGGTCGGCGCTCGCGCGTGGGATACTCCCCACGCGCCGCGCTCCGCCCTCTCTTGCACGTGCCTTGCGCTCCCTCGTCGAAAAGCGGCGTCCGCGCGCGCGCCGTCCGCGACAAAGACAACCAATCGCTTCGCCGGTGCCTCGATCACGGTCGGAGATCGCTCGACGCCCTGCACGAGCGGTGATTGAAAGTGAACGTCGAACGTGCTGTAGACGAAAATCAAATGAATGACGAACGCGTAGAGCACGACGACGCGTTTTGAGGTGGACACGCCGTGCATGATGAGTGCGTGATCGAGTTACCACCGATTGAACGCGCCGGGCGACGTCGGCGCGTTCAAAGGTGACGTTCGGAGTGGTTCGCGGCGTCGGGACAAGATGACGGCGCGACGCCACGACAAAGAGACGAGTCTCTGCATGTGGTGATATTTGACGCTACCAGGCTAATGACATTAAACTACGTGACTAATATGGACACTATCGGTGCCTATGAAAGATGACGCGCGCTGCGCCGCTCGCGACGTGCTCGGCACGGTGTTTACGGAGTGCAAGCGAGGAGCAGGTCGATGAGTTTCGCCTTTTCTGGCGGAGATCCCGCGTTTCGAACGTTCGCGCGCCAGTACACCGCCACGTCGACGAGACTCTGAACGTCCAAAGATTCGAGCTCTCTCTTCAAACTCTTCCTCTTCGTTAGATATGACTTTTCGCCGCGCTTCAATCTACCGCACCCGCCCGGTCCGGCAATTTTCAGAACGCGCGACAGTTGCGCATTCATGCGCGGCGCGCGTTGCGCTAGATGGCCAGCGCATGTGGCGTTGCCGAAATCTCGCACCGTGACGTCCGCACCGAGGTCTAACAGCACGTCGAACACCTCCGTTCGCTCGAAACACGCCGCTAAAATCAACGGCGTGCTCCCGTCGCACTCATCCTTCGCGTTCACATCGCATCCGATCTCCGCCAACGCCCGCACGACGTTCGCGTGTCCGTGCGCCGCCGCGTGATGAATCGCAAATCGCCCGTCATCGTCGTCCAGAATCGTCAAGTGCGCCGCGCCGACGACGTTTGCCAGTTCCCGCACCATGGCTTCGTCTCCCCGCGCGCTCGCGCGCATCCCCAGCGTCGTCCCACCCGACACCCACGCCCCTGTGCGCGCGTCCACACCTCCCAAAAGTCTCGCATCGCACCTCGCCACCGGCATGGACGCCAACACGCGCACCGCGCGCGGGTTTTCGCACGCAAACCAATTCTCCAGCCATAGCGCTCGGTCGTTCGCCACCGTCCGCGTCACCGACTCGCGCGTCGGCGCGTCCTCCCTCGACGCACCGTTCGCGCGCGTCACCGTCCTCCACGCGTTTTCTCGTCGTCCATCGCACGTCGCTGTCGCGCGCGCCACCGTCGCGCGCGCCATCGTCTGATGCTGTCAGCGTTTTCGCGCGTCTCCGCCGCAACCGAGTCGAGCGAGCGCGCAACAGCGTTTTCGCGGACGCCTTGTGATTCACGTCGTGCGCGTTTGTGTAATTCAACTTTTGAATGTGTTTGTAACAATCGAATCAAACGTGAGCAACTAACGAGCGATCATCTTCGCGGAGGACGCTTGAACTTTCTCAGAGGCTTTCGACCACCCTGCGGAGCCGCGTCCCCACCCCCCATTGAGAACCCACCAGAGGGCGCAGGATTCGCTCCAAACGGATTCGGAGCCGCGGCTGACGCACCACCACCGCCGAATGGATTGGCGGCACCGAACGCGGGTGACGCAGCGCTAGCGCCACCAAACGCCGGCGTCGAACTCGCGCCTCCAAAAGGATTTGAACTCGGTGCGATTCCACTCCCGAAGGGATTCGAAGAACCACCGCCGAATGGGTTCGCCGTAGTACCACCGAAAGGATTCGTAGACGGCGCACTAGTCGCCAACGGTGCCGCGAAACTTCCCGCGCCGGTTCCACCGAATAACGATCCAGCCGTGGCGCCAACTACAGGCGATTTACTCGCTTGATCGAATGGACTCATCGGCTCTGGCGTATTAGGTTGTTCATCCGGTTTAGACTGGCCGAAAACACTCTCAGAAGGTTTAGTGTTTACGGATAATCCTCCGCCAAAAGGGTTCGCTCCTGGAGTTTTCGAAGCCGCCGCGGCTCCAAACGTGAATCCGCCGCTGCTCGACTGCGGAGCCGCCGCCGCGGATGAAGCTCCAAACACGAAACCACCAGTCGACGCACTAGTCGTGGCCGGAGTGGAGGACGCACCAAACGTGAACGGACGATCAGCAGGCTTCGAGTCCTTCTCTGCATCCTTCGTCGCAGCAGACGAGGCTGCTCCAAACGCTGGAGTCGTCGTCGCGGCTCCAAAGCTAAATGTACCGCTCGCGGACTTGGGCGCTTCGGCTTTGGCATCAGCTAAAGGAGCGGCACCAAAAGTGAACGGCTTCGGTTCCTCTTTGGCACTTTTGTCGTCTTCTTTCGACGTGGACGCACCAAAAGTGAAAGGCTTCGGTGCAGAAGACTGTTCGCCCTTGGTCGCATCATCCGTGGTCGTAGCGCCGCCAAACGAAAAGGCAGGAGCAGATGCAGATAGAGTCGATTTCTGGTCTACTTTTGGCTCATCCACTGTCTTAATTTCCGGATTCTGCACTCCAAAAGTGAACGGCGTCGCACTTGCCGCTTTTCCAGAAGTTTCCGGGCCTGAAGCACCGAAAGAAAACGGTGCAGCGGAATCCGGTTTCGACGACTCTGGTGCCTTGGAACCACCAAATGTGAAGGCCGGCACTGGTTGCGGCGCCTTGACTGGAACATTATCCGGAGATTTCGGCGGCGCACCGAACGTAAACGTCGGAGCACTCGCCGGGCGATCAGCCGTTTTCGCAGCGCTTGAAGAAGCACCAAGAAATGCAAGTAATCCGGAATCGCCTCCCGCAGGCTTTGAGCCTTCAGCTTCAGCTGGCTTTGCCGGCGCCGTCGAACCGAAAGAAAACGTCGGAGCGGCACCCGTTGCCGCCGGTGCGGTGGATCCGAAAGAGAAACCGGCGTTACCAGCACCTTGCGCTGGTTCACTAGTCTTCACCGGCGTGCTACTGGGTATGCCGAATGAAAACGCAGGTTTGGGTTCTTCCTCAGTACTCTTAGCCGGCGCCGGTATACCGAAGGAGAAAGGACTAGGCTTCGTATCTCCACTCGACGCCGCCGATACAAACGGTGATGGTGCAGGAGGTTTGTCCGCAGCTTTTTCTTCTTCATCAATCGCGTCTTGTACCTTCTTTTGGTGTTCCTGATTCTTCGCCAAAAACTCAGCACTCCAAAGATTGACGACTGGTTTACCGCTGGCAGCTGGAGCTGGCGCTTCTTCTTGCATCTTTTCGCGCTCTGGCACCGGTGGAGGCGGCGCAATCGTCGTTTTCACTTGAGGCGGAGTGGTGGATTTCTTGGGGAAAAGAGGCGAACTCTCGCCTTGACCAAATGTGAACTTTGTCGTCACTGAGTTCACAGGTCCGGACGGAGCCTTCGGCTTTTTCCCTGTGGCAAGCAAATTACTATCCTCGCCGAAAGTAAAGTTCAAGTTGGGCGTTTCCATCTCTGGCTCAACCGGCCCATTCGTGCTCGTCGGGTACGGCGTCGTTGGCGCGCGACCTGAAGCGGAAGTGCTAATGAATGGCATTGGGGACGCCGCGAAAGAAACACCAGATTTCGGAGTTTGCACGAACGTTTCGGACGTTGGAGTAAGCCCAGGTGCGGTGGTTTCCTTGCCAAAAGCGCTTCCAATTGGCGACGAAACTTGCGCGCTTTGCACGCGCTTCGTCGCGAATAAAGACACTTTTGATGTGGTCGCCCCCATCGGAGTCGCCTTGCGCGCACCGGCCAGTTTATCCAAAGTGTGCAAAATACGCTTGGCCGTATCCGTCGTCACCGCACTCGTCACCGTTTTACCAGTCGGAGTTTCATACGATTGATTGTCCATTTCTCTTGCCAAACCGCCCGGACCCAAACCGTGGGAGGACGGTTCGAGTCGGCGTGGCGTGGTGACGCGCACTCTTTCGCGCTCAAGATCCATGAAAGCTAACTCACGATCTCGCTTAAGGCTCGTTCGCGTCGGCGTTGGTGCCTGTTCCACCGGCGGTTCCAAGATGGTGGGCTTTGCCGCGGTTCGTCCTCGCGAGCCGAGAAGCGAGGGCGTGCCCGCCGCTCCGTAAGAACGCCGCGTAGACGCGTACCCGGGAGACCCCGTCCCGGGAGCTCCACCGACACTCGTGCCAGGTCCGGTCGCCATCGGCGCGCGTTCGCGAGTCGGGGTGGTCTGCGCGTCGTACGCCGGAGTGCGCTCAAATGTCAACGTCGGCTTGGCCGCCGAGACGTCTCTGTACGCATCAGCCAACGAGCTCGATCGCAGCGTGCGCTCTCTGTCCAGCTGTCCGCGTCGCAAGAACTCTCTGATTTCCGTGAACGGCGTCGGCGAGTCGCTCGCCTCGACGTCCGCGACTTGATTTGCCGTCGTTGCTCCGCCGACGCTCGCCGCCCGAGCGGTGCCCGCGCCCGCCATCTCACCGAAACGGGTCATTCCCGGTCCACTTCCGCTCCCACTCCGCTCTCCCAGCCCGCGTCCCGCGCCGTCCGACCCACGCACCGATCGTCCGAGGTTCTCTCGCGCCCCGCGCCCGTCACCCTCGCCCTCGCCCTCGCGCGCGCCCTCGCCGTCCGAGTCGCCCTGCCAAAAGAAACCTCCCACGAGCGCCTCCGCCAGCTTGGTCGCGCTTCTCACCGGCGTGGACACGCGCGCCCACACGCTCTTCGATCGCACCGGCGTCTTCGTCGCCGTCACCGCGTCCACCGGTCGTCCATCGCGCCCTTCATCACCGCTCATCTTCCCGCCCGCCGTCGCGTCGATCGTCGGTCGCGTCTCGCCTCTCCCACCACCTCGCGCGTCGTCGCGTCGAATCCCGGCTCGACGAC
>Ga0181583_10002345_pt1 | contig 14090 bp, 8 predicted proteins | sample 071ome_31_FD_132461 | JGI IMG/M metagenome (GOLD analysis project Ga0181583, IMG submission 132461) | Coastal salt marsh microbial communities from the Groves Creek Marsh, Skidaway Island, Georgia - 071405CT metaG (megahit assembly) | ecosystem: Environmental > Aquatic > Marine > Intertidal zone... | reverse complement strand
TGTCCTGTTCATTCGAGGCGCCCATCCCGCAATGCCGCGTCCCGCCCCCCCGCCTTGGCCCCGCGGCTTGGGCGCGGGAGGCCCCGCCCCCCCCCCCCCCGTGATTGGGCACGAACCCGCCGTGCCGGGTCCTTTTTGGCGGCTATCGATGGGCGCGTCGGTTGTTACGTTCCGAAATTAGACTATCCGCCTTCCCGCCGTGCCCCCCACCTTCCCCGCCCCTCCCTTCGGACTTGCACAAGAGCCTGCCCACCCCACGTCGACTCGCCGCGCAGACCAAGACGCAGGCCAAGGCCGGCAACCAGGCCATCTACATCGGCAAGGGCAAGTACATCAACGATGACCCCGCCAAGGTGCGTCACGCGGATGGCACTGGGGCTCGGCGCGCGCTCCCCAGTCCCCTCTGAGCAAACCTCTTATCGCCCGACCCCGCGCCCGAGCGCCTCATCTTCCTTCCCGCCCCCCGCCGTCGCAGTACCCTGACAGGTCTATCTACACCGGCGGCTGGGCCGGCGGCGAGGCCGGCCTCTGGCAGTTCCGCGACGAGGTGAAGGCCGAGGCGTCCACCTCGAAGCCCCAGGAGAAGAAGGCCAGCAAGACCGGCTCTGGCAACATCTACCTCGGGAAGGGCCGCTTCACCGATGGCGACGCCCGCAAGTACGCCAACAAGGACAACGTCTACGTCGGGGGCTTCGCCGGTGGCGAGGAGGGGCTCAAGATGTTCGTCGAGACGGGCGACATTGAGCTCCTCCCCGAGGGCCAGCGCCGCTTCCGCGTGCCTGCCCTGCTCATCGGGTTCATGATCGCCCTCGTCGGCGGCGCTGGGTCCACCCTCCTCAAGGACGGCGAGACCGTCCTCGCCCTCAAGAACGTCGACGTGTCTAACGCCATGAACGCCCTCGACGCCAACGCCCCCTCCGCCGAGGTTGCCCTGTACGTGTCGGCCGGCCTCGCCGTCCTCGGGGGCTCCGTCTACGCCGCCGGCCAGGCCAAGAAGGCCGCCGCCAACATCGTCGAGAAGGCTATCCCCACCGCCTTCTTCCTCGCCGCCTTTGCCGCCGCCACTACCTACGTGATCTCCCACTAGGTGTCAACCAGCGGGTCAATCATCGAAGTCTGCAGTCTTCAAAGAATTGTCGATCACGGCCCCATGCGCATTGTTTTCAGCGCTTGTGTGGCCGGCCATCATTGTCCGCTTGTTCTAGGGGGGCGTCAACTGTGTTCTGAAGCCTTGCTGCCAGCGTCACTAGACGATGGGGCCCTTGCAGCCCCTGAAGAACTCGTCGTGTCGGTGGGTTTGCACGGAGCCCGTGTCGGAGGCACGGCCGCGCCGCATGGAGTCCCTCGCTGCCCCCACGCCGGCCGGGTGGGGGTTCAGGGAGCCCGTGTCCGAGGCACGGCCGCGCCGCATGGAGTCCCTGGCTGCCCCCACGCAGGCCGGGCGGGGGTTCAGGGAGCCCGTGTCCGAGGCACGGCCGCGCCGCATTGAGCTCCTTGCAGAATCGAAACTGATAATATTGCCAGGGCACGAGGACCGAGCGCCACCCCGGGCCCCACCGCCCCCCTCGAGGGCGGGGCTGGCGTAGGCATTCGTCCCGCAGTCGGTTGGGTAGCGCGAGACTCCGACAATGGTCGGCGCATTCGAGAGGCACTTGGAGGTGGGCAGCAGGTCCCCCGCGGCTTGCGCGAGAATGTCGGCGGGTACACGCACGATGACGCTCCCGCGGCGGTAGTCCCCCGAGTCGCGGCCCTTGCGGGTGGGCTTCCTTGCCGTCATGAACTCGCGCAGGTGCTCCTCAGCGTGGTGCTCGGCATGCCGCACGCTCAGAGCACCGAACGAGAGCAGCGAGTCGAGCGCCCTGTCGTCGTCATTGTCGAAATCAGCGAGACCCGGATCGGCCAGTCTCAGGTCCAGGAGGCTCGTGTGCCGACGACGCTGCGGCAGCACAGTCCACGCATAGGTCAGAGGACCCCCCACCAAAAGCCGCGGGCGTGGTGACCTCGGGCACGCACAAACGGCATGCCGTGATGATCGGCCTATTCGCAGGAAGGGACTCACCGCCTCATCGAGGAGTCTCGGGTGGCTCAAGGTGGAAGTCAACGCGCCGTGGTGCGACGTGTCCCCCGACGGTTCCGCCCTTGTCCCTCGCGTCGCGGCGACGTTGTCCGTCGACATCGCAGTCAACCCACCGGATTTCATTCCCGCTTCTTATATCGTGTGAATCTGCGCTCCCGAGGAGATTCGCGGGCGTGTTCACGGACGCCGACGAAGAAGAGGAGACGAATAGAACCGAAGCTCGCACGTTGACCCTTCGTTCGCGTTGAAAGCAGATTCCGGTTTTTTTATTCTAAAATTATGCGCGATAGTGTAAATGTACGGCCGGTGTGTCCGTGAAAACGCGCAGTTCGCGCATGAGGGCACCCCGAGACACCTCGCGCACCTTTTTTGGGTCCGTAGTTTAGCGTTTCTCGCGTAGTTTAGCGTTTCTCGCCCATTCTTCCGGGATTATATCCATCGTCAGCGGCGTTCGTCGCGCAGAAGTCACGCATCGTCCCTGGTGAGGTGTCCGACTGAGTCGGACGCGAGTCTGAGTCCGAGTCGCTTCCGCAGTGGTACCTGGCACTGCCCTGGGCAAAGCAGGGGGGCAATCGGCGGGCATGTCCCCCATAATTCGGCGACCCCTGCGGTGCCGCCAATGCTCTTCAGACAGGATGCTCCGTGCGCAGGGTGCAGGAGCGCGTCAGCGCAGCCGCGGCTCTTGCCCCAGCGGTCTTTCCCGCCCGACGACGCTGTCGTGGGAGCTCATCGGGTTGCGAGGCCACGGCAAACCAGGGGACGCACCACCCATCGACGGCAGCGCCGACCGCAGCGTTCATCGTGGAGCCGCACGTCTCGTGGCGAGGGAGGACACTGTCCTCCCGGGCGCCCCCCCTAGCGGGAGCACCCTCTGGACGCTCCCAGGTCATACCCATGGTTGGGAGGGGAAGCGGTCCCCGCCCCCAAGCCCGTCGCCTGGGGCTCGCCAATGGACACTCCTCACGTCTCTTTTCTGACTCCTTTGCAATTCGCTGCCCTCAAAGCGAGGCACGGGCCGTATTTTCGGCTCTGATTCCCTGTCGCGGGATCTCGGGGGTTGCGAGACGAAGCCAGGGAATTTCGCGCCCTTGGGGGCGGTGGAGCCTGTTCGCGGGCCCCATGTGGGTTAAAACGCCCGGAGAGGAGGGGGGTTTCGGGCACACGCACACGGGGACATACGCAGTAGCCTACGCGTCCATCGGTGCGTCCAGGTCCCCAACCCCCCATCCCCGCCATCCCACCCACTCGTCCCCACCCACACCCCGCCCCCCTTATCCCGGGTATATCGCAGGGCTCCTGGCCGTGGACAACGCACCCAGAGTTCTCGATGCCCTGGGCGCGGGGGGTGCGCGGTGGCTGCTGTTCTGGGCGGCCGTCGGGGCCGTCGTGTTCGTCTATCTGCACACGGACATCCGGCACACCCTGGGCTCAGCCCGGCAGGGTAGGCTCAACTACCGCACCCTATACACGGTGTGGCTCGTCGCTGCTGTCCTCTACCACGTGCCCACGCTCTCCGCGCTCGGTATCGACATCCGCTCGGACGTGTCCCTGCTGCTGACGGTCTTCATCGTCACGTTCGCTCTCTCTGGGGCGGTCGAGGGGCTGAGGCAGCTGCTCGTGGCCGTGGGGGCCTACCCCGCGTCGTACCAGGTGCTCCCGAAGGGGGCGTCATGGAAGTCTGTCGCCACCGTCCTGGTTGTCAACAGCGCTATCGCCGCCTTCGCCTGCTCCAGCTTCTACTCGTTCTGTGGGGAGCACGCGGCCCTGCATGGGCCTGCCTCGTGGGCCTCGGGGTCCACACTGGTCGGGAAGTTCGCGCTGGGGCTGCGGTCGGCGTCGAAGTCTGTCATCTGTGACACCATGGTGCACCGGGTGGGCGTACCGGAGGAGTACCCGGCCTTTTCGGGGCTCCTCCTGTACTCGGACCCCTCGCCTGGGGGGGGGGTAGGCCCTAACGACACGTGCACTGGCGTGGAGGGGGGTGGATGCCACGGGGAGGAGTCGACTGGGCCTTCGGGGGAGGCGGGCACCCCGCAGATTGCGCCCGTGCTGGTGCTGTGGATTTCCCTTGTGATGATGGGGATCGTCAACCACATCGCTGACGTGGCGGTGGCAGGGACCATGGAGGAGCCGGCGGAGGTCGACGTCAGGATCAGCGGGACTTTCGGGAAGCATGGGCGCAGCTACAGCTTCAGCTTCTTCCCCAACCCGGCCTCCAAGGTGCCGGGGAACGAGGCGGCGCCGGCGGTCGACGACGCATGGGGGCCCAACAAGCTGATGCGGGACACCATTGTGGAGGAGGACACAGCTGAGGAGGGGGTCGCCGGGGCGGAAGCGCCGGGAACGACGGAGGTAATGAGCACCGGGAGCGACGCCGGCCCCCCGGCGGATGATCCAGGGCTCGGATCGGCCTTTCGGTCGCCCTCCACCAAGCGGAGGGTGTCCCGGCGCCCGAGCCTCAAGAAGGCCCACGCTACAGGTGCGGTGCCCGCTGGGGACGCGGCGGATGTGTCGGACTTGGAGGACGATCTCGAGAGTAGTGATCACGAGCTGCTCCACAGGATCAAGCGCGAAGCGCCGATGCTCGACCTGACGAGGCTTGGGGGGGTGCGGAAGGAGACCCTCAGCCCGTGGCAGGGGGTCTGGCAAGAGAGCCCGCCATTGTCGGCCTCCCCGAGCGCATCCTCGTCTTTTATCTCCAGGGCCGGGTCGCCAACCATCCTGGGGCTGTCGCCCAAGGCGCGGACCTCCACTGCGCCGATGTAAGTGGTGCGAGCCAGGCCCCGAGCCCCAGCATACCCCCGCCAGCTCGCCGAGGGCCATCACTGCTGTGGCCCCGCCCCTGCCCGCAGGACTAGCAGCACCCTGCAGGCAGCGAGGACCGGTCGGACCTGGCTCGACGACGACTCCGGCCGGGCGAGCCCGCAGACCAGCGCGGGGGAGCCAGGTGGAGGCTCCCCCCGGGGGAGGTCCCCCCGGGGGGGTTCCCCCCCGGCGGGTCTCCTCAGCAGGGCAATCAGTCGAACCAGCTCCCACGGCCGTTTGAGCTCACTCCCGGCGGGCGGCAACAGCCGCTCACTGTCCCGTCACCCCTCGCGGAAGGAGATACCGAGGGAACTGCGCAAGTCTGACAAGCCCGAGGGGAAGAAACCCAAGGGGAGCGGCATCCTGAGCTCCCTCTGGTCCCTCTTCAGCAATGGCGACGACAGGTCGGCCAGGCGCAAGAGGGCTGCGCGACCGTCCTTCCTCCCCATGGTCCAGTGGTTCCCCGGGGCGAGCTCAGACATCCTTATCACAGCTATGGATCAAATCGTGACCTCAAGGTTCTTTCAGGGGCGCTTTGACGCCCGCGTCATGCAGGCGTCGATCCAGGACCACATCACTCGCAAGAACAAGCGGACGCCAGGGGACCTGGAGATGGACCGGGTGGAGGGGAAGAGGGTACCCAGGCACGGCGACGGGATCCTGTTCGAGCACTTCGCCGAAAGGAAGGGGGGGATGTGGCTCGACTTCATGGCAGACACGGGGGACGGGGGGCACCCCACCTACTCGGTCGCCCGGTGCCTCGCCCAGAGGACCCTGTACGTTTCGGACCCACACCGGCTGCTCGCCAAGGGGGGCGCCTCGGCCGCAGCCCGCGTGCCCATGCCCAAATCCCGGGGGGGAGAAGAGCTGGACGAGGCCCTGTACGAATCGATGAGTAGCGACATGAGCGACGACGACGAGGCCACAGACAGGGGGGCGGCGTCCAGCCTGGACGATGAGGGCGGGGACAGGGTCGGCTGGGATGCCGGGACCGAGCGGCCTCGGGGCTTCGCGGGTCACCTGAAGCGCAAGTCCTGGGCGGTGGGGGAGAAGAGCTTCCAGCACCTGCAGACCCTGCTGCGGGAGCAGGCGCGGAGGGGGGCCCGCCGCATTCGCAAGATCGCCGCACCCTTCGCTTGGCGCCAGAAGACCGCTGCTCCCGAGTACGCCCTCCCCCGCGGGGACGCGCTTATGATCGGCGGGGACCTCGCTTATCCCAACCCAACCGAGTTCACCTACGAGAAGAGGCTCTTCCTCCCCTTCCAGGACGCCCTCCCGCCGCCCCCACACTACCACCCTACCCGCCTCGTCGTGACCAAGCCCGACCTCCCCCCCAACCCGTCTGGCGAGGAGGGGGCGAGGGGCGGCCGCGGCCCGGACCGGGCGGCCCCGCAGCCCCTGAGGGACTACGACGGCCCCCAGTGCTTCGCCATACCGGGCAACCACGACTGGATCGACGGCCTCGAGACCTTCCAGCGGCACTTCCAGCACAAGGGGTGGCTGGGCGGGTGGACTCTACCCCAGGGGGGCTCCTACTTCGCCCTGCACCTGCCCCACGGGTGGTGGGTCCTGGCCCTGGACCTGGCCCTCGTGGGTGACATCGACATGCTCCAGTTCCAGTACTTCGCGACCCTTGCCGAGGCCCGCATGCGCCCCGGGGACCGCGCCGTCATCATCACCCATGAACCCATCTGGCACACGAACTGGTTTTGGGGGCAGCGGCACAGTGCCCCGCGCCTTAGGCAGCTGGTGCGGGGGCCCCTCCGGGGACGCGTCGCCATGCACCTCGCGGGCGACCTGCACTTCTACATGCGCCACTCCCTGACCCCCCCCGACGCCCTGCTCGGAGCCCGGCAGGGCAAGGGTGTCTTCTTCAGCCCAGACTGGCTTCCGGGGGACCCCCTGCACCTCGTCACCTCGGGTAGCGGAGGCGCTTTCCTGCACCCGACCCACGTCTTCGACAAGGCCGAGTTCCCCGGGGCGGTGGACCTCCGGGTCCTCGGGCACGTCAAGCAACGGGGGCTCGGGGGCCGGGGGAGGGAGAAGGCCCGGCAGCCCGTCACGGAGACGTACAACGAGGTGGAGCTCGGCCAGGGGGAGGCGGAGGGGACGTACAAGGCGCAGGCCTGCTTCCCCGACCCGGGGACGAGCCGCGCGATCGCGCTGAAGAACATGTTCCAGCTCCGGTCGCACAACCAGATGGACATCTGGGGGGGCGCCTTCTACTGCCTCATTGTCCTGAGCATCATGCCGCTGTGCGGGATGGTCCGTGTGCTCGACGCCCCCTCCCTCCCGGCCGCCGGCCTCGCCTTCCTGGAGCAGTTCGCCCACGCCCTGGGCAGCATCTTCGCCGCCGGCATCGTCTCGCCGGCGATGTGGCTGTTCGCCTTCCTCTTCCTCATTGGGTTCGCCCGGTCGGGGGGCGCGGGCTGCATGACGGAGGAGGGCGGCAAGCGGACGCCGCACGGGACGCCGGCGGCCAGGAAGTCGGGGATGCTGGCCGCGGTGACGCTTGGGGGCGGGCACGCCGTCGTGCACCTGGTCGTCGCCGTCACGCTGCTGTGCCTCGTGGAGCTCGGCATCGAGCTCTGCATCCGGTACGAGCAGCTCGGGCGTGACGGTTACCACAGCCTGTTCCGGTGGTACCAGCAGCTGGAGACGCGGTTCGGCGACCCCTACAACATCCGGGGCATCGTTTCTCGTGCGACGCTGGGCCTATACCCGAACGCCCTCAAGTGGAGCATGACGCTCTTCGACCTGCCAGAGTCTGTCGCCGTCAGCCGGGCCCGGGTGTGCCGTGACGGCCTCGCCACGCTGTCACGGATCGAGTCCATCGGGTACCACCTCGGGACCTTCGCTTACTTCTGGCTGTTCGCCGCCCCCGCGTCGATTTTCGTGCTCGGGTGCTACCTGGCCCTCAGCGTGGGGCTTCTTGGCACCCACTTTGACGAGGGGTTCAGCAGCCTCCGCGTGAAGGACTTCAAGGGTTTCGTGCGCATTCGCATATCGGAGGAGGGCGACATGGAGGTCTACAGCCTCGGGATGAAGAAGATCCCGACCATCTGGGCCGAGGACCCGCGGTGGGTGAGGGAGCAGGGCGCTGGCCATGCGTCCGCGTGGGGCGGGGGGGGGCACACCCTGCCGTCCCACCACGCGGAGCACCCGAGCCGGTGGGTGCCGGTGAAGAAGGCGGGGGGTCGGATCGCGCGGATGAGGGGCAAGAGCAAGGTGCGGATGGAGGTGGAAAAGCTGGAGGTCGAGGTGGTCGACTACTTCAAGGTGCCCAAGCCTGCCTTGCGTTGAATGGGGTTGGCTTCCTGACGTACCCCCCCTGGTCACTGACCAGTCAGTGGCAGTCCCCGACGAGCACACGTGCCAGCCTGTTCTCACTCCCCTCGCGGCGTACTGTCTTAAAGCCGTGCCCCTGCGCGCACGGTGCGCCGCTTGCAAAGAGAGTCCCGTCCCCCATCAAAGATGAGCGCTCTCCTCAACAGTGCCACGCTTCGTGCCTCCCTGGTCCCCGCCCTCCGCCGCACAGGTACGCCCCTGCACAGCCCGCCCACTCCACACATATGGATCTCGAGCGCATATGTGGTGACGTCGTCAAGGTCCCACCGCGGGAAAGGGATCCTCCCGCGCGCTCAGGAGGCAGATGAGACGGTTGCGTTCCCAACCACCTTCTCATCTCAACCCCCCGCGCTCCATCGGGGCTCCGAGGTGCTCCCGCCGGTGATGGTAAATTCGTAGCATGGATACACCCCGTCGCGCCGCACGGCGCTGTGTCCTGCGCCTCGCCACCTCGGATCGGGGCCGAGAAGTCCCCCCTGGCCACGATTGCTCCCGCAGCTAGCGCCCGCGCCGTGAGCCGTAGCACCGTCGTCGCGATGGCCGAGAAGCTCGACAAGAACACCCCTGAGAGCGAGTGGAAGAAGGTCCTCTCCGACATGGACTACTACGTCCTCCGGGAGAAGGGCACGGAGCGCCCGGGGTCGGGCAAGCTCGACAAGTTCTATGAGGAGGGGACGTATAAGTGCAAGGGCTGTGGGACCCCCATCTACACGTCGGAGATGAAGTTCAACTCGGGCTGCGGCTGGCCTGCCTTCGACAACGAGATCCCGGGCACCGTCGACCGCCACGAGGACGTCTCGATGGGCATGAAGCGCGTGGAGATCACGTGCAGCAACTGTGGTGGCCACCTCGGCCATGTGTTCGAGGGGGAGGGGTTCACCAAGACCAACCAGCGCCACTGCGTGAACAGCGTCTCCATTACCTTCGTGGGCAAGGACGGCAATGAGATCAAGGGCTGAGCGGCCGCCTTGAACGTGGCCGCCGCCCCCTACCCCCCTGCGGCCATGCCGCCCTTCCCGGTCACTCCCTCGCGCCGCCCCCCGCGGCGGCGCCGCCCAGCGCCTGCCCCGCCCCCACGTGCTTGAACACGCCCAGCGCCTGTGCAACCATACCCGAGGCGTCGGCCGGGTTGCCCGGCAGCAGCATGGTGGAGGAGGTCGAGGCGAGCTTGGCGAACGCCTCCACATACTGCTCCGCAACCCTCAGGGACGCGGCGTCGGCGGCGCCCTCGGCCTTGAACGCCGCTGCCACGCGTTCGAGGGACGCAGCGGTGGCCTCGGCCGTCGTGCGGAGGTACTCTGCCTCTCCCTGCGCGGCGTTGGCTCGCTCCTGCCGGTGGGCTTCGGACCGGAGGACGATGTCTCGCTTGGCCGCCTCGGCCCGGTTGATGACGCTCTGCTGCTCCCCCTCCGACTCGAGGATCTGCGCCCGCTTCCGCCGCTCCGCCTCTGCCTGCATCTCCATAGCCCGCTGCACGGGCGCCGGGGGAGAGATGTCCCGAATCTCGTACCGGAGGCACCTGCGGGAGGGACGGGACCAGTGGAGCGCGGGCATGGGGGACACCCTGGGGGGTGGAGCGCGGGCGTGGGGGACACCCTGGGGGGCGGGAGCGCCGGCGGGTGGGGCGAGTCAGACTCGGGGTCTTCGTCCGGGTACCCACCGGACGCCCCATGCCTCGCTGGCCTCGTTGATCGCGTGGACGATGTGGCGGTTCAGCGAGTCCCGCTCCTCGAACGTCTTGTCGAGGGTGATCTTGCCCAGCTCGGAGCGCATCGTCGTCTGTGCCAGCTGCACGACGGCGTCCAGGACGTCCTTCACGCCGTACGAGGCCTTCTTCGGGTCCAGGACCTGGAGGTAGAGGACCCCGTCTATGCCGATGTGCACGTTGTCCCTCGTGATGGCCGCCTGGTTGGGGGTCGGGAGGGCCATCTCCCTGAGGTCGTGCACGTACGCGACCTGGTCGAGCACGGGCAGCAGCAGGTGCAGCCCGCTCTCCAGGACCGAGTGGAACTTGCCGAAGCGTTGCACCACGTAGGCCTGTTTCTCGGGGACAATGACGAACCCAAAGTGAACCGGCGGGCGGATCACGTGTAACCGGGCCGAAAGCATTGCCGGGGTGCCCCACCCCGCCTGGTCGCTCGACACGGAGCCCCCCGCCCCGCCCCACGCCTGAGAAAGGGGGGTGGGGTCCTGGAAGGGATCCTTGGCGGGGATCCCGGGGGGGGGGGGACTGTGGGAGCCCCCTTGGGGGGTCCTGCGGTGGGTCCCCGGGTGGGGTCCCTGTCCACCGAGGACCGAGCCAGATCGCGGGCACTTCCGTCGCCGAGATCCTCAAACTCACCCTACTGTCATACTCCTTCGTGCTCAGGAAGCACCGCCTCGCCGTCCCGCTGAAGTGCCGGGGTTCGTTCGCTCTACGAGAGGCGCCCGGCTCCGCGCCAAGGGCGGCGCTCGCGGCGAGCTGTAAGCCCCCCAGCGCTAGAGACCCCTCCAAGAGGGGCGCCATTGCGACGGAGACCCTGGCGGCTGACGCCGCCTGCCGCAGCATTTCGCCCCCCACCAAAGTCAGGGAATGCAACCGATGCGCAGCGGACTCTCCTCCCTTCAACAGAGGCGCCCGCACGAGTGCGGTCGCTGAAGAGGTGGAGCTGAACAAGAGGAGGCGGCTCGCGGTGACAGCACACGGCTTTGCTTGTAACGAGCCTGACCGAGGGACAGCCGTCCACCGACGGACCGTCTGTGGTGGGGTGGCCACCGTGGCCACGCGAGGGCCCCGGTCGCAGCGCTCTGTTTCACTCACTGGACCCGCGCGGCCTGTCCCCGGGCGTCGCCGCGGCCTCCTGCCATGGGAACGGCAGGTGGGGCGGGGGGGCGTCGGCAGCCACGGAGCCCGGGTCAGCGAGGACGCCCTTGATGACCCCCATCGCGAATGACTGCCAGCTCGACGGCTGCTCCATCTGCTGCGGGTCGACGCTGCCCTCCACCACGAGCAGCGCGATTTGCCTGGACAGGCTCTTCCAGTCCACGGACAGGCTCTGGCCCTGCCCCGACAGCCGCACGGCGAGGGCCTTGTCCGCCGGCGACCCCTCCCTGCCCCGGCGCGTGATGCTCAGGTCCTCGAGGGTGGAGAGAGGGATTGCCAGGGTGGCGTCTGTGGCGAGGGAGAAGGGGTCGATCTCCCCCCAGAGCGCCAGGTGTACCCCGGGCTTGCCCATCACCAGCAGGTCGGACCGGTGGAGCGCCCAGCGCCCGCGCGGGCGAATGTCAATCACCGTCTTCCCCAGCCACACCTGGACGTCCACGGAGGACCCCAGCAAGGCCTTGTCGGGCACCTTGAGGGCCTCGAAGACCTTCCTGAGGAGCTCCGACTTCCTGAGGCGCAGGCGAACCGGGGACACGGTCACCGTTGTCGCCTCGAGGGCCGGCAGGATGCCATCCTTGGACGTGATCGACAGCTGGATCTCGCCGGCCCCACGCTCCCTGTCCACCCCGGCGACAGACGCGAGGAGCGGGTGGATCCTGGCCAGCCCCGCCCGGGCCATCCCCGGCGTGACCGAGGCCTTGACGGCGATCGGCCGCGCCAGGAAGAGGCGACTCGCCCCCGTCCGGTCCTTCATGGCCGCGCCTGAAAGGTGCGCCGCAAGCGTCTCGCTCTCGAAGCTCCCCACCACGGCCTTCCAGCCCTCTTGCCGTGGCCGCCCCAGGAACATGCTGTTCTCCACCACCCGGCGGCACTCCTCATGGACCTCGCCGGGCGTGAGGACGTCGCCTAGCCTCTCCCTCAGGTCCAGCCCCGCGGTCTCGCCGGGCGAGCCCCCGGGCGGCGCGCTCGCGGGCTCGTCGATGACCGTCCCATCGGGGTCGACCACCAGATCCACCCCCACGGGAGTGCGCGCGTCCCCCGCCGTCTCCCGGCCCCCGCCTGGAAGCAGCCCGATCCCCAGCCCGCGGGGGGTGCTGTCCCGAAGCCCCACGTCACTCACGAGCTCTTGCAGCGCCGCCTCAGAGCCGATCCGGAGGCGGAGCTTCAGGTTGCGGCCCACGACGTCCGCCATGTCCTTGGGCATCCATAGCTGCGCGTCCGGGATGGTCAGCGATGCCTTGGCCGCCTGCCCGGCCGCAACCGCCAAGTGCACGTCGAGCCGCGCCTTCTCCGAGGAGATGGTCAGGGGCGGGGGGACGTAGGGGACCGGGTCCGACAGCCCTGGCCGCACGGACGGCACGAGGTTGGCGGACTCTGCCAGGTTCACGACCCGCATCTGCCCGTTGCCCGGTGACAGAGAGAGGTCCGCCTTCATCCCGAGGACGGCGAAGTCCCTGGCCCCGCCCCGCAGCATGCCCCACAGGGTGCCCCCGCTGCTGATCCGGTCGCACCGAAACAGCTCCTGCTGCCCCTCCCTCCCGGGCCCCACCACCCGCAGGCCGTCCACCTGCACCGGGCGCCTCCACCGCAGCTGCACCCTGTCCACGGCTAGCCGGGCGCCGCCCCCCAGGCGCTGACTGGCCGCGCCCGTCAGCCTCCGCACCACAGGCGGACTGCTCAGGACAGTAGGCGCGGCGCCGACCGCCCCGGCCGCCAGCCCGGCGAGGCACATCACCGCGGTGGCGAGGCGGGGGAGGCCGCCGCGGCCGCGGCCCCGGCCGCGGCCCTGTCCCTGCACCTGATCCGTCCCCGGGGCCAAACCCGTCGCCACCGCCACCCCGAGAGCGAACGCCCTCGCCCTGGCGAGCACCTCACCCAGGGTCCGCCTCAGGCACTCCTCCGGTGACTCTCCCACAAGCCGTGCGCCAGCGATTGCCGCAGCCACGAAGGACTTGAGCGCCGCCCAGGCTGCGCCGACGGCCGCCCTGAGCCGCGCGACAGCGTTGCCCCCGTCCTGCGTTCTTGGCGACCCCTGCAGCGGCACACCAGGAACGGCGGTCGGCGTCCCGGTCCCCTGACCCGTCGCGAACGCGTCGCGAGTCTGCGTGCCCCAAGTTCGCGCCTCACCTCCGGAGGACTGCCGTCGGCGTCATCTCGTAACGATGCGCCTCTCGCGAAGGTGCGTCTCGGGTAGCGACGGCGAGAGAGCGGAGCCGGCACGACTTGGTGTTGACGACAGTTGCCCAGAACTCCCCCGCGAAGGGCCGGCCCGGGGCAAAAGGGCCCCTGGCAGCGTGGCCCGTGGCTCGCCGCGACTGTCTGGTATATTGTGCCCGGAGCACGCATGGTCGACTCACGTCGCACGCGCAAGAGAGCCCCTCGGGGCCCAACGACCAGAGCAAGCCTCCTCGATGAGAATGTCGCTCGCTACCAGTCGTCGGGATATGGAGGTGCTTCTGTCGCGGGCCTCCCAAATTATGACGTGAACTAGCGCCGAGCGCCGAGCGAGAGCTCATTCGGGCCTGGGTTGTGTCCAACGCATCGGCCAGAACCCCCAGCCCGCCTGGCTGGCTGAACCATGATTCGAGTTTCTTCTGCTCCCTCGCGTGCTCTTGTCCCCTGTCTCTGCTGGGGGGACAGACGGCGTGCAAGTTCACAAGAGAAGGTGGCACCGGCTGCGGTCTCAAGCATGCTGGGCACGGGGGAGGGCGAAGCGGGGCAGGACTCGCAGAGCTCGCTGAAGATTTTCCTGGATGACGCGCAGCACGAGATAGCGAGCCTGCGCAAGGATCTGGCGCAGACCCGATCGCAGTTGGACTCAGCGCAGAAGGTGAGGACGGCTGAAGTCAGCCTCGTCTCCCTGAGGCCGGAGCCCCACCCGCAGAGATGCCCCCCCCCCCCCCCCCCGGGCGGCCCCCCCCCGCCCCGCGCCGCGGCGCCGGCCCGCACACCCCCCCGCGGCGGCCCGCGGGGGGGGGGGCGGGGGGACGGGGCGGG
>Ga0181583_10002329_pt1 | contig 14129 bp, 11 predicted proteins | sample 071ome_31_FD_132461 | JGI IMG/M metagenome (GOLD analysis project Ga0181583, IMG submission 132461) | Coastal salt marsh microbial communities from the Groves Creek Marsh, Skidaway Island, Georgia - 071405CT metaG (megahit assembly) | ecosystem: Environmental > Aquatic > Marine > Intertidal... | reverse complement strand
TCCGACGTTTTAAGAGCAATAAAAAAAATTACTTAGAAAACTCATCATCTATAAGTTTGCATAAGATATGACCAAATAGAATATGCATTTCTTGAATTCTTGGGGTTTTATCTGACGGAGCTTCGAAGATTTGATCGCACAGTCCTTCCATTGCGCCAGCTCTATTGCCAGTGAGACCGATAGTATTGCAACCAATTTCTTTGGCTCTAGTTAGCCCTTTAATAACATTCAAACTATTTCCACTTGTACTTATACCTATAACAGTATCGCCTTTTGAAGATAGTGCCTCTATTTGCCTCTGAAAAACTTCTGAAAATGAGAAGTCATTGCTAACAGAAGTCAAAATAGAAGAATCTGTAGTTAAGGCTATTGCTGGGAGGGCTATTCTATCGTTGTTAAACCTCCCAACTAGTTCAGCTGCAATATGTTGAGCATCAGCAGCAGATCCACCATTACCGAATATCAAGATTTTTTTGCTGCTTTCTATACATTCAATGCAAATTTTTGCAATTTTTTCAATCTGTTCAGTTTGCAAGGAAACATTTTCGACTGTTTGTTGATGGGATAAAATCTCAGCGCTAATAACTTTTTTCATAATTTCAAAATTCTTTCAATAATATTTGTGGTGCTATAACCAGAATAGAAGTTTATAGTTCTAACATCGCCCACAATATCGGATCCAATAATGCTACTTTTATTATAGTCACCACCTTTTACCAAAATATCAGGCTGGATTACTCTAATTAATTCTAGTGGAGTGTCTTCATTGAAAATGACAACATAATCAACCGAAGACAAAGAGTTTAATAATAGTGCCCTATCTGCCTCAGAATTAATTGGCCTAGATTTACCCTTAAGATTTTTAACTGAAGAGTCAGAATTAAGTCCGACCACTAGAATGTCGCCAAGTTTTTTTGAAGCCTCTAAATATTTAACATGGCCTGAATGAATAATGTCAAAACAGCCATTAGTAAAAACAACTTTTTTACCATTCTGTTTTGCTCGAGTCGAAATGTCAGATATCTCATCAAATGTTTTAACAGTTTGCGAGCCGTGAGAAATATTTGATATTTCTTCGATTGAGGCAGTAGACGATCCTAATTTTCCAACTACTACACTTGCTGCCAAATTGGCAAACCGAATTGCATTTTCAATAGAGTCGTCCTTGGTAATTGAGAAACCTAGAGCAGCAAGTACTGTATCACCAGCACCAGTTACATCAAATACATCTATTGAGTTGGTAGGGAATATATTCAAACCTTTATCTAAAAGTGCAATTCCTCTCTCACTCAGCGTAATAATTGAGTGACTAAGATTACATTTTTTCTTAATATACTTTAATGCATCAACTAATGAATGATCATCAATAATATTGATTCCTGACGCCTCAGACGCTTCTTTTAGATTAGGTGTTAATAAAAAAGCCCCAGAGTATTTTGAATAATCATTGCCTTTGGGGTCAATCAAAACTTTAATTGACCTAAGTGATGCAACATTTATAATTTTTTTTGTTAAGGATTTTGTCATCAATCCTTTGCCATAATCAGAAATTAAAATAATTTCATAATTTTTTATAATCTTTTCAACAATTGAAATAATTTTTTTTTCAGTTACTGAATTTATTTCATCTGAAGTTTCAAAATCATAGCGAATAACTTGTTGATGACCACTAATTACTCGAGTTTTCTTTGAGCTAATCCTATTTTTTTCTTGAATCAGGAAGTCAGTTCTCACTCCAATGTCACTAAACAATACCCTCAATTCTTCAGATATAGGGCAATCACCTATAACACTTATAATGTCTGTTTCAGCACCTAATGAGTGTAAATTTTTAACAACATTTCCAGCGCCTCCCAGTGAAGTGGTTTTATTAGAAATATTGACAACTGGAACTGGCGCTTCTGGAGAAATTCTAGAGGATGAGCCCCAGAGATAGCTATCAATAATTAAATCACCAATAACAAGAATCTTTGGTCGGCTATTTTTTTGCAAATCTATCATTAGTCTGAAGACTCATTATGAAGTCTTTTGATTTCTGGCAAGTATTTCCGAATACCCTCTTCAAGTGAATATTCAGGCTTGTATCCAAGTTCTAATGATGTAGCCTCAATATCTGCACAAGTATGAAATTGGTAACCATCATAAGGGTTTTTAAAATATTCTATGTTTAAATTTGTTTCTAAAAGTTTTTGTAGAATGTCAACTATGTCCTTGAAACTTCTTGGGATACCACTACCAATATTGTAAACCCCACTCTTATTAGACAATGAGGCTTTAATATTTGCTTGAACAACATCTTCTATATATACGAAATCCCGAAAAATATGCTCAGAGTTTTCAAAGAGTCTAGGCTCATGATTGTTTAGAATCTGATGAGCAAGCTGAATGATCATTGAAGAAGTTGTTTTTTTATAAAATTCTTTTGGACCATACACATTGAAATATCTAAGACCGATAACAGCGATATCTTTATTTTTGGAAGAAAATTTATTTGCCATTTGATCCATGACATATTTACTGTATCCATAAGGGTTTTCAGGATTTTCAGAGCCTACTTTTTGAGGTGATTCTAAACTACCATATGTGGCAGCTGAGCTAGCATAAATTAATTTAGCATTATCTTTCTTTGCTTTAGATAGAAAGTATTCAAATGAATTGACATTAGTAGATAAAACAATTTCTTGGTCATATACTCTTGTGTCGGAGATTGCGGCGAAATGGAATATTAAATCAAATTTATATTTATCTAATAATGCTAGATCATTTCTGGAGTTTAAATTGCCACAAATGATATTTCCACGAAAACCTATTAGGTTCTTATAATGCCCGAAACTTTTAAGATTTCCATTAGGGAAAGTTTCCCCGCTCCTGAAACAGTCAAATATATGTATATTTGAATTCGGAAAATTATCCTGAAGAAAAAAGGCAACATTGCTTCCTATGAAACCTGCACCACCAGTAATTAAAATGTTTGATTTATTAAATTCCATTTTCAGTCAGAATCATATACGAATTAGAAGGTAAAATAGGCAATTTTTTGCATTGAAAAATGAATTATACCTTATGCATAATTGGACTTGGATACGTAGGGTTACCGCTAGCAGTTGAGTTTTCCAAAAAATTTAAGGTCATTGGTTTTGATATTGACTCGACTAGAATCACTGAATTATCAGATGGTTATGACAGAACTAAAGAATTAACGAATCAACAATTAAAACATGCTAAGGGTATTCTATATTCAAGTAATATTGAGGATATTAGAGAAGCTAATATTTTCATAGTTACGGTTCCTACTCCAATCGATAAGCATAATGAGCCAGATCTGAGCCCATTAATCTCTGCATGTAACTCTATCAGTAAATATGTCAAGAAGGGCGATATAGTTATTTTTGAATCGACTGTTTATCCAGGTGTAACTGAAGAAATTTGTGTTCCAATAATTGAGAAAAATTCAAATTTAAAATTCAATAAAGAATTTTTCTGCGGGTATTCTCCAGAAAGGATTAATCCTGGAGATAAAGTAAATAGTCTGAGAAACATTAAGAAAGTAACTTCTGGCTCAACTGTTGAGGCTGCTGAAATTGTTGATAAAATTTATGCTGAAATTATTGATGCTGGAACTTATAAAGCACCATCAATAAAGGTTGCTGAAGCTGCAAAAGTCATTGAAAATACACAAAGAGATATAAATATTGCTCTAATTAATGAGCTTGCATTGATTTTCGATAAGCTAAATCTCAGCACCGAAGAAGTTCTTAAAGCTGCTGAAACTAAATGGAACTTTTTACCTTTTAGACCTGGATTGGTTGGAGGTCATTGTATCGGTGTTGATCCATACTATTTAACTTTCAAAGCGCTAGAAGTTGGATACAATCCTGAAATGATTCTATCAGGTAGAAGAATTAACAATAACATTAGCTCTCATGTTGTAAATTCTGTAACCAAATTAATGATTCAAAAGAGAATCAATGTAATTGATTCAAAGATTCTAATAATGGGTTTTACTTTTAAGGAAGACTGTCCAGATATTAGAAATACTAAAGTATCTGATATAGTTTCAAACTTAAAAGACTTGAATGTCACAGTGGATATTTATGATCCTGTGGCTAATCCCCATGAGATAAATGCGGAGTATGGTTATTCACCAATTAAAGAAATACAGAAAGATACATATGATGCAATAATTATCGCGGTAGCTCACAATGAGTTTAAACAAATAAATATTTCAACATACAGATCGTTCTTAAGAAAAAATGGAGTGATTTATGATGTTAAGTATGCCTTACCTGAGGAATTATCAGATGGGAGGTTATAGATGAGTAACTTTAATGACCAAATTTTAGCAATAAGAAAAAATCCCAAAACATGGCTTATAACTGGAGTTGCTGGATTTATAGGTTCGAATTTATTAGAATTTCTCTTAAAAAATGGGCAAAAAGTTGTTGGTTTAGACAATTTTTCTACGGGCTATAAAAAAAATATTGAACTTGCTATCAACGACGCAAGATTATTTTCTAATACCCATGAGACTCCACTTGGTGAATTTAATTTTATAGAGGGCGATATAAGGGATTTAGAAACTTGTCAGAAATCTACAGAGAAAGTAGAAATCGTTCTTCATCAAGCGGCCCTTGGTTCTGTCCCCCGATCTATAAACGACCCTATTACAACGAATGAGGTAAATATTTCAGGTTTTCTCAATATGCTTCAGGCGTCAAGGAACTCAAATGTAGAAAGATTTGTATATGCGGCTTCAAGTTCAACTTATGGGGATCACAAAGAATTGCCAAAAATAGAAGATAGAATTGGAAACCCTTTGAGTCCTTATGCGGTCACAAAATATGTTAATGAACTGTATGCACAAGTTTTTACTAGGCATTATTCAATTGACACAATCGGATTAAGGTACTTTAATGTATTTGGTAAAAGACAGGATCCAAATGGCGCTTATGCAGCCGTTATTCCAAAATGGATTAGTTCAATAATGCAAAATGAAGAAACTTTTATTAACGGAGATGGAAGCACATCCAGAGACTTTTGTTATATTGATAACGCCATTCAAATAAATATTTTAGCTGCCTTATCAAAAAATATAGAATCCTTAAATCAAATATACAATGTTGCAGTAGGACACCAAAATAGTTTGAATGATCTCCATAAAATGATTTCAAAAGAATTAATCACATACGATAAAAACCTTAAAGTCATCCCGCCAGTTTATCGGGATTTTAGAGCTGGAGATGTTAAACATTCTTTGGCAGATATCAGCAAGGCAAGAAGACTTCTTTCTTATTGCCCTACCCACATATTTTCAGAAGGCTTAAAAGAGACCATTTCGTATTATTTTCGTGAGAATAATATCAGATGATTACACCAATTATTCTTGCGGGAGGAAGTGGAACTAGGTTATGGCCTTTATCCAGAGGCTCTTACCCAAAACAATTTTTAAATTTTTTTGGAGATAAATCCTTATTTCAAAACACTCTTAGACGAGTTAAAAATTCAAAAATTTTTACCTTACCTATAGTCATTTGTAATGATGACTATAGGTTTATTGTTGCACAACAATGCCATGAAATAGGCATTGATAATCCAAAAATTATCTTAGAGCCAGTTGGAAGAAATACAGCTCCTGCTTTATCTGTTGCTCTTGCTTCTCACGATGATAAAAGTGACAATGGTTTGTACTTGGTTTTGTCATCAGATCATTTCATTGACGATGATAAAAAATTTATTGAGTCGATTGAAGATGCAATTCTCCCGAGTTCTGAAGGCAAAATTGTGACCTTTGGTGCTAAACCAACAGCTCCCAATGTAAATTATGGATATATTGAATGCAAAAATTCTTTGGGTAAATATTTAGAAGTAAAGAAATTTACCGAAAAACCCTCTCTAGAAATCGCAAAAAAATTTATCAAAAAAGAGAATTATTATTGGAATTGTGGAATCTTCATGTTTTCAAAAGAGGCCTTTGTGAATGAAATCAATAAACATAATTCTGAAATATATAAATTGAGTAGAAAAGCTTATAAAAATTCTACAGTAGATTTAGATTTTATTCGACTTGATCAGGAGGTTTTTCAGAGTATAGAAAATATATCCTTTGATAATGCAGTTCTTGAAAAAAGTAGAAGTATTTCTATGGTTCAAATTAAATCTAAATGGCACGATTTGGGAACTTGGGACAGTATTTATGAGTTAAGCCATAAAGACTCTTCAGGTAATGCTATTGAAGGGAGCGCATTTATCGAAAAATCTCATAATTGCCATATTATTTCAAATGAAAAACTGATTGTTGGATTTGGATTAGAGAATCTACATATTATAAGTACTGATGATGTTGTTATGATTGCAAAGATGGGAAGTCTTGAAAGAGAAGCATTCAACAAGATATTTAGGAAGCTCAAACAAGAATCTCGAAAGGAAAAAGACTTTGGTACTAAAATTTTCAGACCATGGGGGTGGTTCAAAATTATCTTAACTGGTAAGAATTTTCAAGTAAAAACTTTAAATATAAATCCCAAATCCAAACTATCCCTCCAAACACATGAATTTAGATCTGAACATTGGGTAGTAGTTGATGGTTCTGCTAAAGTTTTTAAAGGTGATGTTATGCTTAATCTTGAAGTTGGAGATTCTGTCTTCATTCCTAAGCAGGTCAAACACTCAATCGAAAATAACTCAGACGATAATTTGGAGATAATAGAAGTACAAAGTGGAAGTTACCTGGGAGAGGATGATATAGTCAGGTATGAAGATATATATAATAGATTAAATAGTTGAATGTTGTTTTCTAAGAAAGAAATCTCTGAGTTAAAAATCTTTTTTAACCAAATCCCAGAGGCAAGAAAGAAGCAATCTTTAATTATTGTTATATTAACAATCTTGGCGTCTTTTAGTGAAATTTTAAGTATTGGCTCAATCATTCCCTTTATTGCGGTTATCACCTCGCCTGAGTCCTTATTTAGCAACCAAATTTTATCTGATGCTTTGAATTTTGTTAATTTAAAGCAGGGGGATAATCTTGTACTAGTATTATCGCTATTCTTCGCCTTCGCTATCATGATTTCAAGTTTTTTCAGACTATTACTTTTGTGGGCCTCTATTTATCTTTCTGCCAAAAGTGGTTCTGATATAAGTACAAGAATTTTTACAAATAATATTCAGCAGCCTCTTGCCTATCATATTGATCAAAATAGTTCAGAAATTATTAGTTCTGTTATAACTAAATCTTACGCTGCTGCAACTGGCGTTCTTTTCTCTGCAATAAATGCCTTTAGTTCATTGATCATAATTTTTTCTATACTGATTCTCTTTTCCTTAATAGTGACCGAGATAGCTATATACGCTATCTTTGCATTTGCCTTAATTTACTTATTTATTAGCAAATTATCTGAAAAGTCACTTAATAAAAACTCTCAGAAAGCTGCCATTGATACAGATAAATCTATCAAGGTTACCCAAGATACGATTGGAGGAATAAGAGACATCATCATAGGAAATGCGGAGAAAATATTTATCGACAAATTCTATAAATTTGATCATTCATCCAGAATGGCAAATGCAAAAATTGAGTTAATTGCTTCTAGCCCAAGAATCATTGTAGAAACATTTGGAATGATCTTTTTGATTATTCTCACCTATTTTTCAGTAGAACAAAATTCAGACAATGCTATACAAATTGCCTTTTTAGGTGGATTAGCGCTCAGCGCTCAAAGAATATTGCCACTTGTTCAACAAGTTTACTTTGCGATATCAAAAATTAAAGGGTCAATTAAACTCTTGCAAGATATAAATTATTTTCTTACTCTTTCATCTCCTTTTAGTGAAAATTTAGCTAATGATCCAATTGAGTTTTCTAGGGAAATTATTTTCAGAAATGTCTCTTTTTCATATAAAGATTCAAATGAAGTTTTATCAAAGATTAATCTTCAGTTCAATAAGGGTGAGCGAATTGGAATAATTGGAGAAACTGGATCAGGTAAGAGTACATTCGTAGACATCTTAGTTGGTTTATATAAACCAACTAAGGGTAGATTAAGTATCGACAATATTCCATTAACTCAAAAGAATTTTAAGTCTTGGCAGAATATTCTTGCTCATGTGCCTCAGAATATATTCTTAGCGGACGATACTATAAAAAACAATATTGTTTTTAGCTCAAAAGATGAGTTTGATGCTAATAGATTTAATATTGCCATCAAAGTTTCATTGTTGGATGACTTTATTGGAAGATTCCCCTATGGATATGATACAGTCATTGGTGAAGGGGGTTTGAAGCTCTCTGGAGGCCAAAGACAAAGATTAGGCATTGCCAGAGCTATTTATAGAAATCCCCAGATTCTTATATTGGATGAGGCCACAAGCGCCCTTGATAGTGTTACTGAGTCCAAGATTTTAGATTTAATTATAAAATTTGGAGAGGGGGTAACAATTTTTTTAATAACTCACAGAGTCAGCTCTCTTAAAGCATTTGATAAGATTGTTGTTGTTGATGAAGGCTCTACTTCCATCAAGGATCCATCGAGTTATTTCAAATAAAATTCTTAAAATCCATTAATGAAATCTAATGAAAAAATAGAAAAGAATAAGGTTTTCTTTGTATTACCTTTTGTAAATATGATTTCAAATTATGTGCGAGGAGAATGTTTAAGAGGTTTTGAACCTAATGGGTGGAAATTTAATTTTATAAAAGGAAATTATCCAAAAATATTGGATTTCTTTCCAGCAAGATATTTCTACAGGTTATATTTTTTTCTAGTTATTGTTGCTCAAAAGACTACTCAAAATTCATATATTTATTTTCTAACACCACAAAATCCTAATGTACTATTCTTTTTGTCCAAATTTCTTAAAAGAAAGGTAATCATTGATATTCAAGACGCAATTCAAAGTAAAGAATTATTGGGAATTAAAAAAGCCTCAAGAATAATTAAAAATTCTGATCATGTAATTTTTGAGTCAGAAGAGAATAGTCTTTTTTGGAGTTCAGTTATGAATTTTAATTATTCTATTATTGAAGATACTCCTCAGCATGAAAATCTTTATAAGAACTTTATACTCAGAAAGAAGAAAGTAATATGGGTAGGGTCCAAACAAACCGCTGTTTACTTAAAGAATTTCCACAAGGAGTTTAAGTTGTTTGAAGAATTTGGCTACTCAATAACTTTGCTTGGTTGTGATAATGAAGTTGCAAATTCTTTTAGACATTATGGAATTAACATAAGGAATATTGAATCATATAACAGACTGCAATTAGCGAAAGAGCTTGAATCTTCCAGAATTTCTTTTATTCCGATGGAGAATTCTGATCTTTTTAACCTTAGAGGAAACTTAAAAGCAAAAATTTCTATGTCCTATGGGTGTTTAACTATTGCCAGTGACCTGGCTATGCATAAGAGGCTGATCAAAAATTCTGTTAATGGTTTTTTGTTTTCTAATTTTGATCACCTTAAAATTATATTAACAAAAATTGAAGATATCGATTTTTCAAGAAAAGTTTCCGAATCCTCTAATGCCTTTATTGTAAAAAATTACTCAAGAAAAAAACATGCAAAAAAACTTACAGATGCATTAATGCAAATTAAATAAATTATGTGCGGTATTGCTGGTCTAATTTCATCACGTCAAAAATCGGAATCCCTATTAAAGGAGAATATCATTTTAATGACAGAAAAAATCAAACATCGCGGACCTGATGGGTCTGGAATTTGGATTGAGCCTAAATTAAATTTAGCCCTCGGACATAGAAGATTATCAGTAATAGATCTATCAAATGCTGGAGAACAACCTATGACCTCTCCATCAGGCAGATACATTATTTCTTTTAATGGAGAAATATATAACCATATTGACCTTCGTAAGAAAATTAACTTTAAAAATAAAAATTTCTTTTGGCGTGGAAATTCTGACACAGAAAGCTTGCTTGCCATGTTTGATCTATTTGGCATAGAAAAAACCTTGATCGAATTAAAAGGAATGTTTGCATTTGCAGTATGGGATAAAAAAACTAATTTTCTTACTCTTGCAAGGGATCGCTTTGGAGAGAAACCTCTATTTTATGGATGGTCTAAAGAAAATTTTTTCTTTGCATCTGAGCTTAAAAGTTTTACAAATTTGCGTGATTCATCAAATTCTGTCAGTCGGAAAGCTTTAGATTATTTTTTAAGGTTTATGTATGTTCCAGCTCCATTAAGTATATTTAAAAATATTTATAAGTTGGAGCCTGGGTCTATGCTTCAAATTAACTGCTCGAAATTCCCTGAAGTTCTATCAGAAGATAAAATAATTTTCACTAAAAGCTCAATTGATTTTATCTTCTCAAAGTGGTGGGATATAGATTCCTGCCTTTCTTGCAAAGATAATATTCAAGAAAAATACTCTTCCAAAGATCATTTGGAGAATGTTGAAAAACTTCTTTCATCATCGATTCAAAGACAGTTAATTGGAGATGTTCCCCTAGGGGCTTTCCTATCTGGTGGCATTGATTCTTCTCTTGTTGCTGCATTAATGGCAAAACATTCTAAAAAGAAAATTAATACATACACTATTGGCTTTGAATCAAAAAAATATGATGAATCTATTCATGCGAATAATGTAGCTAAATCTATTGGGACGAACCATCATGAGGAAATTATTACCGCTTCAACTGCTACAGATGTGATTCCTAAATTGCCAATAATATTTGATGAGCCTTTTGCAGATTCTTCTCAGATCCCAACATATTTAGTAAGTCACTTTGCAAAAAAAGAAATAACAGTAGCCTTAACAGGGGACGGGGCAGATGAATTGTTCGGAGGTTATAACAGATACACTCAAGCGGCTAAATCCTGGGATAGATTATACAAACTTCCAAAATTTTCCAGAACTTTCCTAGGGAGTATATTAAGTCACATACCCGATTCGGCGCTTGATTTTGGTGGAAATATGATGAATAAGCTTGGTTACGGCTCAAGAAATTACTTTCGGTTTGCTGATAAAATTAGAAAAGCTTCTTTTTACCTTACTGAAATGAGTGATCTAAATGATGTTTTAGCAAATCCTGTTAGTGAATGGCCAATAGGTACCAAGCTTGTAAAAGGTGCACCAGATCAAATTGAGAATTTTAATTTAAGAAATACTGAAATTTTTGAAAAGATCAACTCGACTGAAATAAAAATGATGGTTCTAGATTGTAAAACATATTTACCTGACGATATTCTTTGTAAAGTTGATAGATCTTCTATGTCAAATAGTCTTGAAACTAGAGCGCCTTTTTTGGACGATAATCTTGCTGAATATGCTTTTAATATGCCGCTTGAATTAAAAATTAAAGAAAATACTGGAAAAGTTGCTTTGAGGAACATTCTTTATAAGTACGTTCCAAAGAAAATTATAGAACGACCAAAAATGGGATTTGCTGTTCCAGTGTCTGATTGGCTAAGAGGACCACTAAAGGATTGGGCTAGAAACTTATTAGATGAGAAGAAAATAGAAGAGCAAGGTTATTTATTTCCAGAAATTGTATCTCATATTTGGCATCAGCATCAATCTGGTAAATTTGATCATTCTGCGAAATTATGGGCTATTCTGACTTTTCAGTCTTGGTTAGAAGAATATGAAAGATAAAAGATTTCAAATCATAATACCAATGTCCGGTTATGGTGAAAGATTCAGAAAGGCGGGTTACAAAATACCTAAGCCGCTTATCAAGGTTGAAGGAAAACCAATAATTGCACATGTTATTGATATGTTTCCTGGCGAGAGTGAGTTTATCTTTATATGCAATAAAGATCATCTGGAAGATGACACATACAGAATGCAAGAAATAATAGAAAAATATTGTTCTTCACCTAAGATAATTCCAATAGAACCACATAAATTAGGACCAGTGCATGCTGTTTTACAGGCCAAAAATTGGATCGACTTATCCAAAGAAACCATAGTAAATTACTGCGATTTTTCATGTTATTGGGATTGGGAATTTTTCAAATCTTTTGTAAAGAGAAATAATTGCGAAGGTGCAATTCCAGCCTACAAGGGCTTTCATCCGCATTCTCTAGGAACAACAAATTATGCATATATCAGAGAAAATAGTGGAATAGCTCAGGACATACAAGAGAAGCAGCCTTTTACATCAAACAGAATGGAAGAGTACGCATCAAGTGGAACATACTATTACTCTAGCGGAAAATTGATGCTTGAATCTTTTGAGTTTTTAATAAAGGAGGATATGAATTTAAATGGAGAATTCTACGTAAGCCTCTCATATAAATATTTCTTCAGGAAAGACCTAAAAGTATGTGTTTTCCCCCTTCAACATTTTATGCAGTGGGGAACTCCTGAGGATCTTCATGAATACAATTTATGGTCAAATTTATTTCATAACTATACCTCTTATACTAAAAATGAAAAACTATTCAACAATTCGTTAATTATGCCTATGGCAGGATTAGGAAAGCGATTTTCTGACGAGGGTTATCAGGAAACTAAACCTCTAATTAAGGTTTCTGGTTTGCCAATGGTTATTCAAGCAATAAATGATTTACCCCCAAGTGAGCATCATGTTTTAGTTTTAAGATCTGATATGAAAGATTATAAAAAAATTATTGATTTAACAAAAGAAACATATGAAAATCCAACTTTTTCAATCCTAGAATCTGTCACTGATGGTCAAGCAACTTCAGCTAAGATTGGACTTGACGAACTGACCAAATTTAACAATACAAAAGGCGACTGGATTACTTTTGGAGCTTGTGATAATGGTGTGTTATATGATCAGAGTAAATTACTTCGTTTAATAGAAGACGACTCCTGCGACATAATTGTTTGGACATTTAGAGGTCATTCAAATGCTATTCGATCTCCCAATATGTATGGTTGGATTGATGTTAATAAAAACAATTTAGTGGAAAAGGTTTCAGTGAAGAAACCTCTTAGTAATCCTTCTAAAGATCCAATAATAATTGGAACTTTTAGTTTTAAAAATAAAGATATTTTTTATAAAGTATACGAAGAACTTATAAAAACTGATAGTAAGATTAATGGCGAGTTCTATCTTGATTCTTGTATTGATCAAGCTTTAAAGCTGAATTTAAAGTGTGTAATCTTTGAAGTAGACAACTTTGTCTCTTGGGGAACGCCTAATGAGCTCAGAACATTTGAATATTGGCAATCATGTTTTCATAAATGGGAGTCGCACCCTTATAGTATAAATAAAGATAAACGAATTCCTGTTCATGAAAGAAATGCCCTAGAAAAAGAATTTAGAAATTTTAATTTTCAAGAAAGATTTTCAAATTGATAAAACAAGAAATTAAATTCTTTATCTTGATTGGACTCCTCACAGTCGGAGTTGATTTTCTAACTTACTCATTGCTTTTGTTTTTCTTTGAAGAGTTTGTCGATCTCAGCAAAGGAATCGGATTTATCTGTGGAACGATATTTTCATATTTTAGCAATAAATCATTAACCTTTTCTCATGTTAAATATCGCTCTGGATCTTTTAATAGACACATATTTCTTTATATATTCTCAATGACCTTAAACATTCTAACAAATAGGTTTGTTATTGATTTTTTATCAGAATTCGAATACAAACTTATAATAGCTTTTTTAATTGCTACTAGCATATCAACAATATTAAACTTTATAGGTTTAAAGTTTTTTGTTTTCAGAGAAAGTACATGATTTATTCGCTTGTTATTCCATGTTTTAATGAAAGTGACGGCATACCTAAATTGTTAGACAGATGTAGTCAAATTAAAGAGGCTAATCTAGAAATAATTTTTGTAAATAATGGCTCTACTGATAATAGTAAGGAGATCTTTGAGGAATTATTACCCAATTACAAGAATTTCAGACTGGTTAATCTTGATAAGAATATTGGTTATGGGGATGGAATTCTTGCAGGGCTTAATTCTGCTAAAGGTGAAATACTAGGGTGGACACATGCTGATTTGCAAACTGATCCTTTGGATTTCGTTCGAGCTATTGAACTCTTCAAAAATAAAAATGTTTCTTTTGTAAAGGGAAAAAGGTTTGGCAGACCTTTTTTTGATAATGTCTTTACATTTGGGATGAGTTTTTTTGAGACACTTTTTCTTAAAAGAATACTCTATGATATTAATGCCCAACCAACTGTCTTTACT
>Ga0181583_10002328_pt1 | contig 14129 bp, 9 predicted proteins | sample 071ome_31_FD_132461 | JGI IMG/M metagenome (GOLD analysis project Ga0181583, IMG submission 132461) | Coastal salt marsh microbial communities from the Groves Creek Marsh, Skidaway Island, Georgia - 071405CT metaG (megahit assembly) | ecosystem: Environmental > Aquatic > Marine > Intertidal zone... | reverse complement strand
CAAGATGATTCTGCCGGCCGGAGCCGACCCAAAGCTGCTGGTGCGGGCCAAGCCCCAGCTGATCTTGATACCCGCGGCGCACATCGACTCCCGATGGGGCATTCTCAAATCACTGGCCGAGCAGGTGCCCGAGTGGCAGGCCGAGCTGGACGAGGCGATCCAGGACGTTGTGGACGCCGGCGCCGCCGACTCTATCGGCGCTGTTGGTGCCGGAGAGCGCGTTCAGGGCGCGCCGGGCACCCCAGAGACGGTGACGGGCCAGGAGGGAGCCGGCGAGGGCGAGGCTGAGGAGGAGGAGGAGTTGGACTGGGACCGGGGCGAGTGGGGTGCGACGACCATCGGGTCGGCGCTGTGGTCGCACCCGAAGCGCTACGAGCGCATGTCCTACCTCGTGGAGACTGGAGCCGCCGAGCGGGGGACACTGCCGTCGTTCGTGGACATCTTGACGGTGCACCTGCACCGGTTTAGCCATCGGTTCAAGGGCTTCAACGAGTGGGTGGAGATGCAGGAAGAGGGCGGGGCGTGAGATTGCTCGCTTCTTCTTGTGATTGCAGGTCAGCTAAAATTTTATTTATTTGCCGTCAGAGACGACGTTCATGCTTTTGTCGCCGGGTGACCACCCGCCGTTCACCCGTGCCTGCCGATTTTGACCGATATCGGTCGCATCGATGCGAAACCGGTCCTTTTTGCACTCCAAATTTAGACCAAACTATCGATACTATCACCAATTCAATCACCTGGTTATCTGATAACTGTTCGGTACGTGGCTGTGTGCACCGACCCCCCCAAGGCATTCTGACTCTCGGAAATTCTTCTTCATGGTCGACCTGAAATGCCGCCCTCACGCGTCCGTATCGACCATCCAGGAGAAAGCAGCAGTGTCCGGTTTTCCGAGGTGCAAACGGGGTCGTGCGAACGAGAACGAACCTTCTTCTTCTTCTCGAAATCCAGAGGCCGCGGGGCGACCCCAACCGTGTTGAACACGTTCGGTCACCAAACCAAACCAAATGGTGTACACGACCAGGATGCAACACGCGAACGCCACCGATGACATCCAGCTCCCGTCGGCGTTCGCCATCAACCGCAAGGACGAGGCGTCCGTCATCTCTGAGGACGCCTTTGACGCGATGCTGAAGGCGATTCCCCAGGGAACTGGCGACCTCGACGCCCTACTGGTATGCACTTGCCTACCGTTCTCCCCACTTTTTGCAGTCCTCTCCTACTCCTATCCTACCCCGTTCTCACGTCCATTCACCGACACACCCCGATGCCCACAGGACGCCGAGATTGTCGCCGCCGGACGCAGCCTCTCCTTGGACCAGTTCCGCAGGCTCCACTCGATCAACAGGGCACTGTCGTTGCGCTCGAAAGGGCAAAATGCCACCGAGAACGCGGACAACGCCAGGAACGTCCCCGTTCCAGCCGCCAACTACGCCGCAAGCGACTCGGTTGCCAAAAAAATTACCACCAGGTCCACTAGGAAGCGCGGATGTGCCAAGACCGTCCACTCCAGAGACTCGTCGTACACTGATACCCACCACTTGGCCGACGAGACGAACGAAAAGGCGGTCAAGAAAGAGCGCCGAATGCTCAGCAACAGGGAGTCGGCGAGGCGATCCAGGCGCAGGAAGCAGGAGCTTATGCTTGACCTCGAGAACCAGGTCGCGCGGCTCACGGCCGAGAACGAAGCGCTGAAGGAGCGCATCGCCGAGCTCGAGAGCCGAGGAGGCTAGAGAGATCGGGAGGACGGAGGAGAACGGAGAGCGGCGAAGAACGGAGGAGAATGGCTCTGCTCAATCAGTCGAACCCATCGAGCCCACCGAAGAGCAGTCGAGCCCATCGAGCCCATCGAGCCCATCGAGCCCATCGAGCCCATCGAGCCCATCGAGCCCATCGAGCCCATCGAGCCCATCGAACCCAAAAAGCCCGTTGACACATCATGCATCCACGTACATAGCCCCGCGGGGCACACTTTGCGTCGCCATTACGCTCGTCATAAGGACGGTTTACTGTTGTTGACTGTTTTGTAACACACTAGCTATAGCTTGTTCTCCCTCCTCTTGTTCTCCCTCCGTCCCTCATCCCCGCAGGTTCACTCGTTGTTGGCATCCCCGCGCACCTTGTCAAAATACGGATGCTGCATGGCCTCCTTGGCCGTCAGCCTCTCCTGATGGTCGTATCTGAGGAGCTTGTCGATAAAGTCCATGCCCTCGGGGGTGACGAGGTGCTGGTTCTCCGGCGTGACAAACTTGCTCCACGGCTTCCTCGAGTGCGTGCCGACGAGGTCTTCCAGCTGACGATCCAGCTCAATACCGTACTTATTCAGGTACGAATAAAGCTCATCCGTGCCCAGCACTCGGCAGATCTTGGCCAGCTGGTCGTAGTTGTCGTGACCGTAGAAGAACGGCTCCCTGCGGTAGACCATCCCGGCGAGCATGCATCCCAGGCTCCACATGTCCAATGAGTAGTCGTAGTCCTGCAGGTCGACCAAAAGCTCCGGTCCCTTGAAGTACCTGGAGGCGACCCGAACGTTGTACTCCTTGCCCGGGTGGTAGAGCTCGGCGAGCCCCCAGTCGATCAGGCGCAGCTGCCTCTTGTTGTGGTCGATCATAACGTTGTGAGGCTTCACGTCGCGATGCATGATACCCATCGAGTGACAGTAGTCGAGGGCCTTGAGAAGCTCGAAGATGTAGTACCTAATGTCCAGGTCGGTCAGGGTCGGATAGAGCACCTTGAAGTCGGCCGCGTTGACGTGCTCAAAGACGAGCGACGGCGTCTTCGAGTTCGGATCCCTCACGACATCCAGCAGCTCGATGATGTTGGGCCCGCCCCTCAGGTTGCCGAGGATTTTAATCTCCCTCTTGATCTTCTTCTTCTTGACCGGCTTGAGTATTTTGATGACGCAGCGCTGGTTCGTCTCCGTGTCCATGCCTTCAAACACCTCGCTATACTTGCCCCGCCCGACCTTCCGGATGACCTCGTACTTATCCTGAGTGTTCCACTCGATCGAGTAGTTCTCATAGTCCCAATACTCCTGAGGCTTGTGCTCGTTGATGTCAGCATAGGTCCGGGCGATGCTGGCCATCCCGTCCTCGGAACGGGTGGCCTTGGGATACAGCCTCGACATCGCGCGCACGGGCTGTCTGCCGTAGGAGACCTTTGGCTTGATGCGAGCCGGCGACAACGGCGGCAGCGACGGCAGCAACGACTGCTGCGAGCGCGACTGCGAGCACTGAGCGCTTCTTACTCCGAGTCCGAGCGTGGAATGGACGTGAGAGGACCCCAAGATGGCCAGCCTGCTGCTCCCGTGTATGCCCAACCGAACACGAATCACGTGTGGCACTATCTTCTACTTGGTACAGACAGAGGCCAACGTGTGGCGCGTATGCGGGTGCCTCTTGGGATTCTCAGTTTTCAGATGACACAGAGCGAAGAAACTAGGCTCGTTTCGCTCTATGTCGTCCCTACTCGTGTCTTTGCGCGACTCCAACGGATGAACTCGTCTTCGTTGAAGGAGTCTAAATAAGTGTTGTTGCGGGGGATACGCAGAACCGAGAGAGAAACGAAACGTGGACGCACAATCCTCAGCTCCCCACACACGCGACCGGTCACCTCCGCATCATGGGACGGGCTCCGCCTTTTCCCCCACCGCCCTGCCCCGGCCTGACCATCGGATTGCTGACTTGGTCCACGTGCCGGAAGCGGCACTTGCCTCCGTACTGGCAGCCCCCCGGCGTGTTGTGAAATTTGCAAATGACGTTGGTGCCCGCGCCCGGGCCCCACTGCCGGCGCCCGTTGGCCGTCTGCGCAGGCACGCCGTTCTGCATCTGCATCTGCATCGGTACATTCCCGCTCGGGCCTCCCTGAACCCCCTGAACGCCCCGGTCGCCGTGGAGTCCCTGCATGCGACGGGGGTGGGCCGACGCAGCTTGGGCCGCCTGGGTTGCGCCGACTGGGGCGGCGTTGGCCTCTTCGACGGAGAGCGGGATGTTGGGGATGAGGTGGAGCAGGCGCATGGGTCTGTTAGACCCAGGGGTCGGCTCCTCTGGGGAGTCCAAGCCGTGGGGCGCCGGCGGGAGGTTGCCGCGGGCCCACCTCCTCTCGCTCACCTCCCTGGAGGCCTCGCCACGCCCCGGCTGGAAGGCGAGGCCGGCCAGGATCGACTGGGGAATATCCGGTGCGATTCTCCACGGAACGGTGGGCACGAGCGCCCTGAGGCGCTCCTCCACTTCCCTGCGCTCCTGGTCCTCCTTCGCCTTGAAGTCCAGGAGGGCCTGCGCCTCGCGTTTCTTTCCCCCCATGGCCTTCTCCCCGAACTCCACATATTCCGTCATCTCTGTCTGGGCGGCCTGAGCGGCCAGGGCGGCTTCTTCGTCGTACACGGCGTCCTCTCGCGCCATGATCGGCGGATCGTTTCTGAGGAATGTTCGCTCGGCGACCAGCTTTTCCGGGTGCTTCGGTGGCGTGTTTGGACTGCTCCATCCGTCTGCCCAAACCACCTTGCGTCGGACAGAAGGTGCTTGCCTCCTCTCGCGCGGGGGTTCGTCCGGGACGTTAGCGGCAGCGGCCATTGCCCGCTCGGACGCGGTCGCCGACAACGGCAGGGAAGAACTGGGCCCGGGGGCCAACACGACGCGACGCTGCTGCTTTGGCGGCACATAGTCTTTGGATTGGGGTTTATCTGTGCCCCGGTTGATGCCCAGCATGTCCAGCGGGTTTGCGCTCACTCTGGCAACCTGCGTGGACCGCTGCGCCCGCGTCGCAGACTGCAGCTGCGCAGCGTTCGATGCCACGACGCGCACGCGCGTCGTCTTGGAAGCCGGCTCAGTAGATACAGGACGTGCGGAGCGTGCGGGTTTGGGGACGTCCTGTCGCTTGAGGGGCCTTTTTTGGGCGGCAAAGAGATCGACGTCCTCCAGCCCGTCGGCGCAGACCGCCCTTCTCTTGGTGGCTGCTGGGTTTTCCGCTATTTTCGACGCCAGCCTTTTCTGGGCCTTTTCCACCGGTTCCGCCCCCACCGTGGCCTTCCGAGCGATCGGCGCCGTCGGCGCGGCCGAGGCCGCCGATATACGCTCACTTTTAACGGCAGGCTTCTCCTGCCCGGCAGACGACCTGCCGTTCGGGTCGGGCCCCTCTGACGGGGCGACCCGGGAGGGCGCCGGTGGCGCTTTGACAGCACCTGCGCTCGTCCCCGTCTTTGCCGCACTCGAGGCCGGCGCCAACTTCCTCCACCTTGCGATGATCATCCTGGCCTCGGCGACGGTCCCCTGATCGTGCGCCCCCTCCTTGTTCTTCACGATGCTGTTGACGAGCTGCCCGAGCTTGCAGGGACTCTTCAGCGCCTTGAGCGTCGCGGGGATTAGCGACATCGTCTTCAGCATATTTGGCACAAATTGTGTCTCGTCAGACTCAAGGGCCGCGCGGAGCCACCCCTCGAGGACGAGACGTAGGCCGTCTTGGGCTACAAATGAAGCAAGGACGACCTCTGAGGTTGCCGCGAGGGCCCTCAGAAGGGTGCTCCGCCTGTCCCAGGTGTTTGCCTCGTCGCACAGTGTCATGAAAGCGGTATCGACCTTTGTCAGACCGCGGTCCCCGGCCAAGAACCGATCCAGCTCGCTCTGAAACGGGGGTGGTTCCGACGCGCTCGGCGGCTCGTGGCCGCGCTGGTGCTCCTGCCGTTCGTCTCGGTCGTCCCGTTCGAGCGGTTTAGGTTGCTCGTGTTGTTTAAGGTGATGATGTTGGCTGTCGGACTCGTTTCTGGCGCAGGCTTCGTCGAGGGGGGACGCCCTGCTCGGGCCGTCCTCGTCCCTGCTGTACGGATTGGACACCTCGATGGATCCGTCCCCAGAGTCCTCTCCGTCCTTGGGTTCTGCACCTGCGCGTGTGGGGTCGATTTCTCTGACAATGAGCAACGTGCGACGTGCGATGCGTTCGCGGGGGGTTGGCGTACGCGACGTGGCGCCCAGGGACCTCGAGCTGACCTGATGGCCAACGGCCGGCGAGACCAAGGACCTTGGCCCAACGAGCTTTCGCACGTCACGGGCCACGCACGCAGGCTGAGGCGCCGGGACGCTGGACGGCATGATGCGACATGTTCTATTCGTACCTCGTGCTTCCCGGTCGGTCCGGAGCTTTGGCTTGATGCGCGCCATAGGTCAAAACGCCCGCGCTTGACTCGGTTTCTGGGACGAGCGCGTGTCCTCGGACGGGCAGAATCTCGCCGTTCGCCCGCGCGTCTTCCGTTGATGGTCCCGCGCGGTCACCTTCAAGAGATGTACAAACAAGGCATCATGGCGACGTTTCGACGTGCGGGGCGGGCGGGGCGCGCGAAGGAGAGAAGAGATTCGATTTGGGTTCGACGCACCCAGAGCGACAAAAGCGCACGGGCACGACGGTCCTGCTACCCTTCTTCGACTCTACAGATACGTGTGCTTCGAAAGCAACGCGGGCGGCGTGCTGTGCGTTTGAGAGAAGACGATGTGCGCGAGTTTAATTAAAAACTTTAATTTCCGCGACAGTCACCCCGTGGGGACAGGCCGGCCATGCCCTTCACGGCGACGTTGGCTAGCCAAGGCACCCGAGGCGGTGTTGGCCGCTGGGGGCGGAGAGGCGGCCCCTTCACGAGACGACCAAGGGGTTTGATCGCCCCCAGCTCCTCCTCCGACAGCTCCTCTCGGCGACAACCGAAGGACCCTTCCTCGTACTCGAGCATCGAGGACGTACGACGAGAACTGGAGATCAGCCGCGGCATGGCGCCGTTCTCCCTGACCAAGGCGATCCAGTGGATCGGCGACTCGATCAACGCGGGCGGCTCTCGCAGCCTGTTATTCAGCGCGTACAGCTGGGTCCTCGGGTTGGACCAGCCGCTGTCTTGGTCGAAGAGCGGCGAAACGCCCGAGGAAGAGTTGGCGGCGCTCGACGCCGTGGCCGAGCGGCTGGAGGCCAGCGGCGCCGACATCTCGCAGCTCGAAGTGATTCTGCTGCTCCCTCGCCAGTCGGTGCTGAAACTGGTACGTCGGTGTCCGGCGCTTGAGAGGCTGAGCGGCGGCGACCTTATGATCAGGATGATGGATCTCAAGCTGCTCTTTCCGGAGAACAACGTCGCGAGAATGATCGAGCTGGTGCCGGGGGGCTTTTTGTCTCAGGACTGGGCCGTCACCAAGGCGCGGCTAGAGGGTGTGTACTGCGTGCTGCGTACTCCGTACTGCGTATTGAATATAGACCACTCGATCACTCACTCGACCACCCGCTTTCTCGATCACCCGCTTACTCGCTCGTTCGCTCGCCAACAGAGGCCTCCTCGGTCCTCCGGGACGGACTCAAGGGTGCAGACGTCGACGCCATCTTCGAGGAAGACCCGACCATCCTCTTCGAGGACCCCGAGAGTTTGCGGTACGGGATTCAGCAAATGGAAGAGCTGTGGGGCATCGACGAGGCCATCCTCAAGAACTCGTGGCCCGACGAGCTGGCCCTCGCCGTGCGTGCGCTGGGCTACAAGGGCGCGCCAGACTCGATCGACAAGATCGGGGCAGAATAATGGACGAATTTAATTTAACATTGCAATGTTGATCAATAGATACGACGATGGAACACGGCGATCGACAGGATGTTGGCCGCCACCACGCAGAACGCCGCCACGAACAGTAGATCCTGAACTTTTGCCTTGGGATTGATGGTCGCGCGGTACAGATAGAACACTGGCGAACAAGTGCGAGAGCGAGCGGGTGAGCGGGTGAGCGGGTGAGCGTCGAGTCTGGGCGCGACCTTGTTCTTCGATACTCTTCGATACTCACCACCGTAGATGACAAGCGGCGAGAACGCCACGACAAGGCCACCGTTCGTGTATCCGAGAACTCCAGAGTTCTCAGACATAATATCGGCAGCCTCCTTGGTCGCCTCGGCGACAGCCTCCTCGGCGCACGACGGCGCACACGACAGGAGCATCGTGGCCATCGACAGCGGCAGCGAGGTCACCAGCGCCTCCTGGCTCACCTTTCTCTCCGAGACGGCCCCGACTGGCGCCACCATCTTGGCCCTCAGGGTCCTGCTGTGCCTGCCGGAGGGAGCGAAGACTGTGAGTGAGAGGTGGGATCGCTCGGTCACCGACTGTTGTCTTCGTACCTGGTGGCCAGCACGGGCCGAGGCCCGGCTCCCCGGGCTGTCATCGATGTCATTGCCATCATAGCTATATATTTGCGATTAAACTGGCCGCTGCCAGTCCCCCGATCTCGTTTTTGACCGAGAGCCCATCAAGATTGCGTGACAACCCACCAGCGAGGGCGCCAGTCTCATTCTCATATCGATCGATCGACACCGTGCGTGCTCTTATCATCAACGTATCAGCAGCAGCAGCATGCAGCCGTCCTCGTGTTCGTGCGCGTCGGGACGAATGCAGGCCCGCATCCCCACATGTACAAATGGCAGCAGTTTGTGTCGTCGTCCCACGCATTTCTGTCTGGCCCGCACACCATTGTCGAATACCCGATGCAGCAGCAGTGCTCTGGCATCAGCACAAGCGATCGAGGACCCATGGATCGAGACGTTTTCGGCTGCCACTGCCCCGTCGTCGAGTGGGTTGCCGCAGTTGAACGACGTCTGCCGGGAAGCCATGGCGACGCTGCGTATGCCCACGCTTCGGAATGAGGAATATAGGTTCACTGAGCTCGCGCCGCTGACGCAAGCGTCCGTTTTCCTGCCCGAGGGGCCGTCGGACGCCCAGGTCGCCGAGGTGGTCGACGGGCGGGTCCTGGACCAGGAGACCGTTCGCGTGGTTGTGGTGGACGGCGTGGTGCGGAGTGTGGCGGGTGTAATTCCGGAAGGCGCATACGTGGGCGGCGTGGAGGGCGCGCCGAAGGATATCCTGCAGTTTTCGCTCGGGTCGCAGTCGAAGAGCCGGGGCGGGCCCTTTGCGACGCTCAATGGGGCTGCCGCGAGGGACTGTACGGTGATCTACGTGCCTGAGAACTGTACGTTCATGGCTCCCATTCACGTCATCAACGTCTCCTCGTCGTCGGGCTCGATCGAGGGCAACCTGGCCTTCTCGGCACCGCGGCTGCTGGCGTTCCTCGAGGCCGGGTCGTCGGCGGCAATCGTCGAGGAGTTTGTTTCGATGGCCCGGTCGAATGGGTCACACGCGAGCTTCTCCGTGGCCGAAATCGAGTTGGACGACACGGCGTCGCTGACGCACAAGTTTGTCGAACTGGACGGCAACAACGCCATCAACATCAAGTCGACGCTGGTGTCGCAGGGCAAGGAGAGCACCTACAGCTTGACCGAGGTGCGACTCGGCGGCCAGCTCACCCGGCACGACGTGGGCATTGTCCAGCTGGGAGAACGAACAAACACGGAAATGAAGCACTTCTTGTTGGCCGGGGAGGGACAAACGCACGATCTGCACACAAAACTGAAACTCGACCACCCCGAGGGCACGGCAAACCAGGTCCACAAGTGCATCGCGGTGTCCGACTCGTCCAAGGGCGTCTTTGACGGCAACGTCAAGGTCAACAGGTTGGCACAGCGCACGGACGCCGGGCAGCTGAGCAGGAACCTGCTCCTGGCCCCGCGGGCCACCGTCAACGTCAAGCCCAACCTCCAGATTGTCGCGGACGACGTCAAGTGCACGCATGGGTGCGCCGTGTCGGATCTGGAAGCCGACCAGCTCTTCTACCTCCAAACACGAGGCATAGATCCAGCGTCGGCCAGGAAGATGCTCGTCTACTCGTTCGGCGGAGAGGTGATGCAGAAACTGAACGACAAGCGGCTCATCGAGCGGGCGACGGACCAGGCGACAACCACCCTGGATGCCGTTTTCAGCCGGCAATGAGGGGAAATAATACCCGTTCAGTACCATTTACTCATTCAAAATGCAATGCAGCTTGCTACACACGGCCTGGCACCACGCCATCTCTTTGGGCGACATGGCCCGTTCCCGATCGCACATAAGAACCATCGTTCCCACGCTCGTCCCGCCCCCGCCCGAAGCACCGTCGTCGAGGGGCTTGACGGGCAGCACGGCCACGCTTCCTGTGCCCGACGGCACGATTGCACACTGTTTCAGCGGAGAGGCATCTATCCGGTCCCTCGTCTCGTAGTAGCAGGACTCGTTCGCGCCCATCCCCGTCTGTGCCCACGCCACCCGAGCCTTTTCCAGGCAGTCGTCGCCGCCTATTCCCGCCCCGAGCGCTCCCCGGCACATCACAGGTGATCCATTCACGGTCAGAAACATGCCACACACGTTGGCGTTCTTGATCACGGCAAACGAGGCCCACGCGGCCTCCTGCTTCTGGTCCTCCGATAGCGCCTCCGAGATGGCAAACGCGTTGGCCGCCCCCTCCAGATTCTCCAAGGCCGGCCGCCGCCCCTTTCCAGGGGCCAAGTCTTCTATTCTCTTCTGGAGGGTTGGTGCCGCGATGCCGACGCCGGACAGGACAATTCCGATGGTCTCAGTCACGGCCTGGGAACTCCCGGCCTCGCCAGAGAGCGCGTGGTTCAGCAGCAGCAAAGTGATCCCGACGACGCCCACGACCCTTGGAATCAGCGCATCGTCAAACCCGGGAATCCCCAGCGTGAATCTGAACACGGCAAGTTCGACGTCGTTGTCGTCGTTGTTGTTCAACACCGCCACGTTTCGTGTCGTTGTTGGGTGGACCACGAACAGGGACGGTCGTCGTCGTCGTCCGTCTCGGGCGCTCCGTCCCTTCCCCGCGAGCCCAATGCACGTGCAGGTTGGACACACCGACCGGATCTGCATCGTGTGCGCGAGCAGGGACTCTCGAACGTGCTTCAGTTCGAACAACAGGAGGTTGAGTTTAAATCGATTCCGAACAACAAACTCCCTCGCGTCTCCGGAGCGTCGTTTTCTGATTCTAGGCCTCGTGGCACGAGCACAGCACTTGAACCGTCGGTTCACATTGTACGCGGGGAGCACGTCCGTCAAACGCAACATGGCGAGCAGAATCCTCGCCAACCTGTTGGTCTCCGGTGGAGCGATGCTCTTCAAAGCGGCGACCACGGCATACAAACAGGCGATCGTCAGTACGTGTCCTGAGCCCCCCTCCTCTCAACAGAAATACAGGCAACGCCTCTGTCTTCGCGTTGCGCTGCCGGCGGCCCGTCCCCCGTCCCCCGTCCCCCGTCGCCCGTCGCCCTCCTCCCGGGCACGACGACTCCCCGCGCTGGTCGCCTTGTTCTCACATGTTCTCACTCGTTTCGTTGTTCCGTCCCCGTGTAGACGCTTCTAAGGGTGGAATGACAGCAGAAGGCTTGAAACAGGCGTCCAAGGTGAAGAAGAACCAGGTGTCGCTGGAGGAAGCAAGAGAGATTTTGGGCATCGGGGAGTCGGCGACGTGGGAAGAGATCGAGGCGAGGTTTCGGAAGGCATTCGAGGCGAACGAGAAGAGCGGTTCGTTCTACCTTCAGTCAAAGATATATAGGGCACACGAGCGGCTACAGGACGAGTACGAGATCGAGGCAGAAGACGTCGGCGGGGGCGGGGACGGCGGCTCGAGTGCGAGCGGACCAACAAGAGTGAGAGACGGCGAGGGCGACAAGACACAAAGTTCCTAGTATAGATTTACCCCTGTTTAGTTCCATTGGAAGTGGAACTGCTTTCTTTTGACCTTTTTCATCGGCCTCACCTTGAGCTTGGGCTTCTTCTTCGTCGTCAGCACAATCTCCTCGGCGTCCTCGGGTGGCGGACCGTCCGACGACTCAGTCGAGTCCCTAAAAACGTTTCTGATCGTGATGACACGAGGTTGGGCCACCATCGGAACCGCCGACGCATTCGGAGTGCCCGTGGTACGCATGACGACGTGATCGGGCGCAGGTCTCTCTCTCTGCATGGGCACCGGCGCTGCACGTTCCGGGCTCCTGTAATCGGGCTCCATGTCGAAACGCGTAGTCCTGTCGCCGGACATCAACCTGGGATCCTGTATGGCGCGAGGCGGCGCATACCTGTCGCGGTCTGCGCGATCCACGTGCTCTGCACGATCCCGGGGCCTCTCGGGCACTGCACGCGTCGGGCAATCGTCGCGTCCATCGCGATCGCTGTGCGCCGGGCGATCGTAACGATCCATGCGATCATAGCGATCCATGCGATCATAGCGATCATAGCGATCATAGCGATCATAGCGATCATAGCGATCATAGCGATCATAGCGATCATAGCGATCATAGCGATCGGAGCGATCTCGTTGATCCCGATGTTGGTCATCGTACCTCGCCGATTCCCTCCTGCGGTCGGGACGCGCGACCGGGTCAGCGTGGTCCAAACACGGTGAGCGCCTCACGCGACCCCTCTCCCTTTCCCTCTCCCGATCGTGGTGACTGTCCACATCCCGACCGCGATCGCGGTCGTCACAGACGTGCCTGTCAGATCGCTCAGGTCGGTCAGACTGCCGCTCGCGCTCCATCGGCCTGGCCCTCGGCGGTGGATCGACCCTCGCGCGCTCGCGGCGAATGGGAACGGGTTTCGGCGCATAGCGCGCCGACTTCGGCGATGCACTGCGACGATCGCGACGATCACGACGATCACGACGGTCGCGAGCATAGCGGGAGTCTCGGGACTCGCGGCCCCGCGCCGGCTCGTGGCCACGATCCCTGTCACGCTTTTCCTCGTCGTCCCGAGTCCGCTTGAGCTTGAGGCCCGAATCATCTCGATCCTTTCGTCTCTTGTCCTCAGTCTCGCTCTTGTCGCGCTTGTAGCCCTTGTCCGCAGTCTCGCCCTTGTCGCTCGACGTGCCGACGCCGCCATCCTCCCTCCGGATCAGCGACCGGATGGTCTGGTTGAGGTCCGGCTTGACCTGCATGACCTCCTCTTTCAGAGCTTTGCTGCTCGACTCGTCAAATAGCGGGGCACATGCCCTGCTCGCCTTATCGTTGAACTCGTTGGCAAGCCTTCGGACGTTCTCCCTGATGCGCATGCCGCCGTCCTTCGGAGACAGGGTGCCGCCGTCGACCTGCGCCAGGAGCCTCTGCTCCTTCTCGAGCGTATTGCAGATCGTCGTCAGCTCGTCGATGCTCTTGAGCAACAGGGATGCCTCTGCTGACATTTCCTTCGCCGGCGCGCTCTCCTTAGAAGCCGTCTGCTTGGCCACCGCAACGGCTAGCTGCAACGCGGTCCTCTTTGCGGAGACACGGGGCGCGGCCGTGGCGCCCGAGTGCTTCTTCAGAGCTTCCGCGCGCAACTTCTCAGTCTTTGACTGGAAAGTATCGTCTCCCTTCTCCCTGTACCTGCCCAGGAATCCCGTCTCCGCGTTTGCCGGCACGCGTTTGAGGCTGGTCGGCGGCGGCGGCGGTGCTTTGGCGGCTGATGTCTTGAGTGCATCCTGGGTTCCACTTGCGGTCCCGGTCCCGGTAGGGATCGGGGCATTGGAAGTCTCCTGGAGAGGCGCTGGCGAGGGCGAGGAGCGCCCGTTCCCGGTGTTCCCACCGTTCCCGTCCCGCAACGTCGACAGCAACTTCCCGCCATAGTATATCTCTTCCCATCCATTGCATGTCGTGCGCTTGGATCCCTGTTGCTTCGCCATCCAAGTAGCAAACGCTGACGGCGTGTGAAACAAGTTGCGCACACCCGTGACCTCGACCTCGATCAGTCCATCTTCGGTCAAATCCGCGACCGCCGTGGTGCCTTTGAGTTTCCACGTTATGACACCCTCCCCGGGAGATAGGGTGCCGGCATCGATCAGGGCCTTCAGGGTAGTCTCTCGACCAGCCTTCGGCCGTCGGCGTCGACCATGAACAACAGTGGCAACGGCAGCGGCCACGCTGTCGTCTTTGTCCTGGTCTTCGGCCTCCTCTTCGGGCTCGTTGTCATCTTCGGCCTCCTCTTCGGCCTCATTGTCGTCTTCGGCCTCCTCGCTCTCGTCGCTATTCTTGTCACTCGAGTCGGTGATCAGCGGGCGACGAGCCCTGGTCCCTACCATCGGCTGCTCCATATCCGACATCCCCCCGTCTGAGCTCGACAAAATGATCTCCATGTCCGAGACGAGCTCGATCGACTCGCCAGAGTCCCCCGCATCTGGATCTGCACGCTGCTCGACCCGGTCCTCGTCCCTCTCGTCTTCGTCCTTGTCTTCGTTCTCCTCCTTCTGTTCTCCGTCTTGGTCGTCTTGGTCGTCTTGGTCGTCTTG
>Ga0181583_10002326_pt1 | contig 14132 bp, 22 predicted proteins | sample 071ome_31_FD_132461 | JGI IMG/M metagenome (GOLD analysis project Ga0181583, IMG submission 132461) | Coastal salt marsh microbial communities from the Groves Creek Marsh, Skidaway Island, Georgia - 071405CT metaG (megahit assembly) | ecosystem: Environmental > Aquatic > Marine > Intertidal... | reverse complement strand
ATTGTGAAATACATTTGGATATTAATAGCGATCCTGGTGCAGGAAGTTATTGTGCTGCTAAAGAAGCTGCTGGTTATGTGTTGGGTATGACTGGTGTTGAGCCTAAACTAAAACCGCACGGATTTGCTGCTAGCTATGGCGCAGACGGTGTAGCACACGGACGCAGTCAGAAAATACAAGTATAATGAATGAGCGAATTTACAAGATCATATCAAGCAATCAAAGGTACATTGTTCCGTACCGCAGTGTATACAATAGGACACTTTCTTATTGCTGCAATGTGTGTAATGTATTTTACAGGCGCACCTTTTTACATTGCTATTACTGATGCTATAGTAGAACCATTGCTTAATGCAGTATGGTTTTTTGTATTGGACAGAGTATGGATATCAAAAAATACATAATGGATACAAAATTGTTTTGGCGTTTGTACTTTTGGTATAGAATGCGTCAAGCACGTAAAGAAAGACTACAAAGAATAAAAGACGGAAGAGGTCCATTGATTTGAGAGAACAAAATATAATTCTACTCACTGACTTTATTGAGCAAAAGTTACGTAAAGAAAAAGAACTTGAATTTTATCAACATGAGCTCGAGAAGTTACAAGAAAAAATGTACTGGTTAAAACGTGAAATTGATCTTAATAACACGATTATTGACTTTATTCAGAAAGATGCTATACTAGATTTGAAAGAGCAAGCTGAGGAAAAATTACTAATTAAACCTAAGGAAGATGAATGACTTATATCCTAGTAGACACAGCAAACATGTTTTTTCGTGCTAGACACGTAGTACGAGGCGACAGCATCGAAACTAAAATTGGTATGGCATATCATATTATGTTTGCTAGTATTTTGAAAGCCTACAGAGACTTTAATGGCAGTCATGTTGTGTTTTGTTTAGAAGGACGTAGCTGGCGCAAAGATTTTTATGAGCCTTATAAAAAGAATAGACAAGCGGCACGTGATGCACTAACGCCTAAAGAAGCTGAAGAAGATAAAGCATTTTGGGAGGCATTTGATGAACTAAAAGAGTTCATGGACAAGAAGACTAACTGTACTGTACTACAAGATCCACAGTGTGAAGCAGATGATTTTATTGCACGTTGGATACAAAATCATCCCAATGACGAACACGTAATTGTTAGCAGTGACAGTGACTTTTATCAACTGCTAACTGATAAAGTGTCGCAATATAACGGCATTACTAATCAACACATTCGTATTGATGGTGTTTACAACGACAAAGGCAAGCCTGTTATGGACAATAAAACAGGAGAACAAAAACAAATCGGCGACCCTGGTTGGTTGCTGTTTGAAAAATGTATCAGAGGTGACACTAGCGACAATGTGTTTAGTGCTTATCCGGGCGCACGTAAAAAAGGAACTAAGAATAAAATTGGTATGCTTGAAGCATTTGAAGATAAAGATTCAAAAGGCTTTAACTGGAATAATTTTATGCTACAAAGATGGACTGATCACAACGGCGAAGAACACAGAGTGCTCGACGACTATCAGCGCAATCGAACACTTATCGATCTCACACAACAGCCTGATGATATTAAAACTATGTTAGATGAAGCTATCACACGTCAAGTACAAAAAGTACCTGCTAGTATGGTAGGCGTACATTTTATGCGCTTTTGTGGTAAGTGGGACTTACAACGACTTAGTCAAAGTGCAGAAGCACACAGTGATTACTTGAACAGTGCATACTAAAATGGGTAAATACTTACAAGCAAAGGAAGTTGTAGAAAACAGTTTCTGGATAGTCGAGCGCAAAGGTGCTAAAGTCGGCACACTTCGACGCAAAGCAGAAGGCTATGTTTTTTATGAGAACACTGCTGGCACAGAAACTGTGTTGGATAGCCTAGACGGATTTAAAATAGAGAAACAAACACAAAAAAAGACTGTTAATGTTTCTATCTTTGGGCTTCCGACGAACATTGATACTGTGTACAACGAACAGCTACAAGATAATGTGGCGGTATACACTAAAACCGCCAATAGTCAACAATATTTTGTGGCTGGTTATTGGGGAATACTTTTTCCTATGGGTTGGAGACCGAGCTTTTGCCCTAGGTTAAGTACACTAAAAGAGTATACACATTTGGGACCGTTTACAAACGAAGCTGATATGTATCTTGCCATAAAACGAAAGGGGCAAGAAGATGAAAAAAATATTAAGTTTGTTACTGCTCGTTCCGATGATAGCATGGGCACAAGATAGTAATACAGAACAAAAATCACAAGTAATGGTAACTGCATCGCCGTGCGATCCAGTAACAAAAATGTTCACTACTATTACAGACTATCAAGAAGGATTGTTGTTTACAGGCGCTGGTATGACATTTTCGCCAAACCGCACACCATATCAAGGCGGAATAATGGTGTTTGTTAATCAAGACGAAGGTACATTTAGTATTGTACAAGTGTTTGGAGACGGAACGTCTTGTATGTTAGCAATAGGCACAGAATTTGAGCCATACAGTGGCCCTCATCCTTGGGAATAATTAATTAACTATGAAATGGGTGTTAATATTCATAACATATTGGGATGGTCAAATTATGACCGTGGGAAATGGTGTGTTCGATGATATGATAGAATGTTTTTATGCCAGAGAACAACTAAGCACAGAAGTAGGCGGTGGCGACGGATATTTTCCTATTAATATGCAAGCTGTTTGTGTTCTTACAGATACACTAAAACCTAATCTATAATTGCAATTCTATACTATTTTAACTAAATACATTAAAGCAGTGTAGAAAGACACAGATGGCAAGACCAAAACCAAAAATTTTAATGGAGTTTACAGACCCCAAAAGTTATCGTAGTGAGCAGATATTAGCAGCCGATGCTATATATGCAGTATTTTACGATAACAAGCCAATTAACCTCAGAAGTCTAAACAGCTTGGTAAATTTCCCCGGACCAAAATATAAAAAAGTGTCTTTTAGTAATAGTGGACATGCTTTTAATTTAGCAACAAGGTTAAACAAATTATTCAAAACTGATAAATTTACAGTTGTTAAACTTATCGAAGGCGAAGTGATTGTAGAAGATGATGGTGAACAAGGAATGGTATAATCAAATACTAGCACACGCACAGCGTACAAAACCTGAAACTAAAATACAAGATCTTTTTAAAAATTATAGAAACGACATAGGGCTCAGCTTAACTAAGTTGGGCCTTCATGTTATATCTAGCATGGACATCGAACGTGAAGAATTTAAACTGCCACGTATTAAGATTACTCCCCGTGTAAGACTATTACTAGATAGATATATGCAATATCCATATTACTTTGACTCAAAATGGCTTGTGCTGTTTAGTACCGAAGATCGTATATTTTATAAAATGTATGGAAAAGACTGGGAAAGTTTTGTAGAACACATGGAAGAAAATCTTTAAAAAAGATAAAAAAACTTGCAGAAAAAGGTTGACAAGTAAGACATCTTACTTTATAGTATAAGAGTAAGTTAAGAAAACACGGAGTGATATATGTTTGACCAAGCTGTAAAATTTGAAGACGTTAGTCAAGAAGAACTTGATAATGAGATTCTTATGGAGACCATTTGGCACTTTGATGACATGCAAGCAGAGCTAGGCATGAACAGTGTTTGGAGCATTTACGATGCTGGTCCTGTTGCTAAAGACTTTCGTGTTTTTACTGACAAGCAACGTCTTGTTCGTTATCAGTTTATACGTCCAGACGCAACAATAGAAGAAATACAAGAAGATGTTCAAAACGGTACAAAAGGTTCGTTTGCTGAAGTAACTATGTTTGCAGTAGACGGATCCATTGAATCGCTTTGGTTTGCCGCTAACAGTTGTATTAAGCAAAGCGGAACACATCATACATACATCGAAGATTTTGAAATGCAAGAAGATGGATCTTTGATGCTAATCACCGGATCTTAAAGGTTGACACAGCACTTTAAGATGCTAAAATATACATATAGTTAGAAACAAACCCAGGAGATAACTATGTCTGTAGAACTTAATACTCGTACTATTACGCTAGCAGAACTTAAAAAGTATGCTATGCACAATTTCAAAAAACAACGTCCAATGTTTGTGTGGGGTCCTCCCGGCATTGGTAAGTCCGAAACGTTCGAAGGTATTCGTAAAAGTTACGAAAATCAAGGACTTCGTGCTAAACTAATTGACTGTCGTTTGGCACTGTGGGATCCAACTGACCTTAAAGGTTATCCCTACTACAACCCAGAAACAAATCGAATGAGCTTTAGTGCTCCGGATGAACTTCCTACTGCTGAAGAAGCCGCAGAGTACGACATCATTATTTTGTTCCTAGACGAACTTAACGGCGCAAGCCCTGCTACACAGGCTGCGGCTTACCAGCTTGTTCTTAACCGTGCAATTGGCAAATATACATTGCCCGACAACGTTGTTATTGCTGCCGCAGGTAACCGAGATACTGACAAAGGTGTTACGTATCGCATGCCTAAGCCACTTGCAAACCGCTTTGTACACTATGAGGTGCGTGTTGACTTTAACACTTGGTTTGATTGGGCTGTTAAAAATAACATCCACCCCGATGTAGTTGGTTACCTTACTACTTTTAAGAATGACCTTTACAACTTTGATGCAGGTAGCGCAGAACGCTCGTTTGCTACTCCACGTAGTTGGACCTTTGTATCAGAAACGCTAGATGATGTAGAAGACTTTAGCGAAGAAGAAGTTACTGACATGGTAGCTGCCGGCATTGGTGAAGGACTTGCTCTTAAATTCAAAGCACACCGTGAGGTAAGTGGCAAGTTGCCTAATCCAACTGACATTTTGGATGGTAAGGTTAAAGACCTTACTACAGACAACATTAGTGCAAAATACTCGCTAACTACTGCACTGTGTTATGAACTTAAAACTGCTTTCGATAACAATGATAACGGAAATGAGAAGTTTGACAACTTCCTCGAATTTATCCAAAACAACTTCGAAAGCGAAATGGTTGTGATGGGTGCTACAATTGCTCTTAGCAAGTATGGTATCCGTCCTAAGTTCAATCAACTGAAAAACTATAAACCATTCATTCAAAAGTATGGTAAGTTGATTGAACAGGCATAGGCAACTATGCTCCTGGGAGATAATAGGGCTGTAATGGCCCTATTATCATTTAAAAGGTTGACAACTCATTTAAATATGTTACTATATAAGTATAGCAGAACACAGGAGTCTTAAAAATGGAATACGCAAACGCTGGAGAAAAACTAGTTGCCGCACGTATTAAAATGCTTTTTCAGCAACCGTTTTTTGGTAACATTGCATGTCGCTTGCAACTTAAAGACGTTACTGATGAAGGATGGTGCCCTACTGCCGCTACAGACGGACGTCACTTTTACTACAATCGAGACTTTGTAGATCAGCTCACAGTTGGTCAAACTGTGTTTCTTGTAGGACATGAAATCGGACACTGCATCTACGAACACTTTCTTCGTGTAAATGGACGAGATAAACAGTATTGGAATATGGCAGGCGACTATAAAATCAATGGTATGCTAGTACGTGAAAAGATTGGCGATATCATTGACCAAGTTAAAATCTGCTACGATGAAAAATATAACGGAGATGACTGGTATACAGAAAATGTATACGAGGATTTATACAGTAATCAAGCACCTATTAAAATGACACTAGATGTCCACCTAGATATGGAAGGTGAAGGTGAAGGTGAAGGTGGGCAAAGCAACAGCAACGGTGATCAAGGCGAAGATGGTGACCAAAAAGGCAAAGGTAAAAAGCCTACCATTAGTAAAGATGATGCCAAAGCTATCTCAGACGAACTTAAAAATGCTGTAATTCAAGCCGCCCAAACAGCAGGCGCTGGCAATGTTCCTGCTGAAATTGCACGTATGATTAGTGAACTTACTGAGCCTAAAATGGACTGGCGTCAGTATGTTCGTGCTACACTAGAAAGCACACTAACTAACGACTTTACTTTTATGCGTCCTAATCGCAAAAGTCAGTTTAGTAGTGTTGTTATTCCGGGTATGCAAAAAGACGAAAAAATTGATATTTGTATTGCACTAGATGCTAGTGGATCTATTAGTCAAGCTGACTGTACAGACTTCCTAAGCGAAGTACAAGGCATTATGGATCAGTTTGGCAGCTATCGAATCCGTATTTGGAGTTTTGATACTGCTGTTTATGCATACGACGAATTCACCGACGACGATGGTCGAAGCATTGAAGAATACAATATCGTCGGTGGCGGCGGTACTGACTTTATGTGCAATTGGAAATTCATGGAACAACAAGGTATCGAACCTGATCAGTTTATCATGTTTACAGATGGTTATCCTTGGGATAGTTGGGGTATGCCAGACTATTGCGATACAATGTTCTTGATCAAGTATCCTGAATATTGTGGTAAGCCTGGTCCTGCACCTTTTGGACAAACTGTGTACTATGAAGAAGTGGCACAAAAGAAGGCAGCATAAGTAAGTGCGTATAGTTGAACAAAAAAATAGTTTAAGTGAAGAGGATCTCGAATGGTTACGAGGTTCTCCTACAATACAAAAGATGTTAAAACAAAGACTAATAGTTGAGTTTGACACAAACCCAGATATAGAAACTATAGATTTTAGTGGCACAAGAGGTTTTTATCTTATTAAGAATCTTGGTCATAAAATTTACCAGTTTTGGTTTGAGGATAAACGAGATTACGAAGATTTTCATGCTAATATTTTAGCATATAAATTGAGCAGTGCTAAAATCAAGAATGATAAATAACTGCGTATATAATTATTATATAGGAGAAAATAATGACTGAAGAACAAAATAACATTCAAACGGATGCCCCACAAGACGGTGGCTTGGGTGTTGCTGACCTTCAAAATGCTGCTCAAATTATTGACGCTGCGGTATCTCGAGGTGCCTTTAAAGCGAGCGAAGTTGCACAAGTAGGAGCAGTATATAATAAAATTACTGCCTTTATTCAAAGTGTAGTGGCGCAACAAAAATCAAATGAAGAAACAGAAGCACCTGCTTCTGAGTAAGGAGATAAACATGGCCTTAAAACACGTTGGTAAAGTAGCAAACACAGGCATGAAGTGTGTGGTTGTTTTTAGAGAAATTTATGATGATAGAGGGAATGTAACAGACCCAACTCATTGTTTAATTGTAGAAACCGAACGACTACCTGACATGGAACACGATGATGTTGTTCGTGTGGTAGAAAGCCCAGCAGGGCAAGAAGCACAACAGTTCTATCAAATTGCACATCGTAGTATGTTCAGTGATGGAACTAATATGTTAAGTGGTTTGCATGCTAAAGGATATTTGAGAAAGTATCCAACAGATCAAATCAATCTAACACCTAATAGTAGCACTAGTGTAAAACTAAGTGAAGTTAACGAAATTATTCGAAAGCAATCAACTGGTATGTCTGACGCTGATATTCGTAACTCTATGGTAGACGATACAGACAGTGCGCCAAGAACTACTACTTCGTTTAGCCCAAGTCAAACAATTGATCAAGCTGTTGACTCAGGCGAAGCTGTACTAGACGACACTGCTATTGCACAAGGAATGTTATCACAAGCAGAAACATTTTTAGCAGAAGCACAACGTTTACAAGAAGAAGCGTATGCTATGGCACCTGATCTCAAGCCAAAGCGTGGCCGCCCTAAAAAGGCAACCGCCGATGCCGATTCATAAACGAAACAGATCTTTTCAAAACATAGTTAGAGAACTAGACATACAAAGTATACCTGCTGAATTTATTCAACAGTTAAGTTTAGTATGTGAAAATGGCGATAGAATGACATTTGAGCAGCCTGCTATTGAAAACATAGGCGAAGACGATCTTGTTATGACACTAATTCAGCTAGTAGAAGATAATAATGATCTTGAAAGCAACGTTTGCGATGTTGAAATTGTTATCGATTACAGAAAACTAGAAAGAACTGTCAGTGAACAAACAGACAAGTTATTGAGGAAAAATGACAAAAATTAGATTAGTAAGTTACAGTGTTGCAGACCCAGAGTTTGTAAGAGATATCCAAGCAGATTGGATGAAAGACAATCCAGAAGCAGAATGGGATAACGATCCTGCTTTCCCTACGTTTGATAGTATTCAAGACTTGATTGCATTTTGTGCAAGAGTCAGCAATCCTAGTAATCAGATGAATACAGAAACAAATGAAAAACTTATTAAATATCTAATTAAACATGCACACTGGAGCCCATTAGAGATGGTAAATGTGTGTATGGAAATTGATACTACACGTGATATTGCACATCAAATTGTGCGGCATCGTAGTTTTAGTTTCCAAGAGTTCAGTCAACGTTATGCTAATCCTGCAGAGTTTGGTAACCAATTTGTTACTAGAGAAGCAAGATTACAAGATAACAAAAATAGACAAAATTCAATTGAAATTGACAGTGAAGAAGATATTCACTTTGCGTGGGCTGCAAAGCAACAAGAAGTAATCGACAAAGCACGAGAAGTTTATGACTGGGCTATTGCCGCCGGTATTGCAAAAGAACAGGCAAGGGCTGTGTTGCCCGAAGGTAATACCAAGACAAGACTGTACATGAACGGTACACTTCGTAGTTGGGTACATTACATTGACCTCAGACGAGCTAACGGTACACAAAAAGAACACATGCAAATTGCTCACGCTTGTGCTAAAGTAATTGCAGAAATTTTTCCTTTGATGAAAGAACTATAAACAACGAATGCAAAGCGGACAAAATATAATCTTTGTAAGTTTTGAACCTGGAACAAGAGGTCATTATACTGCAAGAGTTTTGTCCGCTTTGTCACATGTATACTGGTACAGTCATCCAGACAACGGTAAACAACCTTGGAATGTATCAGACTACAAAAACAGTAATATAAGACAACGACAACATAGCAAGTTTCACTTTGATAGAATAACACCTCAAGGTAAACTTCCTCCTACACATGATTATGTAGAAGACTTTTTTCCAAACAAAGAAAAATATTACAGCGAGGTTTTTTGGCCTCGCTTTAATAGTTTAACACAAGATATTGATAAATCGATTATATACTGCACACACAGTATGCCCAATGAACTTACACCATACTTTCCAAACAGTAAAATTATTAACATCAGATGGGATCCAGATGAAGCTGCTAGACGATTCTTAATGGTCAGTGCGATGTTTCCTGGATATATTCGTGCACCTGATATTGTCACTGAAAACAATGAATGGTTACATCAACTAGCAACTATGCGGCTTATCAAACCAGATTTTACACAAGCAGATGTCTGGTGTTGGAAAAAATATAAAACAATGTTCGAAGACAAGTACAAAAAAGAATATATAGACTGGGTCTATAATAAAAATTTACAAAGATATAAATTGAGACACGGACAAGACTTCGAAGTTCATTATAGTACACGTTGGAGTGTAATTAAAGATTACCTATTAGATTAGGCAGTTCTTCCCATTTATTAAAAATATCAATTTGAAATTGCAGTCTACGTTCGTTACTTGGACGTACACCATGCCACTGCAATACATTTACAAATATAGGTACATTCCTATATTCATAAGTCCACATGTCGTCACCTTGTTTATTACTATAAAAATCCACAGCACTTGGATATGTGATAGGCACAGTGAAACACACTGGTCTAAACCCGTCTTGATGTATAAACAAGCCATTTACTAACTGACTTCTTGCTAGTTGAAATCCTTGCTGTCCTGTGCCTTTAGTTTCATAAAAATCTAAACGCATTTTAAATTCATGCATTAAGTCTATTAGATTTTTAATAACAGGCTCTTGTAGTAATCCTAAGTCGTAGCAAACTTCAATGCCAAACGGTTCACCGTTTTTGTCCATATACATGTCAAGATTAAACTTGTCAAACAAGTACATCCATTCCTCGGGATCATATTCTAATTCTGTAAGTTCAATTATATTATTGTTGAGCGATTCAAAGTGCATACCATACCACTCCTAAATTTATAGTTGTCAGTGACAGCTTCGCTGCCTTCTAACAAGTGCTGACCCATACTACTGTAAGCGCCAAATAATGTCGGTGTAAATTCTATTGTTACAGTTTCTGCCGTGTCTGTTAAAAAATTATAATCAAATGTTTGTTTATGTGGATATTTTAAATCAGGATTAAACATTCTAACATCACAGTATTGTACAAGTTGTTCACTGATTTCTGGATCAATGTCAAACTGTTTAACAAAGTTTCTTATATCGTTGAACATTTTATCTCGTTTATTGATTCCCAATGTTACTCTATGACCCATACTTTGCATCGGTATACCAAATATATTATCTGCAATCCTATGTCTTACAACTTGATCAAACTGTTCTGTCACTGTACTACCCGATGACTCAGTTACAAATTTATACCAACGATCATAAAACTCTATCTTATTGCAAATATTCTGTCTATCTAGGTAGTTTGCATAGTCACGTAAGAAGTTAAACTCGTGTCCTAGTCTAGTACACCAAGTCCATTCAAACAAGTATTTGATATCATCGTTTGTAAGCCAATTAGTACTGTATATCTGCTCCATATATTCAGCTGTACTAGCATCACCATTGTCACCTCTATATCCAGGCCCGACTCCAGGAAACGGACGTTCAATTGTTTGTATACCGTGTTGCTGCCTACTTTCAGGACTTGCAAGTTCGGCTCCTGGGAGTATACCAAGTGGAAAAATTTGTGTACTTAATTGATCAAAATCTGCAAGCGTAATGTATGTTTGTTTCCAACTGTCAACTGTTTCTCCAGGATTTCCAAGTATAAGTTCACAATCTACCGGCAAATCTAATTCTTTACAACGATTAGCAAGAAATCCATACTTGTTGATATCCATGTTGTCACGTTTTATTAAAGTAAGAGCATCTTCAGTAAGTGTTTGTAAGCTCATAATAAACGCTTTAATAAAACCAGCATCGTATAATTTTTTAGCCATTTGCAATATATCTTCATTTGCCATTTTAGCCCAATTCACAAAGTACATTTTTGGATAACCATACTTTTCTTTTGTCTCAATTAATATGTCTACAATAGCGTGATCTCTATCTTTAAATAGCCCAAAGTTGGCATCAACATTATACAAAAACCCGATCTTATTTTGCCCGGCCCATTCGATATCTGCACGTATACGTTCAATATCATACTTAGTTACTTTACTATACGTTAAACTACCCCAGTCACAAAATGTACAAGCGTAAGGGCAGCCTCGATGAGTTTCAAACAAAGCACTATGATTAGATTTAACCTCAGTAAATAAATTGCTAGCATAAGGACTAGGTATGATTTTTAAGTCACGTATTCTGTCAGATTTTGGATCATTACTGTAAGTCCAGTGACTGCCAAAATTAACACATACGTTTGATAGTTCAGCCATTTGTGCTCTATCATCGCAGCGTAACAATTCGACAAACTTTTTTTCGCCTTCATAGTAAACAACAACATCTACATAAGGATGCTCTTCCCACCATTTGTCGTCGGATCGTTGAGGTAACTGCGGGCCGCCATATACAATTAAACATTCAGGATATTGTTGTTTAATGGCTTGTGCTAGCCCGTCATTATAATTAGCATTCCAAACATAGCAACTCATCCCAAACACACTAGGATTGTTTAATGATTCAACTATCTGATTGTAGTCTTGTTTTTCAAAAAACATGGCGCCCAGTTGATAATTTTCAACAATGTCTGGCTGTGTTTGTGCATAACTCCAAAGCGTGGCACTACTGTAAGGTAAAAATTGATTTTCACCAGGATTAATTACAATACTAAAGTGCGACAGATAAACTGTTTTCATGCTTTACGATATATCCTTAAACTATGATAGTGTTGAACACCTTCATGATTTAAACTTTTAAAAGGACCGTGTTCTTCTACTAGTTCTAATGCTGTTTGTGTGTCCCATCCACTAATATTTACATAATCATACCCTTCTTGGTTTGGAACAGTCATAACAAGTACACCATCGTCAGTTAAACTATCTGCTAGATTTTGTGCTGGCGCACTATCTAAATGCCCGCGAGTAAACACACCACTAGCAATAATAACAGGATATTTACGTGGAAAAGCAGTTGCTAGAATATCACAGTAATTAACACTGCGATAGTAAAGTTTTGCTTGATCTAAAAACATCATGCTAATGTCATAACCGTCTACATTCAAGTAACGTGACTTTTGTAGTATTTCTCCAACAGCGCCTGGTCCACAAGCTAAGTCTGCAATTTCAACATCAGCATCATAATTTAACATTACCCAAGCGGCTGTTTTACTAGGACCAATCCAATTGTCTGTTAAGATAATATCGTTGGTATAGGTATCCCAATTTTCAAAAATTTCTTTTTGTTTTGTAATGTCATTGAAACCATCTATATAACTTGTTTTTAATATATCAGTATTCATCTACAATCCACTCCTTGTTCTTTTTTAAATCTTGTTCCATTCTTAGCAGACTGATTTTACTAAGATTATATTGATTGCGTACTAGTATATTCATTTTATCTTTAACTCTAGTATACTTAACTGGTACTTGCCATTTTGCTACTTTTGATCTTACATACTCGTCGAATTCCTTAGGATCAATATCGCCGCTATATACGCAACCGGGTATTTGACCTAATTTCTTGTCCTTAATTGGATAGATATAGCAGTCATTGATTTTTGGATGACGGGAAATATAATCTGCAATTTCCCAAGGATATAATTTTCCACCACCTCTGTTAATAAAGATTTCTTCTGCTCGTCCTTTATAACGCATATTACCGTCGTTGCCAATTTCAATAATATCATTGGTATCATACCAATCATCGCCGGGTGTGCTTATTCCTTTAACTAGTAATGTGCCACGCTTACTTATCTTTATTTTTCCGCCGGTATTGACAAACCAATCACAAGGTTTTCCTATGTGCGTATTATCTTCTCCTCTGAGACAATAATTTGCAATATAGTCACCTATTACACCATCACCATACATTTGTATATATCTTTTAGGTTTAAAAAATTTATCCATTTCTTTTAAAAATTGCTTACTGGAAGGGCCGCCGCCAAATTCTACAGTGTTTAACTTATGAGAACCTTTGTTACTGTTTATTATTTTTTGTAGCGCAAGAGGAAACCCAGTAATCCAAGTTGGGTTTATAACTGTACATGCATGATCATATTCTAAGGGTTCTTGTATTAGATAACACCAACCACCTACACTTAGTGTATTAAAGACAATTTCTTGTCCCCATGAAATATGTGGGTGCATATGTGCAATTGTTCGATTTTCTTCGGGATTTAAATAATCTGGATTTCCCTGAGATCTGTACGCATTTTTAGAGTCTTGACCGCATCCCCAATTGTTTTCATCTAACTCATAAGGTGTACTATAACATTTTGTATATCCATAAGGATCAGTTGTGCCACTACTATAATAGCACATATATTCTTTATCTTGTGTTATTGTTGGTTCAAAGTGTCTATGTTCTACAGACGCTAAATTGCCCTTTTTATCTAATCTTATAATAACATTAGCATTATTAACTTTTAATCTAGCAGACTCTTCATACACTGTTGCATTCATTGGTAATGTTGTACCACAACCTTCTATTGACGCAGCAATAAGATATAGGTATGTTTCAACACAGTTTGTACCTTGAACACAAATACGATGTTTAGGACCATATCCTAACTCGTTTAACCATTTTTTCTTTTCCAAAGACATGTCAATTAACTGATTGTATGTAATTGTTCTATTTTTATCACTAAGCGCAGGTCTATCTACAGCAGGATAATTATAAAAAGGTCTAATAGATTTTTTATTCTGGTTTGTTTTCATATTCGTCTACAATCCACTCCTTGTTTTTTTCTAAATCTTGTTCCATTTTTAATATACTAATTTTAGGACTACATTGATTGTGCACCAGCATGGTCATTGTGTTTTTAACTCTAGTAAACTTAACCGGTATTTGCCATTTTGCTAGTTTTGTTTTTACATATTCTTTAAACTCTTCTGGAGCAATATCTCCACTGTATACACAACCTGGTATTTGCCCCATTTGTTCGTCAGCAATAGGATAGATATAACAGTCTTTAATTTGAGGGTGCTGTGCTAGATAATCTGCAATTTCATACGGATATAGTTTCCCGCCGCCTCTGTT
>Ga0181583_10002325_pt1 | contig 14133 bp, 14 predicted proteins | sample 071ome_31_FD_132461 | JGI IMG/M metagenome (GOLD analysis project Ga0181583, IMG submission 132461) | Coastal salt marsh microbial communities from the Groves Creek Marsh, Skidaway Island, Georgia - 071405CT metaG (megahit assembly) | ecosystem: Environmental > Aquatic > Marine > Intertidal... | reverse complement strand
GCTGCTGCCGAAGGATCCCAAGGATGAATGCAACGTATTCCTGGAAATCCGTGCTGGCACCGGCGGCGATGAAGCCGCGATTTTCTCCGGCGACCTCTTTCGCATGTATTCGCGTTACGCGGAAACCCAGGGCTGGCATGTCGAGGTGATGAGTGAACGGCAGGGCGAGCATGGCGGCTACAAGGAAATCATTGCCAGGGTTGCGGGCAGGAATGTCTATGGCCAGCTCAAGTTCGAGTCCGGCGCCCATCGCGTGCAGCGCGTACCGGAAACAGAAACGCAGGGCAGGGTGCACACCTCGGCCTGCACAGTGGCCATCATGCCCGAAGTCGATGATCTCGAGCAGATCGAAATCAACAAGAACGACCTGCGCGTAGACACCTTCCGCGCCAGCGGCGCCGGCGGCCAGCACGTCAACAAGACCGATTCCGCCATCCGCCTGACGCACATTCCGACCGGCATCGTGGTGGAATGCCAGGATGAGCGTTCACAACACAAGAACAGGGCGCGCGCCATGTCGCTGCTGCAGGCCAAGCTGCAGGCGGCGGCGGAAGCCGAGCGCAACAAGGAGCAGTCCGACACCCGCCGTGACCTTGTCGGCAGCGGCGACCGTTCCGAGAAGATCCGCACCTACAACTATCCCGATGGACGCATCACCGACCATCGCATCAACCTGAAGCTGAACAAGCTGGCCGACGTCATGGCCGGCAACATCGGCGAGATCATCCAGGCGCTGATCACCGAGCACCAGGCCGACCAGTTGGCCGATATGGCCAGTTGAGCGGCCGGTATAACCCCATGGCCACCATCAAACAGCTGATTGCAGACGGTGAGGCAGCACTGGCCTGCAGCGATTCGGCGCGCCTGGATGCCGAGATACTCCTCGCCTTGTCTCTGAACAATACCCGTACCTGGCTGTATACCTGGCCTGATCACGTGCCGAACCTGCCGCAACAGCACATGTACCTGGACCTGCTGCGCAGGCGCAAGGCCGGCGAGCCGGTGGCCTATCTGGTGCATCGCAGGGAGTTCTGGGGGCTCGACCTGAAGATCGATCATCATGTCCTCATCCCGCGCCCTGAAACCGAATTGCTGGTGCAGACGGCGCTGGATGCCCTCGCCGGCAACGCAGCCGCCCGGGTGGCGGATCTTGGCACCGGTTCCGGTGCCATCGCACTTGCCCTGGCGTCGGAACAGCCACAGTGGCAGGTCATCGCGACGGACATTTCCGGGGAGGCGCTTGAGCTCGCCCGCGACAATGCCAGCCGTCTCGACATCACCAACGTAATATTCAGCCCCGGGGAATGGCTGGCACCGCTGGCAGGCATTACACTCGATGCCATCGTCAGTAATCCGCCATATATCGCTGAAGGCGATCCGCACCTGGCCGAGGGCGATGTTCGCTTTGAGCCTGTACATGCGCTAGTCTCAGCCGACGCAGGCCTGGCAGATATCCGCCGGATCGTAGAGGACAGTCCGGCCCATCTGGTGCCGGGAGGTTATCTGATGCTCGAGCATGGTTATGACCAGGGGGCGGCTGTGAGGGAGATTTTCGCCGCGGCCGGATTTACCGAAGTCGCCACGCACAGGGATCTGGCGGGGTTGGAGCGGGTGACCACAGGGACGATAACGGGATAAACCGATAAAGGGATAAACCGATAAAGGGATAAAGGGATAAAGGGATAAAGCTTAACCATTGCTATTCTAGGTAAACCTTCAAACTTCATGAAACTATCCACTGCGATTAATACAAAACATGACACTGGTATCCGAATACGGACGCTTTATCCCTTTGTCGGTTTATCCCTTTATCGTAAGACCGGTTCAATCCACTGAAGTATGATGTTCTCGCATTTATGAACAACGACCAGTTACTCCGCTACAGCAGGCATATCCTGCTCCCCCAGATGGATGTGGCCGGGCAGGAAGCCCTGCTCGATGCCACGGTTCTGGTCATCGGCCTGGGCGGTCTCGGTTGTCCCGCGGCTATTTACCTGGCCAGCAGTGGTATCGGTCACCTGGTGCTGGCCGATGCCGACACCGTGGATTTAAGCAACCTGCAGCGCCAGATCGCCCACGGCACTGGCAATATCGGCATGAGCAAAGTGGCCTCCGCCGCGGAATCCATTGCACGGCTCAATGACACCGTCAGGGTCACCAAGCTGGACCAGCGCCTCGAAGGGGATGCCCTCGACGCAGCGGTGAAGGGCGCTGATGTGATCCTGGACTGTACCGACAATTTCTCAACCCGTTTTGCCATCAATGCCGCGGCAGTGAAATACAAGGTGCCGTTGGTGTCGGGTGCCGCCATTCGCCTAGAAGGGCAGGTCAGCGTCTTCGATGTCCGCGATGCCGGCAATCCCTGTTACCAGTGCCTCTACCAGGACGGTGACGACATGCAGCTGAGCTGTTCGGAAAGCGGTGTCATGGCCCCCCTGGTCGGCATTATCGGCACGCTCCAGGCCCTGGAGGCCATCAAGCTCATCACCGGCATCGGCAGCACCCTTGCCGGGCGCCTGTTGTTCCTCGATGCCCAGACCATGCAGTTTCGCGAAATGAAACTGAAGAAAAACCCTGCCTGTCCCTGTTGCGGCTGAAACACCCGCGTCCCGTTTGATCTGCGTCAACCAACCCGCTCAAAGGGCGCGGTGGGCTATTGAAGAAGCGCGGAGCCGCCCGCAGATACCTGTCAACAGAGGACGGAAACGCCCGCTGCAACATTCAACAGGATGCCCGACGGGGCCAACAGGAGAGAACCATGAACCTTATTCCGAAACGTTCAGGCCTGGGTGCGCTGGACAGTTTTTTCAACGACAGTTTCTTCAATGACAATCTGCCGTCCTTCAGGCTCTTGCCCGAGACGCGCATGGAGGTCGGCAATATCGCGGTTGATATCAAGGAATCCGATGCCGGTTATACCGTGAAAGCGGATTTCCCGGGGCTCAAGAAAGAGGAAATCGATATTTCCGTGGATAACAATGTCCTGACCATTGCCGCCGAGCACAAGGACGAGGCGGAGGAAAAGAAAGAGGGTCGGATCATTCGCCAGGAGCGTCGCTACGGCAAGTATTCGCGCAGCTTCAATCTCGGCAAGAATATCGATGAGTCGAAAATCAAGGCGAACTTCGATAACGGCGTGCTTACCCTGGATATCCCGAAGGGCGATATTCCACCGGCGCGCAAGCAGATCCCGATCAAGTAAAGTGCGGCAACCGGGCAGGTGGTTTTCCTCCTGCCCGGATCATCCGGCAGCGGGAGTCTTTAATTGACCTGCTCCTGCTGGCCTGTGAGAATTGGCGGCTTCTTACCGGCCAATTCGCAAGGAGCTAACCGCTGCAGTCATGGCAAAATTTTCCAGAAGTATCACAACCATCCTCTTCCTGGTCCTGCTGCCCCTGTCAGGCAGTGCCGCCGAGGACAATACCGTCTCCTATACCCTGACCCGCCAGTATGGCAGCGTGCTGTTCAGGGTCATGCAGCAGCAGTATCTCAACCTGGTCGGGCGTTTCGACAATTATGCCGCCACCCTGGTCATGGATTTCGCTGATTTGTCCAATTCCCGCCTGACAGCCAGCGTGCAGATGGGCAGTCTCGACATGGCGGACGGCGACGTGGTGGAAACCCTGGTGAATTCAAGCGCCTGGTTCAATGCCCCGCTCTATCCCGAGTCCACCTTCACCACGACCAGTGTTGATATCACCGGTGAAACTACGGCGGACTTTCACGGCGAACTCAACTTCATGGGAATCACCCGGCCGTGGACCCTGCACGTGCAGTTTTATGGCGGTTCGGACAGCAAGCTGGAAGGATCGAGTATCGGCATGCTGGCCACCGGCAGCTTCAACCGGACCGATTTCGGTCTCGACCAGTACTTGAACATGGCCGAGGATCTGGTCAGCCTAGAGATCAATGTGAAATTCAACAGGGACTGATCCCTGCATTCAAAGTGAGGAACCATGAAACCCATCCTGAAAACACTCCCGGTCATCGCTGTCTTCCTGCTCACGTCCTGTACCTGGGTTAAGCTGACCGCAGCGGGTGAAAATGTGGCGGTACTGACAGCGGCCGAAGTCGCCAATTGTGAACGCACCGGCACCACGACGGTTTCCGTGCGGGACAAGGTGGTGCTGGATCGCGATATGGACAAGGTGGCGCTGGAGTTGCGTACTCTGGCTCGCAACCGTGCCGCCGATCGCGGTGACGCCATCGTGCCGGCGACGCGCGTGGAGGACGGCGAACAGACGTTCACCATTTATCGCTGCCGCAGCTGATTACCGGGCTTACTTGCGGGAATACCACAGCAGCGGCAGGAAGGCGCCGATAATAAATACCGGCAGGTGCAGCACCGCGACCAGCAGCCAGGACAGCACCAGGCTGCCGCCGAGGGTAAGCCAGAACACCTGCCGGCCGCGGACATTGCGCCGCTCGCGGCCGCCTTGCCCGGACGGGGCGCTGACCAGTGCACTGCCGCAATTCATGCAGTAACGGGCATGCTCCGGCCAGGATTGTTGGCATTGTTCACAGAATTTCATTTCAACACTTACTGCTTTTCGCTATGATATCGGCCCAATATTCTGAATTATAAAGAAAAACGCTGCATGCAGTCTGAAAGTGAAACAGTAGAGACAGAAACCACTGCCGACAATCCCGAATCCCCTGTACCCAATAACGACGAGAAGGCCGGCAATGACAGCGGCCAGGAAGGGGACAGCACCGGGAAAGTGAAATTCAACGAATTCGACCTGCCGGAGCCGCTGCTCAGGGCAGTGGATGACCTGGGTTTCGAATTTTGCACACCTATCCAGGCCCAGAGCCTGCGCTACACCCTCGAAGGCCATGATGTCACCGGCAAGGCGCAGACCGGTACCGGCAAGACAGCTGCCTTCCTAGCCACCATCATCAACGACCTGCTGAAGAACCCCATCGAAGGCGAACGCTTCGTGGGTGAGCCGCGTGCGCTGATCATCGCCCCGACACGGGAACTGGTCATGCAGATCGCCAAGGATGCCGTGGCACTGACGAAATACACCGATCTGAATGTGGTCACCCTGGTGGGTGGTATCGATTACCAGAAACAGCAAAAGGTACTCGATAATGAAGTGGTCGACATCGTCGCCGCCACACCGGGACGGTTGCTCGACTTCGTGCGCAACCGCAACATAGACCTGAGCATGGTGGAGTTGCTGGTACTCGATGAAGCCGACCGCATGCTGGACATGGGGTTCATTCCACAGGTGCGCCAGGTGGTGGCCGCCACACCGAAAAAGGATTGTCGCCAGACCATGTTGTTCAGCGCCACCTTCACCAACGATATCCTGGAACTTGCCGATCGCTGGGCGGTGGATCCGATCAGGATTGAAGTGGAGTCGCCGCGGCTGACCACGGACAACGTCAACCAGCTGGTCTACCTGGTCACCACGGACCAGAAATACAGCCTGCTCTACAACCTGATCCAGAGCGATGAAGGCGAACGCGTGATCGTATTCACCAACCGGCGCGACCAGGCCCGCCGCCTTGCCGACAACCTGCATCGTAACGAGGTGAGCGTCGGTTTGTTGTCGGGAGAAATTTCACAACCCAAGCGCGTAAAGACCCTGGAAGAATTCAAGAACGACACGATCCAGGTGCTGGTGGCCACCGACGTGGCGGGCAGGGGACTGCATATCGACGACATCACCCACGTGGTGAATTTCAACCTGCCGGAAGAAGCTGAGGACTATGTACACCGGATCGGTCGTACGGGACGGGCTGGTGCGCTGGGCACTTCCATCAGTTTCGCGTGCGAGGATGATTCGTTCCTGTTGCCGGAGATCGAACAGACCATCGGTATGAAGCTGCCGTGTGAGCACCCCCCGGAAACATTGCTGGCAACACCGCCGCCGTTTTCCCGACCCTCAAAGTTCAAGGCCGAGGGCAAGAGTCACGGTGGGAAAAGCGGCCGGGGCGGCAAACCTGGAGGCGGCCGGGGACGGCCCCGGCACTGATTACCTGGCGCCGGCCTTTTTCAGGATTTCGGCGTATTCCTTCGAGTTGCGATGCTGTGACACGATCGACAGGATGGTTTCACCATACTTGTTGGTCTCGTTCAGGTTCCTGCCTGCCTCGATAAAAAACCCGATGAATCGCCCGAAGGCTTCCGGCACCATGCCGCGATAGGCTTTTTGCAGGACATGGAAATCCCTGGCCTCATCGCCAGCGGTCTCCAAATCCAGGTAGGTTCTCACCCGTTCATCGCTCCACCATTCATTGGTGACGGATGGTTGTGCGCGGTCGGCGCCGGTTTTCTTTTCTGATTTCATCTAATTAACTCGTTTAAATGATCAATGGGGTCAGAGCAACTTGATCCCGATAATAATACCCAGTTCAGAACAAGCGATGGATCAAGTTGGTCTGACCCGCGCTATTTAGCCAATTTTTCCTTGAGCATCCTGTTGACCTGGCCGGGGTTGGCCTTACCCTGGGATGCTTTCATGACCTGGCCGACAAAGAAGCCGATCACCTGTTCCTTGCCTTCCTTGAATTGCTGCACCTGAGCCGGGTTGCCGGCAATGACGTCGTCGACCAGTTTCTCGATAGCGCCGGTATCGGTGACCTGCTTCAGGCCCTTGCTCTCGATGATGCTGTCGGCATCGCCTTCACCGGCCACCATGGCCTCGAATACGGTCTTGGCGATCTTGGATGATATGGTGTCATCCTTGATGCGGGTGATGAGACCGGCAAGCGCCCTGGCACTTACGGGGCTGTTCGCGATCGGCAGCTCGCTGGTGTTCAGTACGGCCTGCAGGTCGCCCATGACCCAGTTCGCACTTAACTTGGCGTCGCCGCTGGCTTCGGTGACCGCTTCGAAGTAGTCAGCCGTGGCCAGGTCGCTCGACAGAACCATGGCGTCGTATTCGCTCAGGCCATACTGTTCCTGGAAGCGGGCCTTTTTTACGTCCGGCAGTTCCGGCAGGGTCTGGCGCACCGCTTCGATGAAGGCGTCGTCGATGACCACCGGCAGCAGGTCCGGTTCGGGGAAGTATCGGTAATCGTTGGCCACTTCCTTGCTGCGCATGGAGCGGGTCTCGTTCCTGTCCGAATCGTACAACCTGGTTTCCTGGATGATCCTGCCGCCGTCCTCGATGATGTCGATCTGGCGCTCGACCTCGATATTGATGGCCTTTTCCACGAAACGAAATGAGTTGATGTTCTTCAGCTCGGTGCGCGTGCCGTATTCGGTCGCGCCTTTCGGGCGGATTGACACGTTGGCATCGCAGCGCATGGAGCCCTGGGACATGTCGCCGTCGGAGATGCCGAGGTAGAGAATGATGGAGTGCAGCTTTTTCAGGTAGGCGACGGCTTCCTTGGCGCTGCGCAGGTCTGGTTCAGAGACGATCTCCAGCAACGGGGTGCCGGCCCGGTTCAGGTCGATACCGGATTTACCGTGGAAATCCTCGTGCAGGGACTTGCCGGCGTCCTCTTCCATGTGCGCGCGGGTCACGCCGATGGTCTTCTGTGTGCCGTCTTCCATGTCGATGACCAGTTTGCCCTTGCCCACGGTGGGGTGGTCGAGCTGCGAGGTCTGGTAGCCCTTGGGCAGGTCGGGATAGAAATAGTTCTTGCGGTCGAAGATGGACATGCGGCCGATCTCGGCATCGATGGCGAGACCGAACTTGACAGCCATCTTCAGTGCTTCCTTGTTCAGGACGGGCAGGGTGCCTGGCATTGCCAGGTCATAGATGCTGGCCTGCGTGTTGGGCGCGGCGCCGAATTCTGTGCTGGTGCCGGAAAAAAGCTTGGAGGCCGTGGACAACTGCACGTGCACTTCAAGACCGATGACTGTTTCCCATTCCATATCGTGATCCTGCCGGGTTATTTTCCCGGCGCCTGCGTGTGCCAGTCGGTGATTTGCTGGAATTTGTGCGCCACGTTGAGCAGCTGTGCCTCGGCGAAATCGCGGCCGACGATCTGCAGCCCCACGGGCAGGCCGTTCACCATGCCCGCCGGTACGGAAATGCCGGGCAGCCCTGCCAGGTTGACCGCTATCGTGTAGATATCTTCCAGGTACATCTTTACCGGGTCATCGTTTTTCGAGCCGATGGGGAATGCCGTGTGCGGGGAGGTAGGACCCATGATGACATCCACTTCACCGAATGCCTTCTGGAAATCGTTCTTGATCAGTCGGCGGATCTTCTGCGCCTTGATGTAGTAGGCATCGTAGTAGCCGGCGGACAGGGCATAGGTACCGACCATGATGCGGCGTTTGACCTCCGCGCCGAAACCCTCGCTGCGGGTGCGCTTGTACATGTCTTCGAGGTCCACTGGATTGGCACAGCGGTAACCGTAGCGGACGCCGTCGTAGCGGGAGAGGTTGGCGGAAGCCTCGGCCGGCGCGATGACATAATAGGCGGATACTGACAGGTGGCTGTTGTCCAGGCTGACTTCCTTCACGGTCGCGCCCATCTTTTCGTACTCGGCAATGGCATCGCGAATGGCCTGTTCCACGGCCGGTTCCAGGCCCTCGGAAAAGTGCTGAACCGGGATGCCAATCTTCAGCCCGTCCAGGGGCCTGTCCAGGGTCGCGCTGTAATTCTCGACCGGGACATCGCTGCTGGTGGAATCGCGGGTATCCAGGCCAGCCATCACGTTCAGCATGAGTGCGGCGTCTTCTGCGGACTGGGTCATGGTGCCGGCCTGGTCGAGGCTCGACGCGAAGGCCACCATGCCCCAGCGGGAGATGCGTCCGTAGGTTGGCTTCAGCCCGGTGATGTTGGTGAAGGACGCCGGCTGGCGGATGGAGCCGCCTGTATCGGTGGCGGTGGCGCCGGCGCACAGTCGGGCGGCAACCGCGGCCGCTGAGCCCCCGGAAGAACCGCCGGGCACACGTGAACGGTCCCAGGGGTTTTTGACCGGTCCGTAAAAACTGGTTTCGTTAGAAGACCCCATGGCGAATTCGTCCATGTTGGTCTTGCCAAGCGTGACAGCACCCGCGGCATTGAAACGTTCCACCACTGAGGCGTTGTAGGGCGCGATGAAGTTGTCGAGCATCCTGGAGCCGCAGGAAGTGCGGATACCCTGGGTGCAAAACAAGTCCTTGTGGGCGATGGGAATGCCGGTGAAGGCACCTGCTTCACCCTTGCTGCGTCTTTCGTCTGCCGCCTTTGCCTGGGACAGGGCAAGTTCCTCGCACACGGTGATATAGGCATTGAGGTCGCCGTTCTCGGTGGCAATGCGTTTGAGGTAATCCTGCGTCAGCTCGGTGCTTGAGACCTTGCCGTCGGCAAGTGCGCGGGAAATCTGGGCAAGGCCTGAATCAATCATCGTTAGCGGCACCGGTGCATGCAGTTAAAATGCAAGTAATCATGAAGTATTGGTTTAAAAAGCGGCTGGAAGCGTGAAGCCGGGGCTACTCGATCACCTTGGGGACCAGGAACAGGCCGTCCTCGGTTTCGGGGGCAATCTCCTGCAGTTCGTCCCGGTGGTCGGTTTCGGTGACCACGTCCTCGCGCAGGCGCTGGACCGCATCGAAGGCATGGGCCAGTGGCTCGACATTGGCGGTATCCACCGACTGCATCTGGTCGATCAGGCCGAGAATATTGGACATGCTCTTGGCCGCTTCCTGCTTTTCGGCATCACTCAGGTGCAGGCGGGCGAGGTGGGCTATGTTTTCCACATCGGCAAGCTCGATTGACATTCAAAACTCCTGTATCAAATAGGGGCAGAAACCGGCTAAAATAGTGACACAAATCTGACAATTCAGATTTAAATCTTGCTCTAAGTTGTTGTGATTGCTAGAGTTGCCCGAGCTGAGACCGGTGATTATACTGGAAGTACTGCTCGAATAACTACAATGCAGGATACATTAAGAGCCGATCCCCCCCGCTTTATTATTATTTTTTGAGGGCAAACCGAATCCCATGTTGAAGAAGCTACGTGGCATGTTCTCCAATGATCTGTCGATCGACCTGGGAACTGCCAACACCCTTATTTATGTCCGTGACCAGGGCATAGTCCTGAACGAACCCTCAGTAGTTTCCATCCGCATACACAATGGCCAGAAGACCGTGACCGCCGTTGGCGCCGATGCCAAGCGCATGCTGGGCCGTACACCGGGCAACATCACGGCGATCCGTCCCCTGAAGGACGGTGTTATTGCCGATTTCCAGGTAACGGAAAAAATGCTGCAGCACTTCATTCACAAGGTGCATGAGAATTCCTTTATTCGCCCGAGCCCCCGCGTCCTGGTGTGCGTCCCCTGCAAATCCACGCAGGTGGAACGGCGCGCGATCCGCGAGTCGGTCATGAGTGCCGGTGCTCGTGAAGTGCGCCTTATCGAGGAACCCATGGCGGCGGCCATCGGCGCCGGCCTTCCCGTCGAACAGGCGAGCGGCTCCATGGTGGTCGATATCGGCGGTGGCACCACCGAGATCGCCATCATTTCACTGAACGGTGTGGTGTATTCCGAATCCGTGCGCATCGGCGGAGACCGCTTCGATGAAGCGATCACCACTCACGTACGCCGCAACTACGGCAGCCTGATCGGTGACGCCACCGCGGAACGCATCAAGAAGGAAATCGGTTGCGCCTTCCACAGCCCCGAAATCCGTGAGATAGATGTCCGTGGCCGCAACCTGGCGGAAGGTGTGCCGCGCAGCTTTACGCTCAACAGCGACGAGATTCTCGAAGCCCTGCAGGAGCCGCTGTCGGCCATCGTGCAGGCGGTTAAAAGCGCCCTTGAGCAGTCGCCGCCTGAGCTTGCATCGGACATCGCCGAAAGCGGACTGGTCCTGACCGGTGGCGGCGCCTTGTTGCGCGACCTCGACAAGCTCCTCAGCGAGGAGACCGGCTTGCCCGTTATCGTGGCCGACGATCCCCTGACCTGTGTTGCACGCGGCGGCGGCAAGGCGATGGAACTGATGGATGCGCATGATCTTGATTTGCTGACCATCGATTAAATTTCGAAAACCAGCGACTTCGGACAGATGAGAGAAACTTTCCCGATATCGACAAAAGGATAAAGGGATAAAACGATAAAGCGTATACAGAAAAGTCGAATTGAAACCTGCAGATTCATGGCTCTAACGGCCTTTAAGCAATTGAAAACTTAGAAGTTGCTGGTTTGATTGAACGCTTTATCCCTTTATCGTTTTATCCCTTTATCGGTCCTTCTTTTTATCCTAGTATAAATCGCTATTCCGCCCGGCAGAGGTAGAAAGCAATCAAGTCCTTATTCATCCAAACATCTTCGCAAGGCTATCGTTTGCTGGGCCTTGCCCTGCTGTCCATGATCATGATGCTCGCGGACAGCCGCTTCAACTACCTGGACCAGGTTCGCTTCTACGCTTCCTACCTGGTCACGCCGTTGCATTGGCTGGCTGACACGCCGCGATCGATTTCCGATTCCGTCAATAACAACCTGCAAAGCCGCAGCTACCTGATCGGTGAAAACCAGCGATTGAAGGAGCAGTTGCTGACCCAGCAGTACCGTCTGCAGAAACTGGAGCACCTGGAGGCGGAAAATGACCGCCTTAATGAACTGCTTAATGCTTCCAGCATCGTCGATGAGCGGGGGGTGCTGGCGCAGGTTACGGGTGAATCCCCCGATCCCTTCATCAAGCGGGTGTTGATCAATGCGGGATCCGCGGACGGTGTTTACATCGGCCAGCCCGTGCTCGATGCCTTTGGCTTGCTGGGGCAGGTGGTCGAGGTGGAACCCTACTCCAGTTGGGTGCTGCTGATCACCGATCCTCAGCATCTGACGCCGGTACAGGTCAACCGCAACGGCAACCGCGCCATAGCCTCTGGCACCCAGGACAGCCTGCACCGGCTGACCCTGAACAATATTTCAGACACCTTCGATATCGTCACCGGGGATGTCCTCGTCACCTCCGGATTCGGCGGCCGCTTCCCGGCGGGTTATCCTGTCGGCGTGGTGTCCAGCGTCGTGCACGACCCGGGCGAACCGTTTGCCACCGTCAGCGTCGAACCCACCGCGCAACTCGATCGCAGCCGGAACGTATTGCTCGTATTTCGTGGGGATGCCGAGTAATGGCCGTCAAGTTCAGCAAACACCATGGCGGCTGGATCATCTTCGCCACCTTCGCGATGGCGGCCCTGTTCACGGTATTCCCGCTGCCGCAGTGGCTGGAATCCTATCGACCCGAATGGGTCGCGCTGGTGGTGATCTACTGGGTCATGGCCCTGCCGCACCGCATTGGCCTGTTCACTGCCTGGATCGCCGGCTTCTTCCTCGATGTCCTTGAAGGCTCGCTGCTTGGTCTCAATGCGCTGGCACTGGCACTCGTTGCGTACCTGGCGCTGAGCCTCTACCAGCGCATGCGCATGTTCACCGCCATCCAGCAAAGCAGCACCATCCTGATCCTGGTGGGCATACATCAGCTGCTGTCCTTCTGGGTGCTGACCGCCAACAACCAGAACACCGCCCCCAACCTGATTTTCATGATCTCGGCCCTGTCCAGCGCTGTGGTCTGGCCTTTCATTTTTCTCGGCCTGCGCTACCTGCGCCGGACCTTCCACGTGGCCTGATATTCCAGCGGTTTGTGGAAAAAAATCCCGGTCACTCTATATAATCCTTCCTTTACCATGAAAACACCGGCGCAGACGCCGGGTACAGGGGAAAACCATGTCCAGAATTCACATACTCATTGCCGGACTGACAGTCATGCTGGCTGCCTGCAGCCAGGAAGAATCCGCAGAAACGCCTGCAGCCGCCACCCAGGCCGCCGCCCCGGCCGCGGCCCGGACCCCCGCGCCACAGGGCAGTCCCCTGAACAGCGACCCGATGGCGCAGCCGCAGACTGCAGCCTGGCCCACCAATGGCGGCTCCTTCACCAACCAGCGCTTTTCACCACTCAACCAGATCAACCGCGACAATGTGGCCAATCTCAAGGCGGTATGGCGCGCCCATCTCAACGGCTCCGGTATGGAAACCAAACATTCGGCTGAAGGCACGCCGATTTACCAGGATGGTGTGCTGTACATGAGCACCGGTGATTCCGATGTCTTTGCCGTCGATTTCGACAGCGGCGAGATACTGTGGGATTACATTTCGGTGTTTCCGGAAGGCATGGGCCAGCAGGTCTGTTGCGGCTGGGACAACCGCGGTGTCGCCATCGGTGAAGGCAAGGTTTTTGTCGGCCAGCTCGATGCAAAACTCGTGGCGCTGGACCAGGAATCCGGCGAGATCGCCTGGGAAGCGCAGGGTATGCGCTGGGAAGACGGCTACAGCATCACCAGCGCGCCGCTTTACTACGACGGGCTGGTCATTACCGGTTACTCCGGCGCCGAGAAGGGTGTACGCGGCCTGGTACAGGCTTTCGATGCCGCCACCGGCGAAGAGGTATGGACCTTCTGGACCATTCCGGGTCCTGGCGAGTTCGGTCATGACACCTGGCCGCAGGACAACGATGCCTGGCGCTACGGCGGCGGTACTGTCTGGCAGACGCCGGCCCTGGATCCCGAACTGGGCCTGATCTATTTCTCCACCGGCAACCCGGGTCCCGACATGAACGGCAAGATCCGCCCTGGTGACAACCTGTTCAGCACTTCTATGGTTGCCGTTGATGTCCGCACCGGGGAATACCGCTGGCACTTCCAGCAGGTCCATCACGACCTGTGGGATTACGATGCGCCGAACCCCGTCATCATTTTTGACATGGAGCTGAACGGCGAAATCCGCCAGGCCGTTGCCGAAGCCAGCAAGACCGGCTGGGTATACATCCTCGACCGCATTACCGGAGAGCCGCTGATCGGCATCGAGGAAAAACCGGTACCGCAGCTGGCAGAGCAGTTCACCGCACCGACCCAGCCCCATCCGGTCGGCGACGCGTTCATTCCCCAGTTCATCGACGTGGCGCCGGAAGGCACTCAACTGGTGAACCAGGGCCGCATATTCACCCCCTTCCTCTATGAACCTGTCCTGGTCCAGCCCGGCCTGGCCGGCGGCGCCAACTGGGCTCCGAGTGCTTACGATCCCGCACGCCAGACCATGTACGTCTGTGCGTCTGAATCCTCGGTTGCCCTGTTCATGGAAGAAACCGAGGTCCTGGAAGAACACGGCACCGAAACCTGGACCGGCGGTAACTTCGGCGGCTCCAGCCGCAGGACGACCGGTATCGTGGCAGCGATCGACAT
>Ga0181583_10002317_pt1 | contig 14158 bp, 18 predicted proteins | sample 071ome_31_FD_132461 | JGI IMG/M metagenome (GOLD analysis project Ga0181583, IMG submission 132461) | Coastal salt marsh microbial communities from the Groves Creek Marsh, Skidaway Island, Georgia - 071405CT metaG (megahit assembly) | ecosystem: Environmental > Aquatic > Marine > Intertidal... | reverse complement strand
GAACCCTGTCCGTATTTTTTAACAAATTCTTCTCTAGACATATTTTCAGCATCGCCATGCATCGCCTGTTTTAATGCACCTTCGTCTACTTTTGGATTTGTTTTTTCAACGTTGGCAACAGCATCATCAACCAAACCCGGTTGCGATTCTTGAATCTCTTTTAATTTTTGTAATACGTCGATCATTTCCATAATTATTTTCCTTTTGCTGGGTGTGGGTTACCTTTAACCGGACCTTTGTGTGCTGGTTTCAAGGGAGAAGCAGTTCCTTTTTCTTCTCTGTCTTGTAATTTTTTTTCGTCCTTGTTTTTTGTGTCTTCCTCTGCGTGAGTAATTTCTTTTCTATTTTTTAATAATTCTTTTAACAGAGACATATTATATTTGTCTCCATAATGTTCTTCTGTTTTTACTTTTGGAGCATCTCCGTATTCAATGTCTTGTAATTTTGCTACAAATGGTGATGGTTCCTTCATTTCTTCTTGATATTCTTCTGTGGGTTCACCTGGTTTCTTAACCACTATTTGATTTTTTGCTAGATTAAGATAATGTGCTAGATATTCTCTCAATTCGTGTGCTGAAACTGGATATGCTGTTTTTAATTCGTAAATTGTGACTTCTATGTTTTTCAATGAAGGAAAATCAAGAGGCATTTCTTGGATAGGTGTTTTTTTGCCTGATGAAAGTTTTTTAACCTCAAATTTTTGACAAGCAGTCTCTAATTTGCCGGCAAAATTGTCGTCTAGTTCGCCCGCAACCTTAATTTTGTAATCATACTCTTTGGTTGATTCTGTCAAATATGTTAAGAATTCACTCATAGTGTTATATTTAGCCTTATTTGTTTATTCATACCCTTGTTTTTCATTGTTCCATTGTGTTTTAAGCATTAAAACTGTGTGTATATGTAACAGTATTAATCCTTTTTTAGTAGTTTTTTCATTAATTCGTTACGATCCGAAATAATATGACCCTCTGACTCAACAGCACCTCCGGTGTCGTCCGCGCCGTCTTTATCTAACTTCATTTTTTTCAATTGTAATTCAACCATTTTTAATTTATTGGCAATTTTATTGTTTTTAGCATCAATGGCATTTCTTAACATACCCGAAGCAACTTCAAAAATACGTCCCGAATATCTAGAATCAACGTTCATTCCCAGATCCATTAAATTTTTATAACTTTCTTCCGCTTCCACTGCCAACTTATCAAGTTCCAAGTCAGATAATTCTCCAAGTCCTTTGACTTGTGGTAATGCTTTTTCTATTTTGTCAAATTCTGCGTATGTGGCTTTTAGTGCCGCGGCAGTTTTCGGATCAACATTGCTTGCCACTTCTCTTGTTTTATCTTTGTTCTGTCTGGCCTGTTCTTTTTTATCAACACTGGCAAATGCTTCTTTGACATTTGGTAAATTAAGTATGTCTTCTAATTTTTTTGTCATTTGTTTTATTTACGTGTACCTTGATGGAATAATTGTTCTTCTGAAACAATTCTAAATGTTATTTTACGTTGTCGAGCATAGGCGTTGGCCGCTTCCCATTTGGCATGATTGATCACTACCTGTGTTTTACGACCCATACTTTTACCGGCTCTTTCCATAGTGGTCTGATTCATAGGTTTTACTTCGATCATTTCCGCGTGTTTTTTGCCATTTTTATCTATATAAACTATAAAGAAATCTGGAACATAAATCGTATATTTTCCTGTTATAGGATGTCTATAAGGAATTTTTATTGCCTCCGATGCCCATTGATACACATTAGGGTGTTCATCGCATAATCTCATAAAAGAGTGTTCCCAACTTGATCTATATGTTGGTGTTTTTGTTCCAACATATTTGTTGGGATTCTTTAATATAAATTTTCCTCTTGCGAATTTTGGTAAAGACATTATGCAACTATATTTCTTGCAACTACATCTCTAGAAACTTTTGTATTTCTTACTCCAACGCTACTAGATTTGTATCTGTTGGTGTTTAATATTCTTGAAACAACATCGCTTAATGTCAAATCAGATGAATTATTTAACACATCTAATATTTCCATTACCGGTACAGAATCAATTTTGGCTTGTTGTAAAATTACATAGGCAAGGTCCTCTGCGGATTTTCTAGAAAAATTTCTTTTTACAAAAAAACCAACAGTAGCATCGTAATCGTTTACATTAAATTCAAAATTTTCAGCATATTGATTATCTTTTAACTCGTTCATAGATTTTTCTAAACTATCTTTTTCTTTTTGAGGTAGATTTGTATATACAGATGACATTATAAATTCACTTTCTCTGCCGACACAGTTATATCGTTTGTTTGCCTATTTATTTGTATGTATCCTTCAGTGACCAGTCTCGTTATATCGTTGATTGCTCTATTTCTCCATACATTTTTTTGTGCATCTGATAACCCATTATAGATCACATCACTCTGAGCAATTGTTAAATTTTGAGCAGATCCTATTTTTTGATAATAGATAAAGGATGCAACCTTATCCTGTGCCTGCGTGTTGTTTTGTAATAGATTAAATGATTCCGTTGAACTCAGATAATTTGTTGTATCAATAACAGGGTTTGAAATAACTGTTTGAACACTATTTTTTGATGTAGTAGATGTATTACCTTTTGCCAAAGCAACAGTACCGATAGCCGCCACCGCCGCTGTTCCTACACTGAAGTTTCCGATCGGATTGTTAATTGTTCCGGCAGTTTTTGCAACGTCCTGCACAGTTTCTTTTACTATTCCTTTGAGTTCTTCTTTGACAGCGTCTTTGGCTTTTATTTTTTTAGCATTTTGATATGTGTTATTTGCTTTTATAATGGCTCCTAACACGTCACCATTTTGAACACTATCAAGAACTCCACCAATTCCGTCGACTATTCCGCCTTCGCCGAATATAGAAGTTGTGCCTCCTCCCAACACACTTAAAGGAGATGGCTCAAGGTCGTAATATAAATCAGCAAACCCAGTGGCCATGTTCGGCGATTTAACTGTGCCTGCACCATACAAAACAGTTTCGTAAAACACTTGCATAGAGTTTGCCATTATTCCGCCACCGTCTGCATTGTCTAGATCATCATGACTGAAAGATCCTATAACAGGATTTACTAATAAAAATGAAGTAAATCTTTTTTGATGCATGGCAAAAATTTGTATGCTTCTCAACAAAGGTTTTCCTCTCTGCTGAGCATTATCCATGCCGTACTGTGTTGCCACTCTGTTTGTGTTGTAAAAATCGTCTTTGGTATATGTGTATTGTCCCGCAACCGGTATTGTTTGAGAATCTGCTATGTTATACTCGTAGTATCTTTTCCAAAAAGCATTAACAGTATCGGCATTGTCGTCGTGAAAATTTATAGTGACCGGTCTGTAAACAATTCTAGTACCCACATAAACTTTTTTGTTATATTGAATTTTTTCTTCTAGGTTCATATCATATTTTGGCAATTCACAGGTCTTAACTAGCATATTGAGAGCAAACTTTTCATCCTGTGAAAATTGTCGGCCCCCGACAGTAGTATTGTCTATATCAAAAACAACATGAAATAAAAATTTTTGTTTTGGTGCTAATTTAAAGTTATTATCAAGATATAATCTTGTTGCGTGGCGATAGTCTTTCATTCCTGGAAGACCATTTGAGAATCCTTCTAAAAAATTATTAATACTAGGCATACTTGTATATTTATGGTCATAAAAAAAGCGCCGTTAAAGGCGCTTTCTTTACTTTATAATTGCGAAAATTGTTAACTATTATCTTCCACCACCGGTTGTTAATGTACCGATAGTTCTTGTTAATGCTGTTCCGATTCCAGTACCTTGTGGTGTTTGTACTGCATTGTCGTATCTAATTGATAGTGTAATAGTTGCCGGTTCTGAAGTATTATAAGCCAAACTATTATAGTTTACTGATTCAACAAATGAACCATATAACTCAAATGTTTCTAATATACCCGGTGTTGATGCTCCATTACCACCATCTAACATTTCAATTCTAGTTGTGAATTTGTAATCAATTCCTGAAGCGGCAGAAGCCTGTTCAAAGAAATCAAATTGTTTCTGAATTTGTTCACCTACTAGTTTAGACACTGAGTTATTAACGTCATCTCTCATTGTAAGAGTGATCGGTTCCCAAGTGTGTTTACCAGCAATGTATACTTTTGAGTTATATACATCAAGTGTTGTGTTTTCAAATGTTAAATTTGGTCTTGTAACATCCATTACTTGTTTAGTAATTTCTGATCTAGGTGTAGAAACTCCAAAGTTTTCGAGAATTACTCTAAATCTATATTGAAGTTTCGGCATCAACAAACCTTGAGTTGACGAACTCTGGTCGTTTGCTAATGGTACTGTAAATTTTGAAAGTGTTGAAATTGCCATATTGCTCCTTTATTTACCGAGGATTAGTTACCTAGGTTTGCTATCTCCCCTGTGTTTTTGATTCTTAAAGGTATGTAAATAAATTCAACCGATTTAACTGGTTCAATTGCAATATCCACATACAATTCATTTCTATCAATTCTAGTTGCTGTGTTGTTAGTCTCGTCACAAACTACTAAGAAATCGTATAGTGCTCTTTGTCCAAGTAATTCTAATAAGAAAGACTCGATCGATCCTTTAATTTCATTTCTAGTCAATTCATCATTTGGTTCAAAAATGAAAGGTTTGGCAAGTTTATCAAGTTGTGATCTTAGATAAACTGTTAATCTAGAAACGTTAATTCTATCTAAAGCAGACGAACTAGATGTTTTAGTTAAGTTACCAAAGTTTACTATTCCTGTTCCTGAAAAGAATGTAATTGGATTAATTTTTGCAGTAAACATTGAATCTCTAACAGATTCTGTCAACGAGATTGTTTCAAATTCTCCCGATGCTGAGTTAATGTATCCTACTGCTGTTGCATTGTCGATGATACCACGTCTTGTACCTGCTGGTGCAAACCATGGAAACGCAACATTATCATTATTTGCCAATGTTCTCAAAATCATATGAGATGGTGGTACAACGATTGATGATCCATTGTTAGATGTAGTTCTTCCTGAAGGATAAAATACTCCTAAATAATCCGAACTTGATACAAGACCATCTTCACCGTTATCTGATGCTACTGCTGTGTTGTTAGCCCAATTTGAAATAGCAGTTGATGTTCCTGCTAATCTCATCGGAGTATCACCTACGATAAATGCTGTATTATTTCTGTCAGTATTTAGATTAATCATTTCTGAAATAACTTCAGGATATCCCGGACAAGCAATAACATTGAATCCTCTTTGATCTTCTCTGATTGCTTGGTTAGTGTTAATCTCTGATTTTATTTGTTCAGTAATTACTTTTCTAACTGCTTTTCTTCCAAATGTTCCAGAACCGTTGGCACTGTTAGTCGATTTAGTAACCCATCTGTCTTTGAAATAACCAGAAACTGATTCGTTGCTGTTATATCTGATGTTACCTTTACCTGAAGATCCTGATCCAGGATATTTTGCAGTTGTAATATGATTGTTTTTGTATTCTTTAACATTGTATCCAGATCTTCTTGTGTTAAACAATAAGATACCTTGAGGATATAATGATGGATTTGGTGCATCTGGATCTAAGAAGTTATCACTTAAAAGATCTTTGATCGAACTATCAGATGGTGCACCACCTGTTGATGATGAGTCTGATTTAGTTGCCGCTGTGTTTGATCTGGCATCAGCAAACACTATACCATCACCAGTAGTTTGATCTGAGTTATCAATTAATACAAAAGCATTTCCGTCTGCTGTTGATTCATATCTATAAATTCTTGGATAGTTTTCTAAATCGCTAGTATCAATCCAAATATCACCAATTTTTAATGCTGTCGCATCTGATTGTGTAGTTGGTTCTGATGCTGAGAAGATCGGACCATTTGGATCTGTTTGTTGTGCCGCATCTGCATTGTAATATGGAGACGTGCTGTCCAAGTAGCCAACCCATGTTGTTCCGTTGTGAACCATGATATCTGCTTCTAAGTTTGTGTTGTACCATAATGTACCATCTGCTGGCTCGTTTGTCGGAGCCGATGTTGATGCAACATATGATAAACGTTTCCAATTTGAAGCAACTACCATTGCTGGTTGTGTTGAATCTTCAGTGTAACCTGCCGGAGCATCGTATAAATTATCAACTAGTGTTGATGAATTTGCTGTGTATGTTCCATATGCGTGTCCATTAGCAACACCAAAACCTGCATCATCTAGAGCAGTTCCTGTTATTTGCCACATTCTAAATTCGCCGCCAAGTGCGTGTGTCATTTTGATTGCACCAGTTGAAAGTTTTTCTGCTGAAATGTTAGTTAATCCAGCACCATTTACCGCCGCAACAAAATCGTCTGCACTAGTTCCACCTAGACTGACCACAGTTGAACCGTCCCAGCCTGCTAGAGAACCCGATGCTTTTCTTGATTCTTGTATTGCAAAAGTGTTTCCGCTAGTGAATGATGGTGTTGTATTATTAGAAGTAATTGTTGTTGCTCCACCTTCGTATCTAAAAATTTGGAAGTCTTGTAATTTTGGAGTTACATCAAATGCACCCAATGTTGATTGTTCGCCTACATTGTATTGTGTGTAAAGTGTTCCTGCTGAAATGCCAGTTCCGCCATTTATAGGATCAAGTCCATAAATCGCCGCGTGGTTATTTGCATAAAGAGGAGCATCAACTACTGACCAAGAATCTGATGCACTGTTGTAAAGTTTTACACTTACGTCAGCACCAGAGTTTGGAGTGGTAGTCTTAAACCAAACAGAACCAGTTGGAATGTTACCTGCTGTTTTCCATTGTGGAATAGATGTGTGTGGAGACTGTACAAATGATGCATTCGCACCAATGGCTGTGCTCCAAGCACTAGATCCAATTTGCACCCAAGCATTGCCGGATGTTTTATAATAAGTTTTGTTAGTTACATGAGTTGTATTAATTGCATAAGAACCGATTGTACCAATTGACGTTTTTGGTGCACCTGTTGAAACTCCGCCAACTAAATCATCAACTGATGTTATGTAGATTGGAGAGATTGCTGTAAAAGTTGAGTTTGTGTTATTCCACTCAAATAAACCAGGGACATTTGATGTTAGGTCGAACCAATATGTTCCGTTGTTTGGTTTAGATGTTGGTGCTGTTGCAGAACCGATAAGTTCTGATAAATTTACGTTTGCTCTTAATACAAATGCTCTGTTGGCCACTCCTAAAAATGAATAAGCGGCTTGTAATCCGTATTCATTTATTTCGTAACCGTTTAATGCATTTCCTGATGAATCACTATAAAATTTTGGATCACCAAATGTTTCTGTTAATTCTCTTTGTGACGATACTAGGTAAACTGTGTTTGCGTTGGCAGTTTGTGTTCCAACCGCAGTACTAGTTCCTGCTCCATTTAATTTGTCTTGTGCTGTCGCTACTATTAATAGTGGAGTTGTACCCGCATCTGCTGGTACGTAAAAACTTTCATTTATAACTGAAACTTCTACTCCTGGTGATGTTAATGCCATATTTTGTTCTCCTTGCAAGTGTAACTGAATGTATTTATTGGTTTTTAGTTAAAAACGTTTAAAACTACACGAAATAAAGGTACCTATATAGGGAACGTAAATATACAATATGAAACGTCCACTTTGTAAAACCTGTAATATCAAACCCAGATCATACGGCTACAGAAAAGGTACTAAAATATATTGGAGATCTGAGTGTGATAGTTGTATACGTAAAAAAAAGAATTTAAAAACTGATAAATTTACCAAGTGGCAATTAGCAGGATACACTAAAAAAAGAAGGTGTGAGTTATGTGGATTTAAGGCATCGGTCAAAGAGCAACTTGATGTGTATCATGTGGACGGAAACCTAAATAATGTATCTGAGTACAATTTAAAGACTATATGTGCCAATTGTCAGCGTTTAAAGAGTACCCAAGAATTGGGATGGTCTATCGGTGATCTCGAAGTAGATCATTAGTGGCATCTACTATTTCTTTAATAGTGAATCTTCCAACTCTATGAGAAATACTATTGATTGTTTTATCAACGTTGTCGTTTAAATCTTCTAAAGTTCCGTTATTTTCGATCACATAATCAAAAGATTCGTCAAACCAATCCCACTCGGATTGATGAATACCTTTAGATTTCATTTCTTGTTTGGAGGGCAGTTCTCCCCGTTTTATCAGTATTATTTTGCCACCATTTTTTTTGATGGTTTTTATTTCGTTGATAAATCTGGTATCCGATATAACTGTTGATTGTCCTTTGTATCTGGCCATACAACTATCAACCCATATGGTATCTAGCATATTGCCTCTACATACTTCGGTGCCAAAGTATTGTAAAATTTCTCTGGGTGTTATTTCTTTATTAAATTTTTCGCTCCAAAATTTATCAGTTTTTTCTCTCCACAGTCGAGATTCTTTTGTGTTGCCTTCTAATAATTTTCTGTCCCATCCAAAAATATTAGATACAGCATCTTTTAATGATTTTGCAAACGAATCTCGTACAAATCCATGATGAGTGACCATTCTATTTGCCACTGTATCTTTACCAGAACCTATTAGGCCGACTAAACCAATTAACATAAAAACTATATTAACAGTTTTTTATTCTTTTTTCAAGTTCTTTTTTTATTTCTGTCACTGCTGATAACATATGACGAGTGATTTTCCAGTTTGGTCCTGCTTTTAACAAGATTTCAAATCCAATAGTAAGTTGTTTGAGTTGTCTGAACGACAATGATGATAGTTTTGAAAAGTTTTTATTTTTTGCCATAATTATGTGCCTTTCTTTGCCTGATATTCGAATGTATTTAACTGTTGATACAAAGAAATTATCTGATAATATTAGCCTATGACAAAACTATAAGGTGAGCCACCTTCTTGATAATTGTTTATTTCTTGATCTAATTTTTCCATTTCAGCAACACCTTCTTGTTTAAGTGCGTCACCGTTTAAAGTTGTTCCGCCTTGTGGACCTGCGATAGTATTAAATTTACCTCTTGCTTCTCCGAGCATGGTCTTGCATATTGCCAATGTATAATCTCTAATCCATGGTTTAGAATAGATATCTTTGAATAGTGTAATATCTGGTCTATAATTATCTGTGTGCAGAGCAACAGTTTCGTCGTTGTTTCTAGGTCTTTGAGTAATTGTTAATGTTTTTGTTGCCACATCATAATGATGTTGAATAAATGAGCCAAACATTTTTCCTACTAACTCTTGATAACTCGCAAAGGCATAGTAAGTCGCAAGTCCCCCGGCCGCTCCTGCCTTTAGAAGATATGTGTTTGTGTATGCAAGGTTGAATGGTTCGAACAATGTACCACCTTGACCGCCCTCGGTTCTAGATCCAACCGAACGTCTCATGATCTGTCTCACATTAATAATTTCGTCTGGTAATACATATTTGTTTTGATCTTTTTTTAGTGTCAAAAAAGCATAAGATTCTTCCACAGCATTTGACGATCGTTGTCTATACCTGTTTATGGCTCTTTCGAGTGCTATTTCATAGTGTTTTGGGTCTAATTCCACCTCAATCATGCCATCACCTAATGAGGTTTTGACATAATCAAATATTTCTTGTTGACCGTTTTGTAGTTCTGACATATACGTATTTACCGTAGAGTCAATAAACAATAAATATGTATGATATGCCGAGACTATCTATATACAAGCCAGAAAAAGGCAACGATTACAAGTTTTTTGACCGAAATATACGTGAAATGTTTACGGTTGGAGGTACTGACATATATCTACACAAATATCTAGGTACAAAAAATCCCACAGAAAACGATGCGACTGCAGATGTAAAACAGTACGATGTTTTGAGTGAAACCAATATTGAAGACTTACTATTTTTAGAAAATAGAAATAGAAAATATTCAGAAGACGTTTATATAGTGAGAGGCATTTACAATGTGCAAGACGTTGATTTTAACTTATCACAGTTTGGAATGTTCCTACAAAACGACACTGTTTTTATGACTGTGCATCTCAACGATATTGTGGAACGAATTGGAAGAAAACCAATGGCAGGTGATGTTATAGAATTACCTCATATGAAGGACGATTTCCCACTTCAAAATAACTCATATGCAGATCAAATAGCGATCGCACTTAAAAGATTTTACGTTATTGAAGATGTTAATAGAGCCGCTGAAGGATTTTCGCAAACTTGGTGGCCTCATCTATTGAGATTAAAATTAAAAACCATTGTTGATTCGCAAGAATACAAAGAAATACTTGACAAGAAAGTTGAAGGTACTGATAACAAACTCTCAAAATACATGAGTACATATCAGAAAGAATTAGAAATCAATGAAGCGGTGGTCGCCCAGGCTGAGGCAGATGCTCCGAAGGCCGGCTTTAACTACAAACAATATTATGTTGCACCGATAGACGAACGAGGTAATATAAGAACAGATAGTGTCAATTCCTCTTCTAATGTTAACAATGTCAATAAAACAACAAATGCAGTTATTGATACTCCAGCATCCGGACACTATGGATTTTATTATAATGGCGACGGTGTTCCGCCTAATGGATTTGAAATGACAAGTGGTATTAAATTTCCAGTTGAAAATGTAGCAAAAGGTGATTATTGTTTACGTTTGGACTATTTGCCTAACAGGTTATTTAGATTTGATGGTACAAGATGGGTGAAAGTAGAAGACAGTGTGCGTATGACAACTACAAATAATAATGCAAGGAACACATTTAAAACTGCCTTTGCAAACAACACTGCTTATACATACAATCGAGGAGTTGGTTCTGATTTTGTCAACTTACTCAAAGACGACACCGCAATTTATACAAATATAGATTGGGATTCTGATTCATCTAATGCCAATTATATTGTTTTAAGATATGAAGGTTTAGAAATTCCCTATGCCACAGCAACATATACGTCAATGCTTTCTAGTTACATAGATTCGACAAGCACAACAAAAGTTAAAATTAGTCTTCCGGTGATAAACAGTGTACAAGAAAAAATATCTTACAGTGGTTTATGGAGTGTTAGGCTTTATAACAACAGAGTCAAACAAAATCAAAGTTTAACCGGTGCTTTGACACCACAGGCGGACAATTAAGATGTTACATTTTTATGATGGTCAGATAAGAAAATTTCTTACTCAATTTGTGAGAATTTTAAGTAATTTTTCAATTGACATGGGCAAAGATGGTGCCGGAAATCAAATTTTAAGACAGGTACCTGTATCTTATGGAGACATCACCAGACAGGTTGCAAATATTCTAAAAAACAATTCGGAAAATACATTGGTATCAGCACCTAAAATTTCTGCGTACATCACAGGACTTGAATATGACAGAGAAAGAATGCAGAATCCCTATCATATCGAAAAACAACATCTACAAGAAAGAGATATCGGTGCAGATGGAAATTATACCTCTACTTTAGGCCAAGGATATACTGTTCATAAAGCGATGCCTTCGCCTTTTAGACTGAATGTAGCGGCTGATATTTTTACCACAAACACAGATATGAAATTACAGATAATGGAACAGATTTTATATCTGTTCAATCCAGATTTTGAAATACAAAAATCTGACAACTATATCGATTGGACCAGTTTGAGTTATGTGGAATTAGTTGATACTACTTTTTCATCCAGAACAATTCCAGTTGGAACGGAATCAGAAATTGATGTCGCACAAATGACATTTTCTATGCCAATTTGGTTATCTCCTCCTGTTAAAGTTTCTAAATTAGGAGTGGTACAAAAAATAATAATGAGTATGTATGACGATAACGGAGGAATCAACAAAGGATTGATCGACGGAACACTATTGACAAAAAGTTATATTACCCCAAATAATTTTAAACTATTGGTGAGAGGTAATCAATTGAGTCTGCTTGGGTCAACAGGTACTAGCGTATCATCAGGCGGCGACGGATTTTATACAGGTGCAAGAGCAAACGAGTTAGATCCTTTTACAACATTTGGTCCTGCAATTAACTGGAACGTCTTGCTAAATCAATATGGAAAAATAACAAATGGCATAACACAAATTAAACTTACTCAGGAAAACGGTAATGAAGTGTGTGGTACTATATCTACATCGTCTTTAGATGATACCATCTTGATTTTTAATATCGACACAGATACTATTCCTGCTAACACAATACCATCGGTCAACAAAATTATCAATCCATTAACTTTTGATCCCACAGATCCTCCGGTAGATGGCACAAGATATTTGATCACAGACGAGATCGGAGACAGCACCGATTATTGGAAAGGTGGTCTCAACGCCTCGGTTAATGATATCATACAATATGATAGTGCCACAGATAGATGGTCTATTGTATGGGACGCTTCTGCTTTTGATTCCACAGTTGAATATGTTACCAATCTAAACACAGGCATACAATACAAATTCAATGGTATTGCTTGGGTAAAAAGTTATGAAGGAATTTATCTTGGCGGCAAGTGGACCATTGTGTTATAATATAAATTATGCAAGATAATATTGTATGTTCTGGTGCATTATTTTATGCCGTCAACACCAAACGTTTTTTATTTTTACAAAGAAACGATAGTAAAACCAAAGGACAATGGGGACTTGTTGGTGGTAGAGCCAAATCTTATGAAATGGTTTTTGAGGGGTTAAAAAGAGAAATTGAGGAAGAAGTCGGAGCATTACCTCAATTCAAAAAAGTCATACCCCTGGAATTATTCACCTCGAACGATCAGAAATTTTTCTTTAATACATTCGTGATAGCCATAGCAGATGAGTTTTTACCAAAACTTAATCACGAACACAACTCCTATGCCTGGTGTGCTTTTGAATATTGGCCAAAGAATCTTCATGCGGGTCTAAGAAACACCTTGAACAACAAAGCAATCAAAGGTAAATTACAAACAATTTTAGACCTTATTGTTTAAAACAATAAATAGATTGTATGATTAATTTTATCAAAAAAATGTTAGATAGATCTGTACAAAATATCATGAGTTTTGAGGATAATCATTCTTCTAATAAAAAGAAAAAGAAAAAGAAAAAAAAGAAAAGCACTCGATACGGCAAGTGGGAAGGAAATTTATAATGCCAAAAAAAGCACCAAAGTTGGGAGATCCAACAGATTTCAGTTACAGAGTTAAAAGAGTCACAAAAGTTGTGGACGGAGATACTATTGACGTAGTGTTAGACATGGGTTTTGATATATTGTTTGCTCAAAGAGTTAGACTATTTGGCATAGATACTCCAGAATCAAGGACCAGAGACAAAGAAGAAAAGAAATACGGTTTAAAATCCAAAAAATTTTTACAAGAACAAATTAAAAAAGCAAAAAAAATTACAATTAAAACTTACAAAAGTTCTGAAACAGGTAAATTTGGTCGGATACTTGGCGACGTGTGGTGTGACGGTAAATCGGTCAACCAACTAATGTGTGATGTGGGACACGCAGTTCCTTATTACGGTCAAAATAAATCGCTTGTGGAACAAGCACATCTAGAAAATAGAAAAAGAGTCTAAAAAGAACATTTCAATTGACCGCCCGGTTGAGCATTTTCAATACTGTCTTTTATTAGTTCCGTGGGTGATTGATTACTTGTTTTTTCTTTATCTGATTGTTCAGAAGATACTTCTTTTTTTTGTTCGATACTAACTGTGGGAGAAACTCGGCAGTCGTTTACTCCTGTACATCCTACAAAGGTTATAAACAACACGATCAATAAAAACTGTTTCATGAAATGAAAAGTATACTGCTGGGCAGGACCCAGCAGTATTTTACTGATTATTTGTTAGACACTCCGTTAAAAAAAGCACTAGAAAGTTTTTGTACATCCTCTTGGTACTTTTTCCAATTAGATTGGATATTTTCAGGTTTCCACGCATTCTGAACGTTTTCGTTGAACTTCTTCACGCCTTCCATCAACATCTGGGTATTTTCTGCCACAGACGAACCATTAGTTACGAACTCATTGAATTTCTTTGCGTTTTCAATGATGTCTTCCGCACTGATAGTTGGGAATTTAAACTCAGTCACAACTTGATCACCATCTTTTTTAGATGACATTTCAAATTCGTTAAGTTTAATTGAATAGTTGAACTGAGCAATATCTTTGGCTAGTCCTAATAGGTCGGCTCTGATTTCATAGCCGTTTCTTGTTTTAGTTGACATAACATTTCTCCTTTGTTTGTGTTTGTGTGTGT
>Ga0181583_10002312_pt1 | contig 14173 bp, 11 predicted proteins | sample 071ome_31_FD_132461 | JGI IMG/M metagenome (GOLD analysis project Ga0181583, IMG submission 132461) | Coastal salt marsh microbial communities from the Groves Creek Marsh, Skidaway Island, Georgia - 071405CT metaG (megahit assembly) | ecosystem: Environmental > Aquatic > Marine > Intertidal... | reverse complement strand
GGGTGGGTTTGCTAGACTTTCAAGATGCAATGGCAGGCCACCGCGCCTATGATCTGGTGTCGCTTCTGCAAGACGCACGGCGCGATGTCTCGCCCCAGATCGAGGCCCAGATGATCACCCGATATATCGAGACTAATCAGCTGGACAGAGACAGTTTTTGCACCGCCTACGCCGTGTTGGGCGCGCAGCGAAACCTGCGGATCATGGGCGTCTTTGCCCGGCTGTGCCTGCGCGATGCGAAACCGCATTACATTGCCCTAATGCCGCGCGTATGGCGGCTGTTGCAGCGCGATTTGCGCCACCCCGCTTTGGCCCCGGTGCGCGCCATGATCGATGCCACCCTACCCATCCCAACAGCCGATATTTTGGAAACCCTAAAGTCACAATGCCCAACGCACTAATCTTGTTTGCAGCCGGGTTTGGCACCCGTATGGGGGCGCTGACCCAACGCCAGCCCAAACCGCTGATAAAGGTTGGCGGGCGAGCACTGTTAGATCATGCGTTGGATTTGGCCGCGCCGCTGAACTTGGGGCGGGTGGTGGTCAACACCCATTACCTTGGGTCGCAGATCGCGGCGCATCTGGCAAACAGGCCCGAGGTGCAGATTTCGCACGAGGCGCCAGATATTTTAGAAACCGGCGGTGGCTTGCGCCAAGCGCTGCCGCTGCTGGGGCCTGGGCCCGTTTTTACCATGAACACCGACGCCATTTGGCGCGGGCCGAACCCACTGATGTTGGCCCGGCAGCATTGGAACCCAGATAAGATGGATGCGCTTTTGGTGTTGCTGCCTCGGCAAAACGCCATTGGCCACACCGGGGCGGGCGATTTTTTGGCCGATGGCGCGGGCCAGTTACGGCGGGGGCCGGGGCTGGTGTATTCAGGGGTGCAAATCATCAATCCCGTGGGCATTTCAGATTTCGCAGAACCCGCCTTTTCGCTGAATCTGCTGTGGGATCAAATGATCGCGCGTGGGCGGCTTTTTGGCATAACATACGGTGGCGAATGGTGCGATGTTGGCCGCCCCGAAGGCATTGCACAGGCCGAGGCGCTTTTGGCGCCACCAGCCCATGCCAGGGCGCGCGCGCATGACTAGCTTGTTTCACCCCAGCCACCGCCAACCCCATGTTTATGGCATGCCACCAGGTGTCGATTTTCCCGCTCAGCTGGTGCAGGGCCTAACAGCCGCCTATGCCGGCCAGCCCCCCACCGCGCTGGCCCGCGTGCAGCTGATCGTGAATACCCGCCGCATGGCGCGCCGCATACGCGAGCTGTTCGATACAGGCCCTGCGGTTTTGATGCCGCGCATTCAGCTGGTTTCTGATTTAACAGACCAAATGGCACTGCAGGGTGTGCCGGCGGCTGTTTCGCCTCTGAAGCGCCGGTTAGAGATTACAAATCTGGTGTCGCGCTTGCTGGATACCTCGCCCGATCTGGCCCCACGCTCGGCCTTGTACGACCTGTCGGATTCGCTGGCGGGGTTGATGGATGAAATGCATGGCGAAGGGGTCTCGCCGCAGGTTCTGTATACGCTTGATGTTTCGAACCATTCAGAACATTGGGCGCGATCGCTGAAATTTCTGCAGATCGTGCACCCCTTTTTCGACACCGACCAAGAGCCGCCCGATCAGCAAACGCGCCAGCGCATGATCGTGCAAAACCTTGCGGCGAAATGGGCCCATACACCGCCAGATCACCCGGTTATTTTGGCGGGCTCGACCGGTTCGCGCGGGACAACAATGCTGCTGATGCAGGCGATTGCGAAACTGCCACAAGGCGCAATTGTACTGCCGGGTTTTGATTTTGGCATGCCAAACGCGGCCTGGGCCGACCTGGATGATGCGCTTACCGCAGAAGACCACCCGCAATACCGTTTTCGCGTGCTGATGCGGACCCTTGGTATCGAACGTGATGATATCCGGCCATGGTCAGCCGCCGAACCGCCCAGCCCCGCGCGCAACGCGCTGGTATCTTTGGCGCTGCGCCCCGCCCCGGTTACCGATCAATGGCTGCACCAAGGGCCAGATCTGGGGCCGCTGGCCGACGCACTGGAAAACGTGACCCTGTTAGAGGCAAACTCGCAACGCGACGAGGCATTGGCCATCGCCTTGCGGCTGCGCCAAGCCGCAGAAGACGGCGAAACCGCCGCGCTGATCACCCCCGACCGGATGCTGACCCGCCAAGTTACCGCCGCGCTGGACCGCTGGGATATTGTGCCCGATGACAGCGCAGGCACCCCCTTACATCTGACGCCACCGGGGCGGCTGTTGCGGCATGTGGCGGCCCTGTTTCATCGCCCCCCCGATGCCGAGGCGCTGATCACCTTGTTAACCCACCCGCTGGCGCATGGCGGGGCGGGGCGCGGCCAACATCTGATTTGGGCACGCGAGCTGGAATTATACCTGCGCCGCAAGGCCTGCCCCTATCCTACTGCCGCTGATCTGGCGCAGTGGGCCGCAGCCCAAGGCGGGGACGATTGCCAAACATGGGCGCAGTGGGCCGGGCAGTTTTTAGCCCAACACGATGAAACCGCTTGGCCCTTGGCCCAGCATGTCGGGCGCCATATCGCGCTGGCAGAAAGCCTGGCCCAAGGCCCGATGGGGCAGGGCAGCGGCGCACTGTGGCTGGAACGGGCGGGGATAGAGGCGCAAAAACAGGTGGCCGATTTGCGCGAAAACGCAGACAGCGGCGGCGCCTTTTCACCGCTGGATTATGCCGATTTATTCGCTGCAATCCTATCGCAAGCCGAGGTACGCGACCGCGACGCGCCCCACCCCAAGATTTTGATATGGGGCACGTTAGAGGCGCGCGTTCAGGGCGCTGACCTGCTTATTTTGGGCGGATTGAACGATGGTGCCTGGCCAGAATTGCCAAAGCCAGATCCGTGGCTCAACCGGCAGATGCGCCAAGACGCAGGCATGATGCTGCCCGAACGGCGCATTGGCCTGTCCGCGCATGATTTTCAACAGGCCATTGCCGCCCCCGAGGTGTGGCTAACACGGCCCATCCGCTCGGACGATGCGCAAACCGTGCAATCGCGCTGGCTCAATCGCCTGACCAACCTGTTGCAAGGCCTGCCAGACCAAGGCGGGCCAGAGGCGCTGCAAGCCGCCAAAGACCGGGGCGACAGGTGGTTAAAGCTGGCCGCAGCCCTAGAGGCACCGCACCAAGCGGCCCCCGCGCCGCGCCCCTCGCCGCGGCCCCCCGTGGCGGCGCGGCCGCGGCAACTGTCTGTGACCGAAATAAAGCGGCTGATCCGCGACCCTTATGCCATTTATGCCAAGCACGTTCTGCGGCTAAGGCCGCTTGACCCGTTGATGCGCCAGCCCGATGCCCTGCGCCGCGGCATTGTGGTGCATGACATTTTCGAGGCATTCATCACCTGTGTGCGCGATGATCCAAGCCAGCTGACCAGCGCCCACCTGATGCAAGTGGCAGATAGATTTTTGGCACACGCCGTGCCTTGGCCCGAAATTCGGCTTTTGTGGCAGGCCAAATTGGCACGTGTGGCTGATTGGTTTATCGCCACAGAACAGGCACGCCAAACCGTAGCACCCCCCAGAAAACTGGAAGCGAAGGCCCGGGCGCAGATACCCGAATTGGGCTTTACCCTAACCGCCCAAGCGGACCGTATCGATATCGATACACAGGGCCGTGCCTATATCTACGACTACAAAACTGGCACCCCACCCACCAAGCCGCAGCAGGCCCATTTCGACAAGCAATTGCTGCTAGAGGCGGCAATGTTAACCGAAGGCGCCTTTGAACAGCTGGCCCCGATGCATGTGCAAAGTGCCACGTTCATCGGCCTTGGCAGCAGCCCCAGCTTGGTGGCCGCCCCCCTAGACGAACACCCCCCACAACAGGTGTGGCAAGAATTCATCCAGCTGGTCACCCGCTACCTGACGCCAGAGCAGGGCTTTACCGCCCGACGCGCGCTGTTCAAAGAAACCGATATTGGCGATTACGATCAACTGGCACGCTTTGGCGAATGGGACACCACCACCCCGCCCAGCCCCGAGGATCTGACATGATGCGCGATGATGCCACCGAGGCGCAGGTGCGCGCCGCCTCGCCACGGGCCTCGACTTGGCTGGCCGCCAACGCCGGCTCGGGCAAGACCCGCGTGTTAACCGACCGGGTGGCCCGGCTGCTGCTAGAGGGCGCGCAACCGCAGCGCATTTTGTGCCTGACCTATACAAAAGCCGCCGCCGCCGAGATGCAAAACCGCCTGTTTCTACGGCTGGGCGCATGGGCCATGCTGCCCGACCAAGAGCTGCGCAAACAATTGGCAGATCTGGGCCAAGAGGCCCGCTTGGCCGATACCGAACTGCGCCGCGCACGCACCCTGTTTGCCCGCGCCATAGAAACGCCAGGTGGGTTGAAAATTCAAACCATCCACTCGTTTTGCGCCTCGATCTTACGGCGCTTCCCCCTCGAGGCACAGGTCAGCCCGGGCTTTTCTGAAATGGAAGACCGCGCTGGCGCCTTGATGCGCGCCGATATTGTGCGCGCCATGGCCAACACCCCACAGGCCGCCCCCGCGGTGCGCGATCTGGCCGGATATTTGGCTGACCAAGACTTTGACAAAATCACCGCCAGCATCATTGCCCAGCGCGACGCGTTCGAACCACCGTTGCACCCAAACGATATCGATACGCTGCTGGGCCTGCCCGGTGGCTGCACTATGGAAACGGTTTATCAACGGGTGTTTTTGGGCACGGAACTGGCGCTGATTGCCCAGCTGCTGCCGGTGCTGCGGGCGGGCAGCAAAAACGATGTAAGCGCCGCTGAAAAATTGGCGCAGATCACCGGGCCAAACGGGGCGGCGCTGGATATTTTGGAAAATGTGTTGCTGCTGGGCGCCACTGCAAAAGAGCCCTTTACCGCCAAGATTGGCAGCTTTCCCACCAAATCCACCCAAGCTGCATTGGGCGCATTGCAAAACCAGCTAGAGGATCTGATGCGCCGCGTCGAAGACGCCCGCGATATGCGGCTGGCCGTGCAAGCCGCCCAGCGCAGCAAGGCGCTGCACCAGTTTGCCGCTGCGTTTCTACCCCGCTACGAGGCGCGCAAACAACAGCTGGGGTGGCTGGATTTCGACGATCTTATTCGCAAAGCCCGCGATCTGCTGACAGACCCAAGCGTGGCAGAGTGGGTGCTTTACCGCTTGGATGGGGGGATCGACCATATTTTGGTGGACGAGGCCCAAGACACCAGCCCCACCCAGTGGAAAGTGATCGAATTGCTGGCACAGGAATTCACCGCTGGTGCCGGTGCGCGGGCCGATGCGCCACGCACCATTTTCGTGGTGGGGATAAAAAGCAATCGATCTATTCCTTTCAGGGCGCCGATCCGCGCGCCTTTGACACCATGAAAGACCAGTTTTCCCAACGCTTGCAGGCAACGGGCCAGCCTTTGGTTTCATCGTCCTTGGAATATTCATTCCGCTCGGCCGAGGCGATTTTGCGGCTGGTCGACGAGGTTTTTGCCCGGCGCCACAATTCCGGCTTTCCAGCCGATAACCGCCACCGTGCCTTCAAGGGCGAAATGCCTGGCCGGGTAGATCTGTGGCCTGCGATCAGCCCCACGAAAAACGAACAATCCGGCGATTGGTTCGACCCGGTCGATCAGGTCTCGCAAGATCATCACACCAAACAAATGGCCCATCGCGTGGCCAGCCAGATCAAGCAGATGATCGATAGCCGCACAGCCATACCCAAGGAAATTGGCAATAGCGGCACCTATGAAATGCACCCTGTGCAAGCAGGTGATTTTCTTATTCTGGTGCAGCGCCGTTCTGATCTGTTTGGCGAAATCATTCAGGCCTGTAAGGCGATGGGCCTGCCTATTGCCGGGGCCGACAGGCTGAAACTGGGCGCCGAACTGGCAGTGCGCGATCTGGCGGCGCTGATGTCGTTTCTGGCGGTGCCCGAAGATTGCCTTTCGCTGGCCATCAGCCTGAAATCGCCCCTGTTTGGCTGGGATGAACAGGCGCTGTTTGACTTGGCCCATAAGCGCCAAGAAAAATACCTGTGGCAAGCCCTGCGCGCGCGGCGCGGCGATTTTGGTGCCACATTGGCGGTGCTGGATGACTTGCGCGCCAAAGCCGATTTTTTGCGCCCTTTTGACCTGATCGAACGGATATTAACCCGCCATAATGGCCGCAAAAACCTGTTGGCGCGCCTTGGCCCCGAAGCCGAGGATGGGATCAATGCGTTTTTGGCACAGGCGCTGGCCTATGAACGCACGGCGGTGCCCTCGTTGTTTGGGTTTTTGCAATGGATGGAAACCGATGATTTGGAAATAAAGCGCCAGATGGATGCCGCGGGCCAACGCATTCGGGTGATGACGGTGCATGGCGCCAAGGGGCTAGAGGCGCCAATCGTCATCTTGCCAGACACGGCCCAGCGCAACGTGAACCTGCGCGAGGCGTTTTTGGTGGAAAACGGCCATGCGCTGTGGAATATGCCCGGCGCCGCACTGCCCCGCGCCTTGGCCGAGGCGCGCCAAGCGCACCTGATGGCCGAACAGGCCGAACGCGACAGGCTGCTTTATGTGGCACTAACACGGGCAGAAAAGTGGCTGATCGTGGGGGCTGCTGGCGAGTTGGGCCAAGATGGCGAAAGCTGGTATCACAAAACTGCAGCCGCGATGCAGCATTGCAACGCCGCGCCACACAGCTTTGGCTTTGGCCAAGGGCTGCGGCTGGAAACTGGCAACTGGTCCGCAACGGCTGTGCCCCCCAGCCACACGGCCCGCGCACAGCCCGTCGCCTTGCCCGCGCTGTTCCAACAGCCCGCACCGCCCTGCGAGGTGGCGAAAAAAACGCTTAGCCCCTCGACCGACTTGGGCGGCGCCAAGGCGCTGCCCGGCGATAGCGGCCTAGACGAAGAAAGCGCGCTGCGGCGTGGCCGGCAAATTCACCTGCTGCTAGAGCATCTGTCCCCCCTGCCCGCAGACCTGCGCCACGAAACAGCACAGGCGCTGTTGGCCAGCGGCCCCGATGCCGCCGAATTGCCCAGCCTGTTGGCCGAGGTCACGCGCCTGCTGGACGCACCCAGCTTGGCCCATGTTTTCGGCAACGCGGCGCTGGCCGAGGTATCGATCACCGCGCCGCTGGATGGCGGGCGGCGCCTGCATGGCACAATTGATCGGTTGATTGTCTCTGACAGTGGCATTTTGGCGGTGGATTTCAAAACCAACGCCACAGTGCCCCACACAGCCCAATCGATACCCCAAGGGCTGGTGCGGCAAATGGCAGCTTACGCCCATGCGCTGGCCCAAGTTTACCCCACACAGCCCATTTCCTGCGCCATTTTATGGACCACAACCGCCCAGCTGATGCCCTTGCCCGCCAATATGCTGGCGGATGCCTTGGCCGATATCTTGGCGCAAGATGGCGCATAAGGATGGCTGGCACACTGTTGCGTGTGATCGATGGCTGCGTGCTTGACGCCCCAGCTGGGCAGGCTTACGTTTGCCCGCGAAACCATCCTCAGGAGAATGACCCATGGCCACCGTTGCCGTCACCGACGCCACATTTGACGCAGAAGTAAAGAATTCCGACATCCCCGTTGTTGTTGATTTCTGGGCCGAGTGGTGTGGCCCCTGCAAGCAAATCGGCCCGGCATTGGAAGAGCTGGCTGCCGAGATGGCTGGCAAGGTAAAAATTGCCAAGGTCGATGTAGACCAAAACCCCAATTCCGCCGCCGCCATGGGTGTGCGCGGCATTCCCGCATTGTTCATTTTCAAAAATGGCGAAATCGTTTCCAACCGCGCGGGCGCTGCACCCAAAGCCGCGTTGCAAAGCTGGATCGAAAGCGCGCTGTAAGGCGACCCTAACAAGGGGCTTTTTCAGGGAAGAAGGCGCCGTTTGGCGCCTTTTTTCTTGCCCCATATCGGCGGCAGGCCGGGCAGCCACCCCTTGTGGCGCACCGCCCCGCCCGCCATATAGGCACCAAGACACCAACGGAGGCCCCTATGGCACAGACAGATTTTCCCGGCTGGCACGGCACCACGATCATCGGGGTGAAAAAAGATGGCCAAGTGGTGGTTGCCGGCGATGGGCAGGTATCGTTGGGCCAAACCGTGATCAAAGGGACCGCCCGCAAGGTGCGCCGCCTGTCGCCCGGCGGCTTTGACGTGGTGGCAGGCTTTGCCGGCTCGACCGCTGATGCCTTTACCTTGCTCGAGCGGCTGGAAGCCAAGCTAGAGGCAACCCCCGGCCAACTGGCCCGCGCCAGTGTAGAACTGGCCAAAGATTGGCGCACAGATAAATACCTGCAGAAGCTGGAAGCGATGCTGATTGTCACCGATGGCCGTGACATGTTTGTCATCACCGGCGCGGGCGACGTGTTAGAGCCAGAACACGGCGTTGCCGCCATTGGTTCGGGCGGGAATTATGCGCTGGCCGCAGCGCGGGCCATGATGGACAGCGATAAATCGGCCGAACAGGTGGCACGCGCCGCAATGGCGATTGCTGCCGATATCTGTGTTTATACAAACGGAAACCTGACTATAGAGGCAATCACCCGATGACCAGCCTAACGCCCCGCGAGATTGTCAGCGAACTTGACCGCTTTATCATTGGCCAAAACGATGCCAAGCGCGCTGTGGCCGTGGCCCTGCGCAACCGCTGGCGCCGCAAACAGTTGCCCGATGATCTGCGCGACGAGGTTTACCCGAAAAACATTCTGATGATCGGGCCAACCGGCGTTGGTAAAACCGAAATCAGCCGCCGCTTGGCAAAATTGGCGCGCGCGCCCTTTATCAAGGTCGAGGCGACGAAATTTACCGAAGTGGGCTACGTTGGCCGCGATGTTGAACAAATTATCCGCGATCTGGTGGAAGCCGCAATCGCCATGGTGCGCGACCATATGCGCGAGGATGTAAAGGCACGCGCCGAAAAAGCCGCCGAAGACCGGGTGATTACCGCGATTGCCGGCGAAGATGCCCGCAGCGGCACCCGCGAGATGTTTCGCAAGAAACTGCTGGCGGGCGAGCTGGACGATACCATGATCGAGCTGGATGTGGCCGATACCTCGAACCCTATGGGAATGATGGATGTGCCGGGCCAACCAGGGCAGATGGGCATGATGAACTTGGGCGAAATTTTCGGCAAGGCCTTTGGCCAGCGCACCAAACGCCGCCGGCTTAGCGTGGCAGAAAGCCACGAAATTTTGCTGGCCGAAGAGGCCGATAAACTGCTGGATGAAGAGGTGGTTAAAACCACCGCTTTGGAAAGCGTGGAACAAAACGGCATTGTTTTCATTGACGAAATAGACAAGGTTTGCGCCCGCGCAGATGCCCGCGGCGCCGATGTCAGCCGCGAAGGCGTGCAGCGCGATTTGCTTCCCTTGATCGAGGGCACCAGCGTGTCAACGAAATATGGTGTGGTCAAAACCGACCATATTTTGTTCATTGCATCGGGTGCGTTTCATATCGCCAAACCCTCGGATTTGTTGCCAGAATTGCAGGGCCGCTTGCCCATTCGGGTGGAATTGCGCCCGCTGACCGAAGATGATTTCGTGCGCATTCTCACCGAAACCGATAACGCGCTGACGCGGCAATATGTGGCGCTGATGAAAACCGAAGATCTGGATATCAGCTTTAGCGATGATGGCATTGCCGCATTGGCGCATATCGCCGCCGAAGTGAACCAAAGCATCGAGAATATCGGCGCAAGGCGGCTTTACACGGTGATGGAGCGGGTGTTCGAAGAAATCAGCTTTACCGCCCCCGATCGTGGCGGGCAAAGCGTGGTCATTGACGCAGCTTTTGTCGAAGAAAATCTGGGCGCGTTGACCAAATCTGCCGATCTCAGCCGATACGTGCTGTAACATGGTGCGGGCAGGTATCCGCCTGCGCCACACCATGGTGGCGGCGCTGGCACTGGCCTTGGCCCTTACAGGCTGCACCGACCGGGGCACAACCACGGTGGTGCCCGGCGCCGCACAGCCCGGGCAGGTGCAAACGGTTTACGTGGCCACAACGCGCCAAACCAATGACAGCGGCTGGTTTGGGCCCGGGCGCAGCGCCAGCACCAGCTATGCACAGCTGCACGTGGCCGTGCCCAAGCAGCGCCAGATTGGCCAGCTGCGCGCTGGTTTCACGCGGGTAAACCCAAAGCGGCAATTCGCCATCACCGCCCGCAACACGCTAAAGCACCGCCCGCAGTTTTTGGCCAGCTTGGCCGCTGATCTGGCCAAACTGCCCACGCAACAGCGCGATATTACGCTGTATATTCACGGCTATAACAACAGCTACCTAGAGGGCACTTACCGCACCGCGCAACTGGCCCATGATTTTGCATTGCCGGGCTTGGCGGTGCATTACGCATGGCCCAGCGCGGCCAGCCCGCTGGGCTATACCTATGATCGCGACAGCGTGCTATTTGCCCGCGATGGGCTGGAACAGCTGCTGCGCGATCTGCGCAAAACGGGGGCACAGCGGGTGGTGGTGGTGGCCCATTCGATGGGTGCGATGCTGACAATCGAGACATTGCGACAAATCGAAATTGCCAATAGCGGCTGGTCCAAACGCCATTTGGACGGCGTTATCTTGATTGCCCCAGATCTGGATATCGAGGTGTTTCAAAGCCAAATGGCGCGTTTCAACAGCCTGCCTGCGCCTTTTGCCATTTTTGTCAGCTCGCGCGATAGGGCGCTGCAATTATCGGCGCGCATCAATGGCTCGGCCGTGCGGCTGGGCAGTTTAGAGGCGGTGGAAAAACTGGGCCAATACCCGGTAACCATTATCGATGTCAGCGCCTTTTCCAGCCTATCCGATGGCGGGCATTTCACCGTTGGCAGCTCGCCCGTGCTGATCAAATTGCTGGGGCGCAGCCAAGAATTGAACCGCACCTTTGAAACCGACAGGGCCGGGCGCACGGGGCTGTTGCCGGGCACGGTGATTACGGTGCAAAAAGCCACGCAGCTGATTTTATCGCCGCATTTGGCCAGCACTGCGAATTAGCGGCTGCGTTTGAGATAAACGTAATAAGCGCCCTCGCCCCCGTGGCTGATATGGGCGGGAACAACTTGCAGCACCACTTGCGCCAGCGGCGGCACCTCTAACCAATGGGGCACTTGGTGGCGCAAAACACCCCGGCGCACGGGGATGGGGCCGCCTTCGTCGCGGTCTTTGCCTTTGCCGGTAATCACCAAAACCAACCGCCGCCCACGGGTGTGCGACATCAGCATAAACCGCACCAGCGCCGTATGCGCGCGATCCAGCGTCATACCGTGCAAATCGATACGTCCTTCGGGCACCAATTTGCCCTTGGACATGCGCGCAAATGTTTTGCGGTCCATCGCAACGGGGCGCGCGCGCAATGCATCAGATATGGCAGGGGCCAATTGATGCGGCGGTGTGCTGTGTTTGCTGGCTTGACCTAGGTTAAATTCGGGTATCCGGGGCTGTGGGGTTTTGCGCGGCTTCGGCTTGGGCGCCACGGGTGTTGGCGCTTTGCGTTCGGGGTGCATTTTTTGCGCGGTTTCAGCCACCTTGTGCCACAGCTCTATTTCATCGGGGCGCAGGCGGCGGCGTGTCATTGCTGGGCCTCGGGCAGCAAAGCATAGGCGCGCTGAATGGGCAGCAGCACATACATGCGGCCACCGTCGCGCAAGCGCCCGGCCTGTCGGCCTGCTTCATCGCCCGTGCCAAAGAAAATATCGGCCCGTTGTGCCCCCTTGATGGCCGAACCGGTATCTTGGGCCACCATCAGGCGGTTCATTGGGGTTTCGCCAGCCTTTTCCAGCCAAACAGGCGCCCCCAACGGCACAAAGCGCGGGTCTACCGCGACGCTGCGCAATGTCGTTACAGAACGGTTCATGGCGCCAAGCGGCCCTTTGTGGGCGGGAACATCACCAATTTCACGGAAAAACACATAGCTTGGGTTATGGCGCAGCAGTTCCAACCCATCAATCGGGTTGCGCCGCACCCAATTTTTGATGACCTGCGCCGAGACTTGGTGCGCGTCAAAGATGCCGCGGCGCACCAATTCGGTGCCAACCGACCGATATTGATGGCCATTGGCGCCCTGATAGCCCACCCGCAAACTGCGCCCATCTGGCAAGCGAATGCGCCCCGAGCCCTGAACCTGCAGGAAGAACAGGTCTACCGGGTCATCAACCCAAGCAATTTCCAAACCCCGGCCCACCAGCGCATCGGTGGTTTCAATTTCGCGCCGCGATAGCCAGCTGGCGGCGCTGCGCGCCTCGGGTGGCATTTTATACAGCGGAAACCGATACCGGCTGTCGGGGCGCAAAGCGCCGTTCAGTTCTGGTTCGAAATAGCCCGTAAAAAGCGGTTTTGCCCCGTCTTCGATCAAGACAGGGCGGAAAAACAGCTGAAAAAAGGCGCGCGGGTCATCGATATTGGCAGAAATGGCGCACAGGCTTTGCCAATCTGGTTCGTCCAGATCGGGACAGGTTTCCTGAAAAGCGGCCAGGGCTGCGGCGTGATCATCTTGCGCCCAGCCCTGCAGATCGCCGAAATCGGCGATTTTATAGGAAACCTCTGCCTGCACTGGCGCCATCGCACATAGCCCCAAGGCAAGGGAAATGGCCCTTAGCCCGGCCTGCATCACTCACCCGTAGCAACCAATTGCCAGTTCGGATCGTTGCTGCCCATAACGCGGGCAAATGTCCAAGTATCACGCTGGCGTTTGATTTCATTTGGCGTGCCTTCGACCACCGTGCCGTTGGCATCACGCACAACCGAGGTGATTTCGGCCAAATAGCGCACGGAAACCTCGGCCTCGCCTGTGGTTTTGTCAAAGGTGGCATCGGCCAAGGCCAGTTCACGCATGCCGATAAATTCGCTTTCAACGGTCAGCCCTTGTTCGGCGCGTGCGTCGATCACTTGGGCGAAGGTTTCATAAACCTCTGGCGACAAGAAGCCCATCACGGGTTCGATTTCGCCTTTTTCGAACGCCATCAAGATCATTTCATAGGCGCCGCGCGCGCCTTGCAGAAATTCGGCCACGTTAAAGCTGGGCTCGGCGCCTTTCATTGCGGCCAATGCCTCGGCTGCGGGGCTGCCCTCGGCGACATGATCAACGATATCGCGGTCGGGGCCGCCTTCGATGACCTCGAAACCGGTGCGGGCGGTTGTGGTGGGGGCTGGCTGTTGGGGCAGGGGCGGTTTTTCGAAACCTTCACGGGTGCCCAGCACGTTTTTGAGCCGCAGGATCAAAAAAACAGCGATGGCTGCCAAAACCAGAAGCTGAAGTATGGGGTTGTTCATTACTATCCTCTCGGCGGTCAAAAGTGGTATCTTGGCCTCTGTGCTCTTATGTAGGTGCTGCATGGGGCCAAGTCCACCATGCAGCCTATGAAATAAGGAGAGGAAAATGTGGCTGTTTCTGGCGTTTGTGATGGTACCGATCATCGAGATCGCCCTTTTCATACAAGTGGGCGGGCTGATTGGCACCTGGCCAACGCTGGCCATCGTGGTGCTAACAGCCTTTGCTGGCACGCGGCTGATGAAGGCGCAAGGCGCGCTGGCGCTGCGCGATGTGCAACGCTCGTTTTCCGACATGCGCGACCCGACCGAGCCGCTGGCCCATGGCGCCATGATTTTGATTTCCGGGGTTTTACTGCTAACGCCCGGGTTTTTCACCGATGCGCTGGGGCTGGCCCTGTTGGTGCCCGGCGTGCGCAAGGCGGTTTTGGCCTATGTGCGCGCCCGCGTGCAGGTGCGCAGCTTTTCCAGCCACACAATGCACGGCCATGGCCCGCGCAGCCGCTATTCGGATGATAGCGTGATTGATGGCGAATTTTCCCCGCTGGATGATGCAGATATGCCGCCCAAGGGCGCAAAGTCCGGGGGCAGCCGCCCCTCGGGGTGGACCAAGCATTGAGGCCCCGCCGGCATCCTGCTATGTGCCAAGCAGGCAGATACGTTGGAGAGTGATATGGCCGAAAATGGCGCAACCGAGGCACAAGCCCCACAAATCAAGATGAGCGTTCTTACGCAGTTTATCCGCGACATGTCGTTCGAGAACGTCATGGCCCAAAAGGGCGTCAGCGGCGAAGTGCAACCCGATGTGAACGTGCAAGTGAACCTAGACGCACAAAAGCGGGCACAAGAGCACCAGTACCAAGTTTCGATGAAGCTTGTGATCGACTCGTCCTCGAAAGACAAAGAAACCAAGCTGTTCTTGCTAGAG
>Ga0181583_10002310_pt1 | contig 14177 bp, 3 predicted proteins | sample 071ome_31_FD_132461 | JGI IMG/M metagenome (GOLD analysis project Ga0181583, IMG submission 132461) | Coastal salt marsh microbial communities from the Groves Creek Marsh, Skidaway Island, Georgia - 071405CT metaG (megahit assembly) | ecosystem: Environmental > Aquatic > Marine > Intertidal zone... | reverse complement strand
GGGCGGCGTAGCCCGCCGCACCCCCCCGCCCCCCCCCCCCCCCCCCGGACCCCCCCGGAACCCCCCCCCCACACACGAGCCTCCCCGGAAACCCCGCCCCCCCCCGACCCCCGGCCGTGCAGGCAGACCCCCCTGCACGTGGCCGTCCGAGAGCGCAACGTGGAGGTCGTCGAGTACCTCCTCGGGTGCGGGTGCGGGGCCAACGCGTCCGACATCTCATATGCCCGGCCCTTGCAGCTCCTGTTCCACGAGCTGGCCCCGGGGGAGCGCGAGGCGTTCGCCGAGCTGAAGCGGCACACGCAGGAGGCCTGCGCGAGGGTGTCCACGGCCGCCCTCGTGACGCCCGACGCGTGGAGCCCGGCCCGGCCCCCCGCGGCCCTCCTGCGGCCCAACTGGTGCCAGAGGGCCGCGGCGGGGGCCGTCAGCGAGCCCACGCGGCGGCTGGTGGAGCGCGTGGCGTCCGAGGCGACGGACCGGCTGGGGCCCGTCCACCAGGCGGTCGTCTTGCAGCACGCGCGGGTCGTCGAACTGCTCCTCGGCGCCGGCGGGCAGCCCAACTGCACGACGCACCCGGCGTCGGTCTGGGAGACGGAGAACGAGGACCTCCTCCTCCACTCGGCGCTCGAGCTGGGCCTGGTGGGCGAGGCCCTGTCCCTGCTCCGGCACGGGGCGTCCCCTCGGAACCGGGGGCGGCAGGAGATGCCGCTGCACCTCGCGTGCCGGGACGGGATGGGGCCCATCGCGCTCGCGCTGCTCGAGGCCGGCGCCAGCCCCCGCGACGTTTCCTACGTCCGGGCCTTCACCGAGCCCCCCGCGTCGCACGGGACGGCCTTCGACTACGCCAACCTGTCGGGACACGCGGACCTGGCCGCCGCCATGCTGGCTGCCGGGTCCCGCTTCGACCGCCGCGAGGGCTCCAGCTTCGCCGAGACCTTCCAGCGGTGCGACATCCCCCCGGGAGCCGCCGAGCTGTACTGCCGGAGCTGGACGGGGTACCGCGACCGCTGGGCGCGCGAGGGCGAGGGCGACGGGTGCGGGCGGGCGCCCGCGCGGACGTGTGCTGCCTGAGACGGGGCTCTTTTCAAACACGGCGGGGGCGGGGTCTCGGGGTCCCGGGGCCCGGCGCCGCTTGGCGGTCCCAGCGCGTCACTGGCGGGTGGGGATGCCGTCCTGCGCCATGCGGCCCTTCACCTCGCCGATGCCCACCTCCCCGCGGTGGAAGATGCCGGCGGCGAGGCCGGCGGAGCAGGCCGTCTTGTCGAAGACCTCGGTGAAGTGCTCGGGCTTGCCGGCGCCCGAGGACGCGATGACGGGGATGGTCACGGCCCGGGAGACGGCGTCCACGAGGTCGAGCTCGAAGCCGCTGTTGGTGCCGTCCTTGTCGATGCAGTTGAGGAGGATCTCCCCGGCCCCCAGGTCCTCCACCGCCCGGGCGAGCTCGATGGCCCCGAGGTCCCGGCCCTCCCGGCCGCCCCGGACCGTGCACTGCCACCAGCAGTGCTCCTCCCCGTTGGGCCCCCGGGCCGACGTGGCCCTGACGCACGCGTTCTTCGTCTCGCTGGGGTCCGCGACCCAGACCCGGCGCGGGTCGATCGACACGACCACCGCCTGCGCCCCGTAGACCCGCGAGATCTGCTCGATGGACGACTGCCCCGTCTTCGCCTTGCCCGACGCGTAGTACCGCTCCGCCACGTCCACCGCGTCCGACCCGATCGACACCTTGTCCGCGCCCGACCGGAAGTATTCGGCAGCCACCTCGAGGGCGCTGTAAAAGCGGCCCGAGTCGTCCGTGAACTCCTTGATCCCGCCGCCCACCGTGAGCGGCACGAACACCTTCTCGCTCGACTGCTTCATGACCTCGAGCATCGGCAGGTCGTCCATCGGGCAGTCGCGGAACCCCGTGATGTTGAGGAAGGTGACCTCGTCCGCGCCGTTCTCGTAGTAGGTGCCGCAGAGCTCCACGGGCTTGCCCAGGTTGCGCACGTCGCCCCCGTCGCTCTTCTCGCGGACGTCGTACTGGTCCCCCTTGGTCACCACGAGGTCCCCGTTGTCGTTGGACCGCACGTCGAGGCACGCGATCACCCGGCGGGCGAGGCCCCTCGGCTGGCCGGCGGGGATGGGCACGGGCTCCGGGGCGGCCGTGGAGGGGTCCAGGAAGGCGTTGAGGATCGCGAGGCCCGTGGTCCCCGACTTCTCCGGGTGGAACTGCGACGCGTACACGTCGCCCTTGTTCACCGCCGCCACGAACTCCTTCCCGTAGGTCGTCGTGGCCAGCGTCCAGTCCTCGCACTCTGCCGGGTCGGCGTGGAAAGAGTGCACGTAGTAGACCCGCTTGTCGGCGACGCCGTTCAGGAGCGGGGAGGGGCGCCGGAGGTCGATGGTGTTCCACCCGATGTGCGGCACGGGCATCCCGAGGGCCTTCTCGTCAAAGCGGCGCACCGTCCCGGGGATCACCCCGAGCCCCTCGACGCCGCCCGACTCCTCGCTGCCCTCGAAGAGGCACTGGAGGCCGAGGCAGATGCCGTAAAAGGGCCTGCCATCGTTCAGGTAGTCCACCAGGGGCTTCTCGTAGCCCTTGGCCTTGAGGATCTCCATGCACGACCCGAGGGCCCCCACCCCGGGAAAGACGAGGCGCCGGGCCTTGGCAATGTCGAGGGGGGAGGTGACGTCCTTGATCTCGAAGCCGAGCTTCTTGATGGCGTTGCGGACCGAGCGCACGTTGCCGGCGCCGTAGTCGAGGAGGTACACCTCGCGGTCGGCGGCCGCGGCGCGCACGGCCCGGCGGGAGGGGCCCACCAGGGGGGCCCCGGGGGCAGCGGGGGGGGCGAACCCGAGGGCCTGCATCAGACTCGCCGCGGGGGTGGCGGAGCGGGGCCGGTGCGGATCAGCCGGGGAAGTCCTGCGAGCGGAGGGCCGGGGCGGCGCAATCTCGGGCTTGGGATCGCTGGGACCGCCCCGCGGCGGGGGGTGGAGAGGAGGGTGGGGAGGCGAGGGCGGGGGCGCGGCGTCGAAGCGCGCCCGCGGGGAAAGGGCGCGGGGGGGTCCATGCAGCGGAATTCTGCAAGAAAGACCCCGGGTTCCCGCCTGGAAGATCCGCATCCCACCTGCTGGCGCCAGAAGCGGATAACGAACAGGGCGCGGTGGGGCTCGTTCTCGTAGGGGCTCGCGTGCGGCTCCCGACGGCGATATGTCAGTCGGGTGCGGGGGCATCGGGTTGCTCTGGTGCGCGCGACGCGCTCAAGAGCGGCGGCGGGGGCATCGGGCGAGAGTGGGGCGCACGCAGGCACCGGCCACCAGACGGACGCCCGGGGAGCCGAGTGCTGGGAACCCCCCCCGTCCCCCTCGCCCGCCGCACCGGGGCCCGTTCTCGCTGCTTGCGCGGACGAGTGCCCAAATACGTCACCCCCCTCCCCGCGGGCCCACATATCGTACCTCGAGGCGCGTTCCCCTCTCCTCGTTCCTTCCGCGAAGAGAGAGGGCCTGAACAGCGCCGGCGCGCCGTGCTTTTCGCCGAGTTAGAGGAGGGCGCCCCGGCTTAGACATCCGAGGGGTTGGAGAGTAGCGGGAAGGTTCGTCCCAAGATGGCTTCTGGGGCCGTGGAGAAGATCCGCGCCCCCGGGGCGGACATTGTGTCCATCTTTTCGGGGGAGCTCACGGGCACCCTCGCCAAGCCAGACGACGTGGAGGCCGGCGCGGCTGATCTTGCCCAGGTGAGGGCAAAACACCTCGTCGCCGCCCCCTCCGATCCCCGGCCCGTCGCTGTCACGCCCCCCCGACGCGCCGCGGCCCGAGCTGCCCGTGCCCCAGAGGCCCCCCTCCCCCCCCCTCCCCTCTGCAGGCCGTGATGGCGTCGCTGGCGCCCGCGTGCAAGTCCGGCCCGGCGGCCGTGGCGGCCGTGCAGGCCTTCGTGGACCGCGCCGCGGCCCAGCCCCCCTTCATGAAGGCCCTCACGGCCAGCCTCGTCAAGGCGGAGAAGGCGCTGGCCAAGGCCAAGCCCGAGCAGTGCTCCGTCATGCTGGGCTGGGTGGGCGCGCTTCTCCGCGCCGTGCCGCTGCCCGGGGCCGCCAAGGCGGCCGAGGCGCTGGTCAGGCTCCAGCTGAGGCTCCTCGAGCTCGCCGCGGGGGACCCCGCCGCGGCCCCTGCCGCGCTCGGCGCTGCCGCCGGCCCCGCCCTCGCGCGGCGCGCCCTCGTCCCCTCCTACGCCGCCGTGGACCCCGCGGCCGCGGGCCCCGCCGCCGGCGCCGTCCTGTGCGCCGTGGCGGCCGCCGGCGAGGGCGACGAGGACCCGTCGTCCCCCTCCAGCGACGCCTCCGTCGCCGCCGCCGCCCTCGAGCTGTACCTGAAGGGCGTCCTCGGGGCCAAGGTGCGGCCGGCGACGGGGCTCGTGTCGTGCTTCGACTCGCTGGTCGCGGCCGCGTCGGAGGACGAGGTGGCGGGGAAGATCATGCCCGTGGCGTCCCGCGTGATCAAGCGGTCGCCGGAGGTCGTCATGGGCGCCCTGGCCCGCCTGATGGGCGCGCTGGGGTCCAAGCCGGGGCTGGCGGCGGGGCTGATGGCCGAGGTGCGGGCCGGGGTGCTGGCGGCACTCCGGCACTCGGACGCCGTGCGGCAGGGGGACGCCGGGGAGATGCTGGCGGCGTTCGCCGCCATCACCCCCGCGCAGGGGGACCTCTCGCCCGTGCTGGCGGGGGTGTGGGAGGCGCTGGTCGGTAGGGTGGCCAAGTCGCCGGGGGAGAAGGAGGGCCACCTGCGGGCGCTGCGGGGCGTCGCTGGGGCGCTGGCGGGGAGGGCGGACCGGGGGGCGTTCGCCGAGGCCGCCACCGCCGCCTTCTCGGGCCTGTGCGCGTTCGCCCGGGAGGAGCCGAACGAGGCCGTCAAGGCCTCGGGGATCACGACGGCGGCCCTGTTCGCGCCGCTCCTGGGCGACGAGCTGCCAGGGGAGTACCTGGCGCTGCTCGCGCAGGTGGAGGCCGAGCTCGGGAAGGAGCCCCTGCGCCGGGCGCACCTCGTGTCCGCGTGCGACGTCGCGTGGGCCCGCCCCGACCTGCGCGCCCAGATGGCGCCGGCGCTCCCGGCGCTGGAGAAGTGCGTGGCCGAGGGGGTCGCCAAGGCGCCGCTGCGGTACGACGCCATGTCGGCGCTCCTCGCCGCCGTCCTCGTCGCCCGGACCAGCGAGGCCTCGGAGGCCGCGCTCCGCGCCGCCCCCTTCTGGGGCCCCGCCCTCACCGAGGGCTCCAAGGTCCTCGACCCCGCGGCGGTCCACCGCCTGGGCGACGACCAGCTCCGGTCCTGCTCCCGGCTCTGCCGCACCCTGCTCGAGGAGCCCCCGCGCCCGGGCGTCCCGGACCCGGCGTGGCTCGTGCCCGTGGCCTGCGACACCCTCGCCGCGTGTCTCGTCCGCGAGTCAGCGGTGTCGGGCGCCGCCGCCGCCTGCTGCCAGGCCGTCATCCACGACGGGGTGCACACCGACGAGGTATTCGACGCCCTGCTGAGGCTCGTGGGCGCCGCCGAGGCCGACGTCCCCGGGATCCTCGGGGTCTCTGGCGACGACGCCGGCCCCGCCGTCACGGCCGCCATCCAGCGAGCCCTGTCGGGGGCCCTCCCCGAGGCGTCCTGCTCCCTCACCCCGCGCGCGCTGGCCACGGCCATGGTGTGCGCCATGCACCCCGCGGCCACGGGCGGCGCCGGCGCGTCCCCGGACGCGGGGCCCTGGCTCGCCATGAGCGAGCGCGGCGGCGGCCTCGACGGCACCGTCGGTTCCCACGCCGGGCACGGCCTCGTCGCCACCCTCCGCGGCCACCTGCGCTCCGAGGACCCCGACCTACACGTCGCGGCCGCCCGGTCCCTGGCCGCCTGCGTCGCCTCGGCCCCCGAGTCCACCTGGCACCTGGTCCTCGACGCTCTGGCCGAGCTCCTGGACCGCGGCGACCACGACGCGCTCACGGCCATGGACCGCGTGGTCTTCTTCACGCCCGAGGGGGAGCTCGCGACGGAGACGGACGACGGGCGGGCGCTCGTCCTGGCGGACGACGTCGCCATGACGATCGAGCCCGAGGACGCGGCAGCAGCGGAGGAGGTCAGGCTCCCGCTCAAGAAGGGCGAGAAGCCCAACCCGCAGGCCGAGTCGCGGCTCCGCCAGCTCGCGCGCGAGGCGGGCAGCCGCAAGCGGACGCAGCGCATCAAGGGGCGCCTCGACCTCGGCCTCCGGGCGGTGGGCGAGATCTGCGACGCCGCGGCGCCCGTTGTCGAGGACAACCTGGGGGCGCTGTGCGACCTCGTGTCCCCGCTCCTCGGCTCGGTGCTCGTCGGCCCCACGTCGGCGCGCGCCGCCACCGAGGCGCTCTGCCGCTGCCTCCCGGCGCCGCTGTGCGACGCGTCCGCCGAGATCGGCGAGGCCATGCAGGCGGCCGTGACGCAGGCCCCTCAGAGGTACGTGGAGAACGAGGTCGTCCGGAGGGTCGTCCTGGAGCTGCAGAGGTCCTCCGCGGCCATCCAGCGGCCACTCCCGCCCCCGGCGTACGCCCTGGTGTTCCCCGTCCTCGAGGCCGTCCTCACGTCGGGGCTCCGGACCAAGGTCCACGACCCGGCCATCTCGGTGGTGGCTCTGCACGCAGCGCCGTCCATGGAGCTCCCCCGCGCTCGCCTGTTCGCGTCGCTGTACGCGCACCTCGAGGGCACGCCCGCGGCCAAGTACCAGCTCACCCCGCTGCTCCAGACGCTGGGGGCGGGCGTGACGACGGCGGACGAGGTCGCCTCGGTGCTGGCCGGGGCGCTCTGCGGGGAGCCCCACGTGCGCGTGGCCGCCCTCAGCGCCCTCGCCCGGGTGCCCATGGTCGGGGAAGGGCTCGTGCCGCCCCGCAGCGACCTCGTGGCCGGCATGCACGTCGCCTGCTTCGACGAGACCGCCGCCAACGCGGCGATCGCCTCGAAGCTCTTTGCCGGGTCGGGCCTCTCGGTGGCTGGCTCGGCCGAGCCCCGGGGCCTCATCGGGGACCTCACCGGGCCCGCGATGCTGTCATCCAGGTACCGCGATATCCGCGTGGCGGCCGGCAAGGCCCTGGCGGCGGCCGCCGAGGCCCTGGGCGCGGACGCCCTCGAGACGGCCCTCGAGACGATGATCATGGGGTACGTCCCGGGGGCCACGGACGCGGTGCGCTCGGGCGTCGCGGTCGGGCTGGCGGCGTGCGCGCGGCTCATGTCGACGCCGCAGGTCGAGGCCGCCGTGCAGTTCCTCCTGTCCCGCGGGATGGCCGACCCGGCCGACGACGTCCGGGCCGACATGGTGGCGGCGGCGCAGGAGATTGCCGACGCCCACGGCGAGTCCATGGCGGACGCGCTCGTGCCCACCCTCGAGTCCTTCCTGGACAAGTCCCCCCAGGACATGGACGAGGAGACGTACGACTTCATCCGCGAGGGCGCCGTCATCATGCTGGGCACGGTCGCCGCCCACATCCCCGCGTCGGACCCCAAGGTGCGCGAGGTGGCCGAGGTGATGATCCAGGGGCTGCGCACGCCGTCCGAGGCGGTGCAGCGGTCGTGCGGGCAGTGTCTGGCCCCGCTGACCAGGCGCCTGGCCGGGGACGCCGCGTACGTCGAGGCGCTCGTCCAGCGCCTCTCGGAGGACGCCCTCTCGAACGAGTCCTACGCCGAGCGCCGGGGGGCGGCCTTCGGGCTCGCGGGGGTCGTCAAGGGCCTGGGGCTCGCGTCCCTGAAGAAGCACGGGATCATCGACAAGCTGTCGGAGCGCTGCGAGTCCCGCAAGGACACCCTCGGCAAGGAGGGGGCGCTCTACTCCTTCGCCGCCATGACGGAGGCCCTCGGGCGCCTCTTCGAGCCCTACGTCATCCGCGTCCTCCCCGTGCTCCTCACGTGCTTCGGGGACGGCGCCCGCGGCGTGCAGGAGGCGGCCGGGGTGTCGTCCAGGGCCATCATGGGGCAGCTGACGGGCTGGGGCATCCGCCTCGTCCTCCCCCACATCCTCCAGTCCCTCGAGGAGTCGGCGTGGCGGACCAAGCAGGGCGCCGTGCAGCTGCTGGCGGCGATGGCCTTCTGCGCCCCCAAGCAGCTCGGCAGCGCGCTGCCGCAGATCGTCCCCAAGCTCGGGGAGGTCCTCTCGGACCCCCACGAGAAGGTCAAGGACGCCGCCAAGGAGGCCCTCCGCCAGGTCGGCGAGACCATCCAGAACCCCGAGGTCAGGAGCCTCGCCCCGACCCTCCTCGACGCCATCTCCAACACCTCGGCCGAGCCCAAGAAGGCCCTCGACGCTGTCCTCGGGACCACCTTCATCAACACTGTCGACTCCGCCTCCCTCGCCCTCCTCGTCCCCATCATCGAGCGCGGCATGAAGTCGCAGGTGAGTCGTCAGCAGCTGGCCGCCGCGCCACACCCCTCGGCCCCCGCTGCTCCGCCCTGCGCCCCCGCCGGTCTGGCCGATGATCGACAACCTTCTTGCCTGAGCCGCGGGCCGACGAGTCGGCCCCGGCGACAGATGAGGGCAGCTAACAGTTTGTATTCCCTGAGGCCAGCACAGCGGCGCCCCGCGTCCCTCTCCCGGGGCCCCCGCCCCCCCCCGCCGCGCCTACCTGACGCCCCTCCCCCCCCCCACCCCCCCGGGGCTCTGCAGACGGGCGAGGTCAAGCGCAAGGCCTGCCGCATCCTGGGCTCCCTCTGCAACCTCCTGACGGACCCGACGACCATGGTGCCCTACCTGGACAGCGTCCTCCGGCTGCTCAAGGCGTGCATGGTGGACGCGGGGCCCGAGGTGCGTGCCACCGCGGCCAAGGCCCTGGGGTCCTTGGTGGAGGGCCTCGGGGAGGAGCGCTTCGAGGGGCTGCTCCCGTGGCTGCACGAGCGCGTGGCCTCGGAGGTCTCCACGGTGGAGCGCCAGGGCGCCAGCCAGGGCCTCGCCCACGTGCTCGCCGTGCTGGGCCCCGCCCGGCTGGCCGACGCCATGCCGGGGTACTGCGAGGCGACCCGGGCGGCGCGGCAGCACGTGCGCGAGGGGCACATCACGCTCCTGCGGTACCTCCCCATGGCTATGGGCCACTCGTTCGAGCCGCACCTCTCCGACACCCTCTCGTGCATCCTCGCGGGCCTCGCCGACGAGACGGAGGGCGTCCGGGACGCCTCGCTCAAGGCGGGCAAGACGCTGGTGGACATGTTCGCGTCCACCTCGATGGCGCTGCTCCTGCCCTCGATGGAGGAGGCCATGTTCAGCGGGGACTACCGCATCCGCCAGGCCGCCATCGACCTCCTCGGGTCCCTGCTGTTCTCGGCCCTGGGCCTGGAGAACCGCCTCGACGCGACGGAGCTGGCAGACGACGAGAACGCGGCGCCGGTCAACGTCCACGCGCAGGGGGAGGCGCTGCGGGCAAAGCTGGGGAACGAGCGGTACCAGAACGTGCTCTCGCGGCTCTTCATCGCGCGGTCCGACGTGGCGCTCGCCGTGCGCTCGGCTGCGCTGAACGTGTGGAAGTCGCTCGTCGACAACACCCCCCGGGCAATGAACGAGATCCTGCCCGTCATGCTGGACCTCGCCGTCACGTCCCTGTCGCACGCGGCGGCCGAGCGGCGGGAGATGTGCGGGCGCGCGATCGGGGAGCTCGTTCGCAAGCTCGGCGACAAGGTCATCATCAAGGCCGTGCCCATCCTCAAGGCCGGCGCGATGGCCCCCGACGCCTCCAAGCGCCGCGGTGCGTGCCTCGGGTTCAAGGAGACGCTCGAGTCGATGACCCGCCACCAGCTCGCCGAGCACCTCACTGAGGTGCTCCCCTCCATCCAGGACGCCCTCACGGACGACGACGAGGGCGTCCGCGAGGCCGCCGGGGACGCCCTCAGCTCCATCTTCCGCGGCGGCGGGGCCGGTGTCGTGGACTCGGTGGTGCCGAGCATGATGCGGGGCCTCGAGGGGTCCGAGGCGCAGCAGAAGAAGTCCCTCGAGGGGCTCAGCGTCATCCTGTCGGTGCGCCCGGGGGCCTTCAACGCCATGCTCCCCAAGCTCGTCGAGGACCCGCCGTCCGTGTGCCGCGTGGACGCCCTGGCCGCGCTCGCCCCGCTCGCCGGCGCGTCCCTGGACCACCACCTCCCCAAGGCCCTCCCGCTGCTCTTCGCCCACGCGTCGTCCGGCGCCGACGAGGCCCTCGCCGCGTCCTGCCAGTCCTGCGCCAACGCCCTCGTCGCCATGCGACTCGACGACGAGCCCGCCGTCGCCGCCCTCGTCCGCCTCCTGTCCCTCCAGCTCGAGTCCGAGGACGGGGCCCTGGCGTGCGCCCGCGCCGTCGGGCACCTCGCCAAGTCCTTCCGCGGGGAGCTCCGCGAGCACGCCGAGGAGCTCCTGCCCCCCGTCGTGCTCCTCCTCGCCTCGGACGACGAGAACCTGGCCGTGGCCGGGCACCAGGCGCTGGGGGCGCTCACGGGCGCCATCCCGAAGGAGGCCTACCCGTCGCTGGTGCGGGCGGTGAAGGACGCCGTGTCGGACGCGGCCAAGGGCAGGCCGCTGCTGCCGGGGCTGTGCATCCCCAAGGGGATCGCGCCGCTGGTGCCGGTCTACGTGCACGGGCTGCTGCAGGGGTCCTCCACGGAGCTGCGCGAGGCGGCCGCCGACGGACTGGGCGACCTGGTGCGCGCGACGACCGCCGAGGCGCTCAAGCCGTTCGTGCTGCAGATCACGGGGCCGCTGATCCGCATCCTCGGGGACCGCTTCCCCGCCGAGATCAAGGCCGCCATCCTCCGCACCCTCGGCCTCATCATCGGGCGCGCCGGCGTGGCGCTCAAGCCGTTCGTCCCGCAGCTCCAGACCTCGTTCCTCAAGTGCCTCAACGACCCCGACCGCACCGTCCGGGACGTGGCCGCCACCAACCTCGGCGACATGTCCCCCATGTCGGTCCGCCTCGACCAGCTCGCGTCGGACCTCGCCTCCACGGCCGCGAGCCACGACCCCGCCACGTGCGAGGGGTTCCTCCGGGCGCTCCGGGGGGTGGTCGTGCAGTCGGGCGAGAAGCTCAAGGAGGAGACGTTCCAGGGGGTGTGCTCGACGCTGTCGGCCATGGCGGGGGCGTACCAGGACAGGCCCCACGACGGCGTCGAGGGGCTCCGCGCCGGCCTGGCCGGGTGCCTCGGGGCGATCGTCGGGGCGGCCCCCGCCGGCGTCGCCCAGGAGGTCCTGTCCGAGTTCGGCGCCGGGCAGACGGACTGCGCCCTGGAGCGCGTGCACTTCCAGGCGCTGGTGCTGGCCGCCGCGGGCAGGTTCTCCGCCGCCCGGGCCCTCGAGCTGGCCGGGGCCGGGACGCTCGCCGCCGCCGCCGTCCGCCTCGCGCGGGCCTCCAGCTTCGAGGCCCGCGAGGCCCTCGGGGCGGTCGTTGCGGGCCTCGGGGCGGCCGACGCCGCGTCCGGGAGCGACGCCTTCCTCGTCGCCGTGCTCCCCGTGTTCAGCACCCTCCTCGGTCCCGACATGTACGCGACGGTCCAGGTCAACGCCCTCCGCGCGCTGCGCCGGATCGAGGAGGCGCGGCCGGGGGCCCTCCGGCCGCACCTGGGCGCCGCCGTGCCGGCCGTCTGCATGTCGGTCGAGAAGCTCTCCGGCCTGCAGAAGATCTACGCCGAGCGCACCCTCGGGGTCGTCCTGGGGGTGCTCCGCGGCGCCGACGGGGTGGAAGACTTCCTGGCGTCCCCCGACGCCACCGCCTCCATGAAGAAAATGCTCACCGAGACGTACGTGCAGCGCCTGATGCGGCTCTGCGAGAAGGTCGACGACGACGACGTGTTCGACGACGTGGGCCTGTGACGGCGCCCCGCTAGGCCTGCCAGGCTCAGATTTCAAGCTGTTGGCCTCACCCCCCCGGCCTCCTGGCCTCGAGTTTCGCCTGGAGGCGCGCCGCCAGCGCGTCCACCTCGTCCCACTCCTCCTCCTGCTCCCTCGGAGGGGGGGACGCGGCGGCCCCGGGCGCCGGGCCCGAGTCCCCCCCCCCGGAGACCGGGCCGGCGGCCCCGGCGGGCCGCTGGGGGGGGCGCCACCGGCGCGGGTCCGACAGCCCGGTGGACTTCGTCACCGTCGGCGGGAGGCGCGTGCTCCGGTCCGTCGCGCTCGAGGCGATCCGGGAGGACCTCCAGGGCGTCCTCGCGTCCCCGGGCCACGGGGACGCCCTGGGCCGGTCGCTCCGGAGCACCTTTGCCGACGCCTGCGCCGACGCCCCGGGCGGGGGGGGGGGCGGCGGGGGCCCGTGGCCGCCCGGGGACCTGCGCCGCGCGGGCCCCGCGGGCCCCGCGGGCGGGGGCGGGGATCCGGCCGGGGGCCGCCCACGCCCGGGGCGGGGGGGCGACGCGGGCGGGCCGGGGGCGCCGCGGCGCGAGGGCGCGGGGTGGGGCGCCGGCCCCGAGGAGGCCGGGGGGGACCGGGGGCCGCGGGGGAGGGAGTCGGTCGAGAGCCTGGGGATCGCGTCCCTGGGGGCGTGGAGACGCGGCACGGGCGACGGCGGCGGGGCCGGGGAGCCGCCCCGGGGCGCCGCCGCCCCCCGCCCCGCCGGCGGCGGCCTCCGCCGGCCGCCCGCCGGCCCCGCGGGTCCCGACCGCGGCGTCCCCGCCCGCACGGGGGACCCGCCCGCCCTCCCCCCGCCCCCGGAGCCCCCGGGCCCGGAGGTGCGGGTGTCCTTCGGGACCAAGGCCCGCGTCAGGGAGGCCGTGGGGGCATACCGCGCGGGGCTGACGGCGGCGGTGGAGCTGGTGGGGTGGGCGGGGCTGGGCGACCTGCTCGTGCGGGCGCGGGACGCGGGCCTGCACGGGCTGGCGGGCGAGTGCGAGCGGCGGATGGTGGGGGGGATGACGCCTCGGAGCGTCTGGGGGGCGGCGGTGGCGGGGTGGGCGGGGGGCGGCGGGCCGCTGTGGGACGCCTGCGTGGCGTTCGTGGGGGACCACGCTTCCGTGTGCCTGCGGGAGGAGGCCGCCTGCTGCGGGGCGATGCGGCGGTCCCCGGAGGCGGTCCAGGCGCTGCTGGCGGCCGCCCTCGTGGGGGAGGGGTGGTGAGCGTGCCGGGCGGGCCCGGCGCCAGTGGAAGGTCGTTGAACCGCGGTGGGAGCCGGTCGGGGGCGTGGGCCCCCGCCGAAGGGTTCGAAGAGGACACGGAGCGTCCCGCGCGCGAGAGACCAGCGTGCGGCCGGCTTCGACGTCCGGACGCGCGGGGGGGCGAAGCCGCGAGCCGGAGGGGTCGCCTGAGAAGAAACTGCTGCTTTACCGACACTTACGTACCGGCCAGTCCCGGTGAGTTCGTCTCTGGGGTACAAATGTGGATTTCCAACCGTCTGCTAGCACCAGATGATCGTAGGAGGGCAGTTTGGCAGGACCACGCAGCTCCAGAGGGAACCGCGCTCTTCGAAACGAGCCAATATGTCGACACTCCCACACGCATATCATCTACACGTGGGCGTAAATCCCCTTTTATGCCTCGATTGCAGAGATGGAGGCCCCGAACAAGCCGAAAAAGGTCCACGTCACCGGGAAGCGGGGGAGCGCAGGCGGAGGACGTTCCCGGGCGGAAGAGCGCGACGCTCCGGGGAAAGGGGGCGGCGGAAACCCCGCCACGGCACACAAGCCGAAAGCCACAAAGCCCACGGTGGTCAGCCTCGCTACCCCCTCGCCCAGGAGAAGGGGGTCCGGTGCGTCGAGGGGGAAGGGGGGCACCGAAGGGGCGGGTGGGTCCCCGGCCAGCGAGGTGGCGTCCGTGCGAATCCGGGGGGCCCCCGAGGGGGCCACCTACGGGAATCTCCTCGCGGCCCTGCGGCAGCACGGTCCTGTCTCGAGCCTGGGGCAGGGCAAGCCCGCGGGGGCGTGGATGGCGACCTTCCGCGACGCCGCCGCGGCCGAGTCCGCGATTGAGTGGGGGGTCTCCGTCCTCGGCGTGCACGTCACGGACGTCACCCGCGGCTCCTCCCGGAGGTCCGGCAGGCCCGCGTCCGACGCCGCCGCCCAGCCGCCCCGCGCCCGGGCCCGCGCCCCGGCAGAGCCCGCGCCCGGACCTGCGGCCGACGCCGCCGCCCCCGACGCCCTGCCCCCGCGCCGCGAGAGCGCCGCGGGCCGGGGACCGCTGCCGGGGGCGGACCCCCGCGCCGCTGTCGACGGCGTCGTCGCCGTCCCCACGGCGGCCCCCCTCGTCCGGAGCGGCGGGGAGGGCCCCGCCCAGGCGGGGC
>Ga0181583_10002308_pt1 | contig 14181 bp, 3 predicted proteins | sample 071ome_31_FD_132461 | JGI IMG/M metagenome (GOLD analysis project Ga0181583, IMG submission 132461) | Coastal salt marsh microbial communities from the Groves Creek Marsh, Skidaway Island, Georgia - 071405CT metaG (megahit assembly) | ecosystem: Environmental > Aquatic > Marine > Intertidal zone... | reverse complement strand
GGGGGAGCGCGGCGCCATCCAGCCGCCAGGGTCCCTGACGTCGGCGAGGACGATGGCGGCGTAGTCCCTGCCGCACCCTGGCTTCTTGAAGCGGCCCTCGAAGGACACCCCACCTGGGGCTAACTCTCCGTTGTGTCCGATCTCGTGGACCGCCATGCTCGTCAGCGTGGCCTTGGCCCCATCGGCACGGAGGACAAGGAACTCGCGGAGCGTTCCGTCGGGCCTGGAGAGCCACGGGTGCGTGGGCGGCAGGAACACTTCCTCGATGGGCAGCCCGTTGTGGATGCCGCTCTTCTTCTCGTCAGTCGTGTAGGGGTGCAGGAAGATGAAGCTGCCGAAGGGGAAGATGACCGTGTTGAAGCAGACGAAGCGGTCGAGAGCGATAGACGGGCTCTCTGCGAGACATGGGGAATGAGCGAGAGGGCGGCGTCGCGATCCGGGAGGACGCGCTAGCGTGGACAGGGGAAGCGGGAACCCGGCGACCGACAGACCGGTCGAGACTGCTCACTCACTCGTGTGCGCCAAACGGGTGAGGAAGGAGGGGCTCTTCGGGTGGTCAAGGAGACCCAGAATGGTGTTCCTGCGACGTCGGGGAGCGATGAAGGGGCCGAATTCGGAGGGAAACCGGGCCAACCGCGGGGCCCCATCCTTCGGGAAGGGGTTCTCGCCTGTTGATGGCGCTGCCGTTGGTCGAGATGGGGACGGTAGCCTGGAGGCGGGCCCTAGTGCGGCCACCGAGTAGACGTCCGGGCTCGAGGACGTCCTCGCAAGCCTGGGAGGGCGCAGTGCCGCCCCGACGCTGCTGGAGCACCGGGGTCACCGTGGTGATGAAGGCGCCCTCGGGGCGGGCGAAGACGACGCGGTCGCCGGTGAGGATGGCCCCGTGGAGCAGCCAATGACTGACGTGCTGGACGGTGTGCTCCGGGTGGGCCGTCACCCAGTCCAGGAAGTCGAGCTTGGCGTCGCGGAGCCGGCCCCCAGGGCTGTGGGAGCGTGGCCAGGTCTGGAGCGGGAGCGGGCACCGACACTGGGGCTGCCCTAGGCCGAGCGAGACCCCGCAGCTGCACTGGCGCTTGGCCGAATAAATGGCCGCGACGAGCTCGGGGAGGCGGTCGGCGATCAGCGGGGCTGTGGCAGCGCCCAACCTGTCGCCCATGGAGGAGCCGCCAGACGATCCCATCTCTTGTATCTCCCCCTCGGTACTCGGCGAGGTGGGGAATCGGCTTTCTCTCGCGGGAATCTCCCGCCTGAAATCTGCGCACATATCAATCAGTGGCGCTTGAATGATGCGTGGGAGTGTCTGCTGAAAGCGACGGCGGATCGGCGGGCCGCAGAATCCTTGGTGAAGGCCAGGTGGAGCGCGCCATGTCTCTCATCGCATCTCTAACGCGTTTCGCTGTACACTGGCCAAAGCTCCAAGCTTTAGGAATAAACATAAGCTGAAAAGACGGAACAAAAGCTTCATCATTCACATCGGCCAAAGCACGCGCCATCATCGGTCTCGAATGTGGGCGAGAAGCACAAATGACCCCCGCAGGGGGTATCTCAGATATTCCACATACCCAATTGGGTGTGTAGCGTATTGATAAATAACGAAAACGGCGGGCTACAGGATTAACAACCCACACGCCTTCACGGGGGAGGTGAGAAGGGCACCGGAAGCTCGCTCCATCATCCGAATCGATTTCTAGTCCGTGAAGGAGAGTATTGTGGATACTCACCATTCAGTGGCTTTAAACGAGAGATGAATAGGAAACGTACATCAAAGACGGTCCCTCTTGTACCGGGAACAAGCTCGAAAAGCTTCTCGAGGTGCTCGTCCTGTCGCCCTCGCAGGCAGGCGGCGTCTGATGACGCGCTCCCTTCTTACGTTTAGGTATGCTGTTAATATACAATGCGACGACCGATGGAAGGAAGGAAATGCACGAGCGAGCTGGAACCGCGGGGGGGAACGCAGGGATGCGTGTCAGAAGCGAGCCCGCCCCTCGAGGAGATTGAGCGCGCGGCCCGGCTGCCGGGGCTCTCGGCGGGCGCATTTACTGCAGAATCGTCGCCTACGACATGCCTCGCACCTCCCCGTGGCGTCCACGCCTTTCAACCCTGGTTCCCTCCATTTCGCCCCTCTCGGCCGAATACGAACTCCCATCGGACAGCTGACAACCTTCCACCCTACTCCTCTCACCACTCCTCTCACCGCCCCTCCCCTCCCTGCAGCGCCTGTCCGAACGCTCCCAGCACCGCCGAAGTGTAGCGCGCGAAAAACGCTGCCGGGGCCAGGGCCAGACCGGCTGCCCCGGCCACCGTCCCTTCCACAGCGCCAAGCACGCCATCCCTCTGCCAGCCCACCCTGGGTGCCCTCACGAGACCAGCAACCCCGTTCGCGACGGCGCCCCCGAGCGACTTGCCGCGCTCCCCCTCGCCAACCCCGTCCTCCACATAGATCCTCACCGCAGCTTGGAGGGAGCGCTCGGCCACGGATGCGGCCCTGGAGACGGCACCGAGTGCTGCTGCAGGAACTGAGGCCGCAGCCTTCATAACCCGTTTGCCGACACGCAAGGCAGCCCCCGGCACTTGCCCCGGCTTGCGAGGGTCGATCATGCACACAGCGTCGGCGACCTCCCGAAGTGCCACAACGACGCCAGACACCGTCTTCACGGGGTCCCCGAGGCACAGAAACACCCCACTCGAGGAGGCGAGACCGCAGGCGCTCAGCACGGTACTCGACAGGACTCCGGGCCTCGCGGCCATCCCGCCGGCCACGTCCCAGGAGCTCCACGTGGCATCCGCGACGCGGATTGGAGGGAGGCGTATGACGCCCTCGTGGACCTCTGCCACAGCGGGCGCGCACACGAGGCCGCCTCGAAGGGCTCTGGTTAGGAGGGCACGAGTCACTCCCGACCGTACCTTGAGCTGTTTGAGGGTGTCGGAGAGGAGCTGCTCGGTCTTGTGGCCGCCGTCGTCCATCAGCACACTGACGGCCACCTGGATCTCGGATATGGCGACGCCCTGGAGCCAGAGCCAAGTGGGAGCCGAGGCGAAGACGCCAGTCGGTTCCTCCAGGGCCGGCTCTGTTGCGCCACAGCCATCGACGGCCAGCAGCCCTGAGGCCTCGTCAGCGACCGCGACGGCCAACTCAGCAATGGCGAGTAGCAACGGAAGCTGCACTGTCAGCTGAATCGGAGATATACCGATCTGAGCTGCACCGACGTGTAAGACACCGGCGGGCGCCTTGCCACCAATGACGACGCGGCACGACATGGCACTCTCGTTCCGCCCCATTGATACGACACCTTCTCCCCCCGAGACGCGGTCCAAGATCTTGATGCCAGATACATCAAACGTGACCTCTGTCGACATGTCGGTGACCCGGATCGTAGCCGCCGCACCTGTCAGTGCCACAGCAAGAAGCCCGCCACGTGGACCTGACACTGAGACGCTGATGCCCTCACAGCTCACGTGAGCTGCGACCGACGTCGCTGCCCACCGCACACTGGTCACCGGGGCTGCCGGGTATGATATTCCGGACCGGTGCCCACTGGCGGACAGCGTGATCACCGTGAGGGGGCCCTCTCTAGCCACAACGGCGAAAGCCAGGCCCTCTGGAGACGCCACATCCGGAAGCAAGTAGGCTCGCGGGCGGCCCTCCGTCGCGGTGGAGACGGTGGCCAGCGCCTTTCCCGTTGAGGGACACACGATCTCGACGCTCGTTATCGAAGCGAACGAGCACCGACCACCTGACACTAGTGGCACCGTGTCGTCCTTGAGCGGTCCCCTCTGCCGCACGACAATGCCTCCGGGGAGCGAGCATCGCACCTCAAGTGGGAGGAACGCGGCGAACTCGGCGACCGCACAGTAGGCCGTGCCGTTCGCCACGGTCACGTTCACTGCGATAGCCAGCGCCTTCCCTTCTCCCCTCAGCACTGCACACCCCCGGAACCCAGCAGTCATCGGCACCACAGCCTCTGTCGACAGGCCGATCCCAGCCGCGCCCGAGGTGCTGAGAGCCACGCTGACATGGGACGGGGGCGTCTCAGACCCCGCAGGGAGTGAAAGGGGCCACTCAATACCGGGTGGGACGACCACGACGCCGTCATGGGACGGGGAAGGACCACTCGTCAAGTCACGCCGCTCGGTCGATTGGCTTGAGGGCCTGGTGAGGACTCGGACACGGAGGGGAGCACCAGACGAGTTATTGACCAGGAAGGCGGGCGAGAGCGCGACGGCCCATCTCGGGACAGGAGGACCAAGGGCGGGCACGGCCACACATGCCACCGCAACCACCGGCATTAGTGCCCCCGCCTCTGTCAATACCCACGTCATCTGGGACCCACGCCCTCTCCCCAGCGCGACGTGACGGGTCGCGGACGACTCCGTCGCCGACCTCGCGGAGTTTTCCCTCACCAGTCCCGCCTCGTCCCCGCACTCGGCAAGCAGGAGCTCGATACCCGAGCGCTCTCCCAGCAGCTCAGCCTCCAGGTTGGCAAGGTCGAGCCCAGGGGGTGTGAGATGGAGGGTGCTGCCGGGAGGGAGGGGAGCCATGCTCCGGACCGTGTATGCCACGCCAGGGCCCCGGAAAGGGGGCTTGACCTCGTACGATCTGCCGACCCCAGCACGGACGGGCACCGGCAGGCGGCTCCGCACCGCCACGGGCGCGATCAGGTGGACCTCACGGCCTGTGAGGCCCCCGCTCCGCTGCCTCCATACAGCGAGGACCGTTGCAGGGGGGAAGGCGGTGCCGCTGCCCTCTTCCTCCGCTACCCTGCTCAGCCTCAGTATGGTCCCTGCCCACCCACCGCCGAGCGGCACGAACCCCTTGTCCGTCCGCAGCGTCGCCGTGAGCTTCGCGCCGTCCCCGCCCCGAAGAGCCACAGCGATGCCAGTGCCTGCCTCCGTAGTGACAGTGCACTTGCCGCCAGCCGCCACGTGACAGCCCTGAACCTCCATTTGTGCCCCAGTGCAGTTCCATACCTCCTCAGGGGACGAGAAGACCACCGAGGTCGTGCCCGAGGCGCTGCGAACCACACTTGCAACGACGAATCCACCCCCGTCAGCTCCCGAGGGGGTGGCAGTCTGCTCCCAGACCGTGAGTCCTGCTCCGGCACGAACGGCGCTCGACTGGGATAGCCCTACTCTATCGGAGGCGCCCAGCGCCGCCGTGGCGCCTGTGGATGCCGGCCACGCCACTGCATTGACGGGGATCCGAGTCACAGACCCGAGGGGCCTCTCCAGCTCTGTCTCGGCCAGGTTCCCGGTCCCGATGCCCCCGTGGAGCCCCCCCCTGTGCGGGCAGTCGAGGACTGACGCGTGTATCGGGTAATGCACCGCGTCCAGGGGCAGGAAGGCCTCCTCAAGCGGGGCAATGATAGTCCGCCGCCTGCACTCGCCGCCACTCGAGACGCGCACTCGGCGCGGCAGGGTGTTGACGACCCGCAAGTCTGACCTGAACACCAGCTCAGTCAATCCAGCGTGCAGGCGCGTCTCGATCACCACGGTACGCCCCTGCCACTCGGTCCGAGCGGATCCAGGCGCTGAACCGAGCAAGGACGGGTCGACCACAAGGGCTGGCACCTGCCGCAGCCGCTCCAGGTGGGGGGGACGGCTCTCACAGAAGCCCCACAGGATGGTGGGGGGGGCGTCCCTGTGGACCGTCATCTTAACGAGTGCTGCGCGGGGGTGCTCGATCCCCCAAGTCGAAGTGATGCTCACGCTGACGTTTTCCCTTGCCCGCGGGACGGGGAGGCTCGCCGAACCCACCCACGCAAGCAAGACTGGGGCTGTTGAACGGTCACGGGTCTTGACGAAGATAGGGAGGCCCGTTACGTTGGTGACCACGATGCGCGTGCTAGAGCTATCCTTGGTCTGCAAGACACGGGCCGGCCCCACCATTGCGTGGCCTTGTCCCTCAAAGGCGTCAGAGAGGGGGGCGGCAAGAGCAGCAAGCCCAAGGGCCAGCTTCGCTGTGCCGTGGCCGAAGCTCATGTCGACTCCGCCAGGTACGGACATTGACGCGTTGATGGGCGAGCCACTCTCCGGTAGAAGGACAGAGACCTTGATACTGGGGATCACGACCAGAGGGGGAGGAGCCAGGAGGGAGTCCGGGCACATCTCGACCCGTGCCGCTGTCGAGAGGTCCAACTTCGCAGAGCCATCCTCTCGCAGCTCCGCCCGGATCCGAGGCGGCTCCACGGTTGCACCGAGGAGGTCGACAACAGCAGGACCAACGTCGCTGAGAAGTCGCACTGCAACGCGGGGGCCTTCCAGGGCAGCTGTCGCCCTGACCCTCCTTGGCTGTGTCGCTGTCCGCTCAACAGCCTCTGGGTTGGCCCGCGTCTGGACGGCGCGCACAGTCGTGGCACCATGGGCACTCACGCCGGGCGTATCGTCGCCGCATCGTGGCAGGATCTCGCGAGCGACCACTCCAGCTGCAACAGCGGCGATGGTGACTGCCGAAGTCCCAGGAACCACCTCGACGGACGGCAGCTGGCCCTCGACGGACGCGCCCACCGAGGCAGGGTCCACGGTCAGCTTCGCCGAGAGGTTCCCACCGGAGATCGACAATACCCTACCCTCGTCCCCAGAGCCCCATAGCGGGTGCAGAGAGGCGCGGCAAGCAGTCCACCAGGCCGCGCCAGGGCCGCCACCTCCGATCCCGCTCCGGAAGGCCCCAACCTGGACGGCCGCATCCGGACCCATTGACGAGATGGCGACTTCTGCCACGCCGCATCCCCCGAGAAGAGGGCCGACGTCGGAAGCGCTGATGCAGGCCCGGGCACCGAGTGAAACGGACGCGGCAGCAACCCATTGAGGAGCCGACTCCGCGGTACAGCCATCGGCAGGCCACAGGGAAAGGCACCCTCCTGCCTCGGCACCGTTCACGTCGAGGACCGCTCCAAGCGATAGACCCTCCAGTGTAACCGCCAGCGACAGCGGAACGCTGACAGCGGCCGGATTGGAGGCAGCGGGGCGCTCCTGCACTCCAGGTGTAGGGTCCGACGGCTCAGGCACGCCGAGAGCCGCCCCCGGCAGCGCGACGGTGAGTGCCGACGCAACAAGGTCACCAAGTGCCGACTGAAGGAGGGAACCCGCCGCGGCGGCGGTGCCCAGGTGCGAGGCGTCCACGCACACCCCGATGTTCCCAACCACTGCGCTGGCGTTGACGCCATCGGTAGTCTCCGAGTATCCCCCGCCGAGTGGCCAGGGGGTGCCCCCTCCGACAACGCCCCAGAGGGAGCGGAGAGTACCTCTCGGGGCGTCTAGTGCCACTATAGGGCTCTCCGACGACCCAGACATCCCCAGCACGGTCTTCATGGAAACGACGTTGGGAACAGGGGCCTCGGACGACTGGGACCGGCGAGTCGCGGGTCTGTCGTCCAAGAGACTGTCGGGGAAGCCCGTCGGCGAAGCCGTCTCGTGGCGCAGGTCAGTCACAGACGCCAATAGATCCGGCGTGCTTGAGCGCGAAAGAGACTCTCGCTCGTCGGCGGAGTCGCTGTCGCCCGCACCGAGGTCGAAGTTGATCGCCTTCCACGGGCTCCCCCCCAGAAACCTGTCGGGGGTATCTTCCATCAGCACAGGGGGGCTCAGGCCAAGGGCACCAGCGGAGCCCAGGGAGTCGCGCACGAGCGAGGGCACTGCGTCCGGGGTGGCATGGGACGCCTCGCCGAACATCAAGGGCTCGCGAGTCGGCATTGCCCACTTTTCCTGGCACAAGATCCCCGGGGAACCCGGGATCTCCCGATCCCCACCGGTCCCGGGGAGAACGAAGCCACGCCCCGGACGGCTGCGCCCGCGGCCCTCGAACACCCCGGCCCGGAAACCCCCGGCCCGAAAGTCTGCGGCTAGGCCGCCGCAGGCACAAACAGCCGCCCCGAACTCAATGTCCCAGGCTGAGACCCCGAAGGCACCATTCGCGCAGTCTTCCGCTGGACTCCCCAGTTGGAGGACGGCGGCACTCTCAGCCTCCACAGCGATTGACACCGAGGAGACGTGCACAGCCACAGCGACACCTGACACGGGCACGGTGCGCATCGTTTCGCAGGATGACGAAGTCGAGGGTCCGACCGAGAGAGAGTCGAGCCCAGGAGCAGCGGCTAGCTCCTCCCCTGGGGGTGGTGTGCCGGGTGCCGGGGTTACGACGGCCAAAGCTTCGGAAACAGCAGCCTGGAAGCGCGCCCAGGACTCCTCGGCAGTCACAGCGATCCCAACTGCGTCTCGGATGATAGACGGTGCGACGGTCGTCACACTGCTCAGGCTGCCCACCGCGACCAAGTCGCCGACCGTCATGTGCATAGAGGCACTCTGGTCCGGGGACCCCGCCGCGGGCAGTGCGGGTGTCACCGAAGCGCCAGCAAGGGCTAGCCACGCCACCGGGCTCTTCCCCACGCGTGTCGACACATCCCAGAGCTCACATGCGACTCCAGAGACGAGGATCCCAGCCGGTTCGGCAACGTTGGAATCGCCAGACCCTGAAAGGGTACTGAGAAGCTCCCTTGCGCTTTTGCCGGTTCCCTCGCTTCCTCGCCCGTCCAAAGACATCGCCGCGCCGAGAAGACTCGCCGGCAGGACCACCTGCACCCTCTTGAGGGTCGCCGACAGGCACACCGGGGGTCGCGCAGCCCCCACGTGACGCCCCCCGCTGCCCGGCGGGATGTCCGCCATGGATTGCTCCGAGGCGTCCCAGGGACGGGAGGAAGGCGACCAGCCCTCGACGCTGATGGGGCTCCCCATGGCCACCTGGTCGGAAGCAGTGAGCCCAGAGGCGTCCATGTCGACAACTGCAGCCTCGCCGCAAGAATTCGGCGGCGTCTCCACTTCGTGCTCCAGCATGACGTCCCTGACCTCGAGCCGCACACTGGGGAGCTGTGGCAGGCCAGGAGGGGCGCTGGGGGGCCCATGCGCGGGGTTGACGGTCGATCCGCTGGGTTTGTCACTCGCCGGGGGGGCGTGCTGCCCAGCCTCTTCGACGGCGCGCATGACAGCAAGCTCGAGCTCGCGAAGGGGAAGCCTCTGGACCAAGCCGGGCCAGCCGTCAGCGCCGTCAGCAAGTGCAGTGGGCACCACACGGGCCCATCCGGTGCCCACCTTGATCCCCGACACGCTGACGAGCACGTCGTCCATTCTGTAGGACGCACTGATGAATGGACTCGCGGGACCTCCCTCGCGGGTGCACCCTGGAGCAACACCAAGGTGCACAAAACACCCGCGGTGCCCCGGGGGTCCCCTCAGGCCCAAGCCCCCGACCGACACCTCCGCAGCCAACGGGACCACGGGCGGCCTGGCGTCCGGGCGAGCCCACGCGGGCGTCTCGATGACGCCTCGACCCGTGCTGATCCCGAGGCCCTTGCGAAACATGCCCGCTGCGAGCTCGGAGAACTCACTCACCGACGCAGAGATGCCCGAGACGGCAAGAGACGAGAGGAGACGGGGAAGCGTGGCCTCGGGCCTCACGGGGGCGGGTGTGTCTCCCGAAGTGACGTGGTCCTCGACGCTCACCAGCTCGGCGCGGACGTCGGTGTTCCCGCCAAAGATGTCCAGGGCCGCCCTCATCTTGGCCCCCCGGACCACCAGACTCCAGAGAGGGCGCCCCTCAGGGTCCTGCTGGGCAGAGACGGGCCCCGGGGGGGCCGCCGTGGCCAAGGCGCGCACGCGGATCTCCGACAAAGTCAAGCTCGTGTCGCCCGCGGAGGGCAGGGCGGAGGTGGACATGCGCGCCGCGAGTGCCTCTGCCTTGGCCCTCGCCCCAGCCATGAAGGTGGGCTCGCCGTCGCTGACGACGGCCCTGACAGTCCCGTCCTCGACGGCCGCGGCGGCGACGTTCGCTGCGAAGCCCATGAGCTGCTCGACGGCGGAAGCGGAGATGTCGACGCTGCCCTCGGATAGCGAGATGTGGGCACGGGTGCCGAAGTACGGGTCGCCCCCGGACGTGGGCACCTTGGCGGTGACTTTGGCGTCCCTGAGACGGACCAGGGCGTGCCTCGGGCCCCCTTTCGGACACACGGCGGCGTCAACGGACGCCACGCGTACCCGAGTGTCCGGCATCGCCCAGATCACCCGCTCCAGGGCCAGCGACTGCCAGTGCGGGTCGTCAGGGTAGAGCTGAACCATCCGGAGGGCCTGCCGGGCGTCGCCCTCCACGCCCACCACGCCGCCGCCGCCGCTGGCCCTCCGGTCCGTGGCCCTTGCCCCGAGGCCGGTCGAGGCCGGGGAAATCGGGGCCATCGCCACCCGCGTCAGCGCGTAGTACTCGGACACCCCGAGGGAGACCGAAACGGGCCCCACGTCGGCGGTGACAGCGTTCCCGGCGGGGTCGAGCACCGAGGCGCAGACGCCCTCGACGTGCAGGGTCACCCGGGGGTGCCGGTACACGGCGTTGCGGAGCCCCCTCCGCGCCTTCTCGGGGAGGTGCCCCGTGGGGTGCGGGATGCGGTCCAGGCTCGCTCGCTCCATGTCGGACAGGTACGGCTCCAGGGGGGAGCACTTGGCGCCAAAGGAGGCGAGCGGGGCGACCAGGCGCGGCCGCACGGTCGCCCGGACGAGGGGCAGGAAGACGTCGACGGTCATGTCGACCGGCTCCACGAGCGCCGGCTGCGAAGCGACCAGCCAGGCGTCCTCAAGGTCCTCGAGGGTAGTGAGGCCGGCCTCGGACTCGACGGCCGCGGAGCGCATGCTCCCTGTCGCGCTCCGGCGGGTCCTCAGGCTCCTCGGCGGCGAGTACCCGGGGAGCATGACTGGGGTTACCGAGCCCCCCCTCCCAGGGCCGGGGCTGGGGCTGGGGGCAGCCGGGGGGGGGGCGCGGGGCGACGGAAGTGTCGTGATGCTGCGCGCGAGCCGAGGCCCGCGGGGCGTCCCCCCCCTGCGGCGCGGGGACATCGCGGACACCGAGCGCAGCGGCGACGACCCTTCCCCCGGCGACGAGTCCGTCGGCAGCGTGTGCGCTGGCCCAGGCACGGCCGTGTCCGCCCTCTTCACGGCGACCCTGACGGCCACTGCAGGGTTCCCGGGCCTTGAGGGAACCCGGAACCCGGGTCGTTCCCTGAGGAAGTCCTCGACGGCCGCTCCCCCCCGCGACTGCCCCCGCCCCCCACCCATGGACACGAGCTCCGTCGACGCGGGGGCGGCTGATGGCGTCGGGGATGGGGTGCAGAGGAGGGGGTGGCCAGGAGAGGGGGTGCAGACAGAGACTGTCTCAACCCACACCGCCACCTCGGTCTGCTCGTCGTCCGCCGACACCAGGGCGCGCGTGGGTCCGCACGACGCCGAACCCACGTCCACCTTGACGACCCCGCCCCCCGTCCCGCCGCCGGGTGCGGGCGACGCGGACTCGGACGCCAGGGTCACAATGACCCCGCCCACCCGGACGTCGACGGCAGCGCTAGCCTTCATCGACCCGCCGCCCTTGGCGTGGCCCGCCTTGGCCGCGACCATGTTCTGGAGCGCCGCCTGCAGGGCGTCGAGGTCGGACGCCGTCACGGAGCCCTGCTCGGAGCCGCTCCGGCGGCCGCTTTCGGACTCGCGTCCCGACGCCCCCGGCGCCCTCCCGGGGGAGTGGCCCGCCTCCCCGGCCCCCGCCCCAATCGACCCCCCCGGCGGGGTGCCCGGGCCGCTCCGGGACAGCTCCAACCCCGACGCTCGCCCCGAATCCGGCGGACGGGGGCTCGTGAGGCGTGCGAAGGATCGCCGGAGCGAGTCCACGGGCAGGTAGGCACCAATGCTGCGGGCGCCGGCGATAAGGGCGCCGACCCCCGGGACGGCCTTGACGGCGGCGGCGCCCCTCTCCAGGGCGGTACGCCGGGCCTGCCGGCGGCAGAGCGCCCGGCACAGGAGGATGGTCTCCACCGGGAGCGTCTGCTCGATCTCCTCCATCTCCCGCGCAGCCCAGCCCCGCCCGGCCCCACCCGACTCGAGCTCCAGCTTCGCCGAGTACATGTCCAGGTAGTTCCTGCGCAGCCGGATGTACTTGAGGAGTTGGTCTGGTGAAATCCATCCCTTCTGCTCCCTCAGATCGTGGCAAACGGCGCGGAAGGCGTACTGCCAGGCCGCTCGCCACGACCGGCGCCCCGAGGGGGCGGGGGAGTCCAGGGGCGGGGGCCGCCACCCGGCGGGGCGGAAGCGGCCGTAGCGCTGGCGCTTCTCCCAGACCTCCGTCTCGGCGGAGATACGCGTCAGCTCGACGACCTGCGCGTTCGTCACCCGCACCGCGATGGGCGGCACGTCAACGCCGACGGTGGCAGACAGCTGGCGCCGGTCAGACGACACGCCCACCCGGACGGCCACCGACGCTGCGAGGGGCCCGACCATCAGACACTCGTCCTCCCGCTCCGCGTAGTTCTCCTCCTCCGCGCTCTCGTACCCCTCGTCGTCCTCGGCACTGCTCCCCTGGCGCCCCGTCCCTCGGGGGTTGCTGGGTTCGGCGGGGGGCGCCGCGCCCGGCGGGGGCGTCCCGGACACGTCGAGGCCCATTTCGACCCCCTCGATCTCGATGCCGCGGTGGAGGACCGCCCGGGTCCGCGACCCCGTCGCCTCGGGGATCTCGGCAGCCGGTCGTGTGGTGGCCAACCTCCCCAGCCGCAGCTGGAGGGCCGAGCTGAGGCCGAGGCGCTCGTCCGTGCAGCGCAGGGTGACGGAGACCTGGGCGACCTCCACCTGCACCCTCGCGAGCAGAACGCTAGCCATGTAGACGAGGGACGACACCGCCGCCCTGCCGACCTGCCCCAGGGCCTGGGCCGACAGAGACGGGGCGACTGGCGCCTCGGGGGCCTCGGGCGCCACCTGGTCCCCCGGCGCGGCCGACCGCGGGGAGCTGGGCTCCTGCGCCTCCGCCATGGCACTGCGGCGGGGGCGCGAGGGGCAACGTCGTCTTCGCTCCCGCGGGCGTCGGGTGGGGCGGTGGGGGGGCCGGGCCCGGGCCCGGGGACGCACCTGAGCGCGGCTTCCTGCACCCGCGAGCGGTACTCCAGGTCCGCCCTCTTCTCCCGGCGCACCCGTTCCGCGCAGCGCTCCTCCGTCCAGTCATCGTCGGGCCTCGCCCGGGCGACAACGTCGACGCCTCGGAGCTCCACCCGGACGGCTGACGAGGTCAGGGCCGTCCACGGCACTTTCACGACGATTTCGCGGACCGTCCCGGACTCGATGTCCACGGGGAGGCCCAGGCGGTCAGAAACCTCCGGCCGCAACCTGCGAGCGGGAGAGAGGGGTGGCATCGGCAGGGGCCCGCCGCGCATTCGGGGGCTGACCGGGGGGGTGGGCAGGGCCCGGGGCTCGTGGAGCCGGGATCGCTCGAGGGGAGGCCCAAGCAGCTCACTTGACGTTCCGGAGGCGCACTCCCGATGCCAGCGAGAACACGCTGAGCTGCAACTGCTCCCTCGACACATCGCAGTAGTCGCCCAGTACCGACGCCAGCAGCGAGGTCAGGAGACCCTCGAGCATCGCCTCCCTCTGGGCCGGAGAGGGGCAGGATGCCCGGGCGCGACGAGCGGCCGACGGCGTGACTGGGAGGAGGGTGGGGGGGACAGGTCCACGAGAGGGGCAGCGCCGCCGCGCGTGCCCCTCCCCCCCGGGATTAAGCCCCTGTCCTCCCCCTGACTCGTCTCCTTGGGACGCGGGGTGGTTCGGGTTCCTCGCAGTTGTGCGCCGAAGGGGGGCCTTCAAGTGCCCCGGGCACATCGCCCCGGGGTCACAGACGCCCGCGAGGGGAAGATGCAGCCGCGATGAATCCGCCGCAGGAGGGCCCATCCCTGGGGCCGGTGGAGGAATCCCCGCAGGCGAGTCCCACGCCACCATTTGGACCCTGCATGTTGGTCGGTCGGGCGTGACCCTGCGCGCCGCCCCCCTCCCTCAACGAGCGCCGCCGAAACTCCCGCGCGGTATAGTTCGGGTGTATCCGGCCACCGCGACGGGGTCGGGGGTCCACGGGCAGGTCGGCCCGCCGGGTCCCACTCCCCCGCGAGCCCCCTGACCCTGACCCCCCCCCACCCCCGCACGTGGCCCTCGCAGGCCCTCGACACGCGGCTGCAGATCGTGCGGCAGCGCCTGGTCAACCTGCAGCGGTGGCGTCAGTCTCACGGACTGCACGGCGCGCCCCCCCTCCGCCCCCCGGGGGCCCCGTCCGCCGAGCGACGCCTGGGGGCCGCCCCGCCCCCGCCCGGGCATGCCGACGTGGCGTCTGCAGAGCAGGCCGTGCAG
>Ga0181583_10002306_pt1 | contig 14184 bp, 15 predicted proteins | sample 071ome_31_FD_132461 | JGI IMG/M metagenome (GOLD analysis project Ga0181583, IMG submission 132461) | Coastal salt marsh microbial communities from the Groves Creek Marsh, Skidaway Island, Georgia - 071405CT metaG (megahit assembly) | ecosystem: Environmental > Aquatic > Marine > Intertidal... | reverse complement strand
GACCAATCGTGCCACACTCTCTTTGACTCGGCGTAGCGGTATCGAAGACTCAATGGACGCAACCCCTTCGATTTTTGTCAACTTGCGGGTCAAAAACCGTTCAAATTCATGCAAATCCGACACTGCGACCCGCAACAAATAATCAAACCCCCCGGTCATCAACCAACAGTCGACCACCTCTTGATATCGAGCCACCGCCTCTTCGAACGTAACGAGCCTGTCATCGATTTGTTTATCCAGGCGAACTGACACAAAAATGCTGAATCCAAAGCCAAGCTTTTCTTCATCAATTAATGCCGTATACCCACGGATATATCCATCCGTTTCAAGTTTCTTAACGCGGCGGGCGCACGGAGTCGGGGAAAGACCCACCTCATCTGCCAACTCAAGCTGAGACAATCGACCATCTCTCTGGAGCGCCTTCAGAATTTTCCCATCGATACCATCAAGCATAGCCAATATCTCTTTTACTGATTCCAAATTTAGATTTAATCACTAAATAACCCACATTTACATTGCGGATTCGCTGAAAAAAACCAATTTAACGATTTTATAATGCGTGGTAACCAATAAGGAGTTCACAAATGAATCAACCCATCGATCAGTGGATATCCGACCACATCGACGACGATATGCGGCAAGAATGGATTGATGCGCTCAGATCTCTGGTCCGAGAAGAAGGCAAACAACAAGCGAAACAGCTCCTCGACGCACTCGATGATGAAGCACGTGTTCTTGGCATCAACCAAACCAAGGCACCCTATTCGGCCTATCGAAATACGATTTCCTTAGCAGAACAGCCAGCCTATCCAGGAGACCTCGACATCGAAGAACGCCTGACCTCGATCATGCGTTGGAACGCACTCGCCATGGTCGTTCGCGCGAACAAGGCCTACGGAGAGCTTGGTGGACACATTGCTTCGTATGCATCATGCGCCGAGATCTTCGAGCTTGGATTTAATCATTTCTTCAGAGCGCGGACGGAGTCCTTTGACGGAGATTTAGTCTATTTTCAACCGCATTCTGCTCCTGGAGTCTATGCGAGGGCATTTTTAGAGGGTCGACTCTCTGAAGACGATCTAAAAAACTATCGTCAGGAAGTACCCGGCAATGGGCTGTGCTCTTATCCTCATCCATGGCTGATGAAAGACTTCTGGCAGGTTCCCACGGGTTCAATGGGCATCGGGCCTATCTCAGCGATCTACCAAGCGCGATTTATGCGCTACCTCGAACATCGCCAGTTGACCGAAAGCCAGGATCGCCACGTCTGGGGAGTGTTTGGTGATGGTGAGATGGATGAGCCTGAATCTCTCGCGGCCTTAACTTTGGCTGCGCGCGAGAATCTCGACAACCTCACATTCATTGTGAATTGCAACTTACAACGACTCGACGGTCCTGTTCGCGGTAATGGTCAAATCATCCAAGAGCTCGAATCCTTGTTCATTGGCGCCGGCTGGAACGTCATCAAAGTGCTTTGGGGTTCCGAGTGGGACACGCTCTTTTCGTTGGACCATGAACATGTCTTACTGAAGCGATTTTCTGAAACTCCTGACGGGGAGTATCAGAATTTAGGATCAAAAGATGGCGACTACAACCGTCATAAATTTTTTGAAAAAGATCCAAAAACTGCAGAACTTGTGAAACACATGAGTGATGCTGAAATCAACGCCCTCAAACGAGGCGGCCACGATTTCAAAAAGCTCTTTGCTGCCTTTGCCGCCGCCAAAGCTCACCGAGGACAACCGACGGTGATCCTTGCGAAAACAAAAAAAGGCTATGGCATGGGTGGAGCTGGCGAATCAAAAATGACAGCACATCAGGCGAAAAAGCTCGATATTGAGAATTTGCTGGCATTCCGCGACCGCTTTCAATTACCACTCTCAGATGAGCAAGTTGAGCAGCTTGAATTTGTAAAGCCGCAACAAGACTCGAAAGAAATTCAATATCTACTTGAGCGTCGTGGTGAGCTGGGTGGTTTCCTACCAAAGCGCTTTTCAAGCACTACGAATCAACTGCCTACTCGCCCATCATTCAGTACATATGCAAAATCAGCACTCGAAGCCGATGGCAAAGAGATGTCAACGACGATGGCATTGGTCCGCATCATCAGCGGTTTATTAAGAGATAAACAATTTGGTAAGCACATCGTTCCAATTGTTGCAGATGAAGCTCGAACCTTCGGCATGCAAACCCTTTTCCATCAGATTGGCATCTATTCGCCACATGGTCAGACCTATGAGCCGGAAGATGCGGGCTCTTTGGTTTCTTATAAAGAAGCAAAAGACGGCCAATTACTCGAAGAAGGTATCTCTGAGGCCGGAGCAATTAGCTCATGGACAGCAGCAGCGACCGCCTACTCAGCACACAACATCGAACTCCTGCCGATGTACATTTACTACTCCATGTTCGGCTTTCAACGCATTGGCGATTTAATCTGGGCGGCTGCAGATCAACGAGCCCGTGGGTTTTTATTCGGTGCCACGGCCGGCAGAACAACTCTATCCGGTGAAGGGCTTCAACATCAAGATGGCTCAAGTCATTTGATCGCAGCAACGATTCCGAATTGTCGTGCCTACGATCCATGTTTTGCATATGAATTGGCCGTTATTGTGGAGTTCGGGATTCACCGGATGTACGACAAGAAACACGATGAGTTTTTCTACATTACATTAATGAATGAAAACTACCCTCATCCGTCTCGTCCCGATGGAATTGATGAGGACATCATTCGTGGAATGTATCTCTATCACTCAGCCGGCCCCTCAACAGCGCCTTGTGTGCGTCTTCTCGGTTCAGGCACGATCTTAAAGCAAGTCATTGAAGCTGCCCATTTGCTTACTGAGAACTTCGACGTGAGATGCGAGATTTTTTCAGTAACGTCATTCAGCGAATTGGCGCGTGACGCGCAATCAGTACAACGCGATCGGCGACTCACCGGGTCTTCTGAGACGTCTCACGTTGAGAAACTTCTCGAAGGTATCGATCCAATTGTCTGCGCAACAGATTACGTACGCGCTGTTCCCGCCCAAATCAGTCCCTACATTAAAGCCCCTTTTCATCTATTAGGAACCGACGGATTTGGTCGATCAGCCAATCGCCAAGCATTGCGTGCATTTTTTGAAGTCAACGCTACTCATATCGCTTTTACAGCGATCACCTCTTTAGTCGATACAGGTCAACTTCCAAATGAGGCGCGACAGCGCGCAGAAAAGTTATTTGAGATAGACCACTCTGTAGCGCAACCAGCTCCCTGGAACCAATAGTCCTGAAAGGAGGCCAGAAAGCTGCGCCGGCCACAAGCTGGCGCGGCTTTTTAATTGACTACCGACACGCTCTTTGATTTACTGAATTCTGAATTCAGAACACAAAAATAACACGTATGCAGATCCAAAAAACCGACCTTGTTGATCAGGTATATGAACTCATTAGGCAACGAATCCTCACAGGTGAGCTTGGACCTGAAGCCCCTTTGCGCCAAGAAGAATTAGCGGATCAACTTGGTGTCAGCCGGCAGCCCATCAGTCATGCACTGGTTCTTCTTGAACGCGAAGGTCTGATCTCTGATTACGGTCGAAAAGGCAAAATGGTTGCCCCTATCAATCCGACACAACTCCGTGATCTTTATGAAGTCCGCGGAGCCATCGACGGCCTCGCTGCCTATCTATGCGCCATTCATCGAGACTCAAAAACCGAACGTGAGCTCATGCTATTAATCAAACAAGGCGAGGATGCACAACAGACTGGATCAATTCAAGCGCTTGCAATTGCTGACATCGCGTTCCACCGCGCTTTATATGAGCGATCAGGTAATCCCGAAATCACATCCTTTGCCGATCGATCTTGGAATCATATGGTTCGCTCAATGCATCAGGTGCTTGAAAGTTCAAGCCTTCGGCCTGGCATATGGGATGAACATCGTGCGATCGCAGAAGCGATTATCACAGGAGACGCAGATCTCGCCCGCGAAAGAGCAACGACACACGCACAATCAGCCGGTCAAATAACCTATCAACGTTTGACCGAACAATAACCAATAAAAAGGAGCAATCCATGAAGCTGAGCGCACAACAACTCGAACAATTTGACCGTGAAGGATACTTATTTCTTCCAAACCTCTTTTCACCTGAAGAAGCAGCCTTTCTCAAAACTGAAGCGGAAACGATTTATCAGATGGACCGCAAAGAGGTATGGCGAGAGAAAAGTGGTGTCGCACGAACAGCATTTGCCGCGCACACCTATAATGAGGGATTCCGTCGACTTGGGGCCCACCCACGGCTCATAGAGCCAGTTGAACAATTACTCGACGGCAAAGTGTATATGCATCAATACAAGGTCAATGCGAAGGCCCCGTTCGATGGCGCAGTATGGCAATGGCATCAGGACTATGGCACATGGAAGCGCGATGACGAAATGCCAGAACCTCGGGCAATGAATATCAGTGTCTTTCTTGATGACGTGACGGCCGCTAATGGCCCCCTTCTATTCATTCCTGGAAGCCATAAACACGGAGTAGTCAAAGCGGGACATGATCTCGAAACAACGAGCTACCCGTTATGGACGCTTGATCGGGAGACCGTTACTGAACTTGCAGAGCAAGGAGGCTGTGTTGCCCCGACTGGTCCTGCCGGCAGCGTGCTTCTTTTCTCATCATTACTCGTCCATGCGAGCCCACCGAATATCTCACCATTCGGTCGCACAATTGTGTATTTATCGCTATGCGAAACGAGTAACCACATTCGCGCGTTCAATCGAGAAGAATGGATAGCACACCGCGACTTCACTCCAATCGAAGCGCTCGAGGATGACTGCCTACAACAATTGCTCTCTGAACCAGCCTAAGGATTTAGCATGTATATCTACGATGACCTCGCGAAGCGCGCCGAACGCCCTGTTCAAGTTGGACTCATAGGAGCCGGAAAATTCGGCTCCATGTTTTTAAGCCAAGTCCCAACGACCGTTGGACTTGAAGTCAAAGCCATTGCCGACTTGGACCCAGAGCGTGCCAAGCAAGCCTGCCGAAACGTCGGATGGAGCGAGGAGCTCATCAAACAAACTGAGTTCTTTGACAATACTCAACACATGATTGATGCAGGTGGCATTGATGTTCTCGTTGAAGCCACCGGCAATCCTTTGGCTGGTATCGCTCACGCGAAAATGGCGATCGAGAGCAAGATACATATCGTGATGGTCAATGTCGAAGCTGACGTGCTTGCCGGTGGGATTCTTGCCAGAGAATCACGAGAAGCAGGCATCGTCTATTCTATGGCCTATGGTGACCAACCCGCTCTCACGATTGAGCTTGTCGAATGGGCTCGCGCAACAGGCTTCAATGTCGTCGCAGCAGGCAAAGGCACCAAATACATGCCCGAGTATCACTATTCAACGCCAGATACGATCTGGGATCACTACGGACTCACTCCAGAGCAAGCTGCAGCAGCCGGCATGAACAGCCAAATGTTCAATAGCTTCCTGGACGGAACAAAGTCCGCATTGGAAATGGCAGCCATCTCAAATGGTACAGGTCTCAAAGCGCCTGACGATGGTCTCTATTTTCCACCGGCCGGGATGGATGATCTGGCACATATTCTCAGGCCTCGCTCTGTTGGTGGACAACTTGATGACAGCGGCATGGTTGAAGTTGTTACTTCAGTCGAACGTGACGGACGCCCTGTTTATAAAGATCTTCGCTGGGGTGTTTATGTCGTGATTGAGGCTCCAAATGATTATGCATCTGCATGTTTTAAGCAGTACGGCATGAATACCGACTCAACAGGTCGTTACTCAGCGATGTACAAACCCTTCCATTTGATTGGCTTGGAACTCAACATATCAATCCTTTCAGCTGCCCTTCTCAATAAACCTACGGGCTCGACACTCGATTTCAACAGTGACGTCGTTGCAACCGCAAAACGTGACTTGAAAGCCGGTGAAATGCTCGATGGCGAAGGCGGTTTCACTGTGTACGGAAAACTAATGCCTGCAACGAAGTCGCTCGCACTAGGCGGCCTTCCGATCGGCCTCGCACATCGCGTGAAACTCAAAAACAACGTCAATAAAGACCAGCCGATCTCGTGGGCCGATGTTGAAATTGATATGACCACTCAGGCCGTTTCAACCCGAAAAGCGATGGAAGACCTTTACCGCTAGTCTGGAATCTCAAGGCTCAACAGCGGCGCATGCTGTTGGGCCCCGTAGACGTCCGTTTCTCCAAATGCACCCGATGATCTGGAACGCTTGATCGTTACTTTAATCGCGAGTGCTGGCTCAAACTCAACCACAGAAATTACATCGCTAAGCGAAATCTGGAACAGCTCTGCAAATTTGGCCGCAGACAACACCTCAGATCTCACCACCCGTTCAAAATCATCATGAGTCGCAAATAACACATCAAAGGTGAGTTCAAATGGGCCTGCATTCTTTGAGCGAATCACTGTCGCCAGATCAGATAGCTTCATCGGGACACTCCCCTAACCTTGATCTGAATTGGAAATGGACTTTTCGGGTCATCAACTGTCATGAGGTGGTACACACTGAATTCGTAGACCACACCATGCGAGATATCTGATGGAGAATATGGAAACGCAAGATTACCAGCCGTTGATTGCCGTCCTGGATAACCAAAATGCAGCAGCGTCGACCGAGCAAATGAGCAGACGGTATCCGCAAGCGATTGTGTTTTCGCCACTACTTCGATCACCAAACCGACCTCATGTGGCAGTTGCTCACGACAAGGTTCTAACTCACCCATCACACCATCCTTCCCGTATACGCGAAACAAGAGTTGAACCTCTGCTTGGTCAATCGATTGAAAGTTTGTGAAAACACGACCACGGACGGCGAGCAACACTTCATCGAGTTGCTGAATCAAATCAGGAGCACGAATGCCCGCGATCGAAATTGTTCGAAAGCCCACGGGTTGCGCGCCCTCTAGCTTGATGGTGTATCGGTCACTTTTTTGTAACTGGGTACCAGTCACACGCACGCGACGCTCATCAAGCTGTTCAAAGTGACAAGCAGTCAAATCCAATACACCACCAGGACCTGGCAGAAATCGAGGATCTGTTTTCTCATAGAGCGTATGCGCTGCAACTGAAGTTACAGTGCATTGTCGCTCAGGACTCAAGGCTTCAAGCGTAAAACCGCCCTCATCAAGTACACCAAGCATGCAGTCAGACCCACTCCCAGGAACAGCGGCAATCGCAGCACACTCAAGAATTTTACCCATATGCAGTGATAATGCTTCAGACAAGCCTGCCCTGATCGGTACTGCCGCAAAAACTGCTGGGTCATAACACCGTCCAGTCACCACGATCTGCGCACCGTGTTCGAGTGCTTCAATCACAGGTTCAACGCCCATCTGAGCAACAATATAGGTGGAATTTGTGATTGCATCTTCAGTCAAATGAGGAGCCGGACCAAGCGCTGAAATCCGCCCCGCATGCAATGCATTGATGACCGAGTCTTGGTCTTGGTCAGAGGCAATCTCGGCTACCCGCGCACTGCGGTTTAGATCACAAAGCACCTCATCAATCACTTCAAGACACCATTGCAAATGCGGTCTAGCTCCAGATCCGCCAGCTGTGCCAATGAGCACAGGAATATCTCGCTCAAGCCCTGCCTTAATCATGAGCGTTAGATCACGTTTGACAGCCTCTCTATTAGTAAACGATTCACCTGAGCCGAGGTAGTAAGGTCCTGGATCGGTTGAGCCTGCGTCAACAGCAATCGCATCTGGATTGCGAGCCAAACCGGCTTCAAATGATGATTCAGGAAATCCGTAGCCTAGAATCGCTGTCGGAGAAAGAATTGAAATGGAATGATTCAAGGTCGGACCTCACTAATGCTCAGCCCAACCTATCGATCAGGCGTTACTTTTCGAGTTTACAAGTAGAGATGCCAATGAGGGAATAGAGACCGCAGCGTTCAAACAGACCAGTTGCCAGTGGAACAATGCCGATCAAACCCCATGCGCCGATCGCACCAACCATCACAAGACCAATCAGAAAGGAACCGAATAAAATTCTGCCCCATTTATCAACGCCACCAACATTTGCTTTCATTCACTTTCTCCTTTGAAAAGCTGATCAAATCATAGTTGTTTGAAACGGTCCTTGAGAAGTATCAATTTTCCTCATGGTTGAGAAAAGCAGGACTCAAATGACTGGGCCATACCCAAGACAATTTCGGGATAGTAGTCAGCATCGATGGCCATACCATCCCCTAGCGGATCGAGCTCCGCGATCGTAATCGGAAGTCCTTCAGTCATCGATCTCAGAATAGAGGGCGAGAACTGCGGTTCTCGATACACACACCGGGTACCCGACGATAGCAAATACTCTCTGATTTCGTTCACCACCTTCGCACTCGGCGCCATTTCAGGGTTCAGAGTTAAGACAGCAGGCGACATCAAGCCAAAGCGTTTTTCGAAATACTGAAACGCATCATGAAAAACAACATAGGGTTGATTGCTATAGGGTGATAACTGGCTTCGAATAGTTTTCGTCGCACTCTCGACTCGATCTCTAAAAACCGCAGCATTCTCTCGATATATGGCCTCAGCGGCAGGATCAGCGGCGGATAGCACGGTGGCCAAGTAGCTGGCCATCTCGATCGCGTTCATCGGATCGAGCCATAGGTGTAAATCATCGTGATGGTTCGCATGACCGTGATCGTGTCCATGCGAATGCCATTTCACATGTTCGCTAGACAACACTCCAATCTCTCGCGTATCCCATAATTGAATACCAGGTGCTTCAGCTAGCTCAATCGCTCGACCTGACGTGAGAGACCCCAGTGTCTTTTCGAGGAAGGACTCCAAGCCAAAATCGACTAAAACGACAAAATCAGCCTTCTGAAGTAACTGAGCTTGTGAGGGCTTTAGTGAAAAGTGATGTGGTGATGCAGATCCTTTAAGAAGAAGATCTGCATGTACCCGATCGCCACCGATCGCCACCACGATTGCGTGCACAGGTGCAATCGAGGAGACAATTCGCAACTGCTCCGCGTAAACCTTTGGCGCGATAACCAAGGCTTGCGAAAGTAGCGCTAAAACAATCAGCCTGATCACTGAAATCTCCAACTTGAAAACGTTATGATATAACATTACACGTATCTCAATAAATAGGTCCGGTGCTCACATGTCGCAGAAAGAACTCATCAGACTCACCAAAGCCGGTTATCAGTCCACTGATCGTTGGCTTGTGCGCGATGTCTCGCTGACTGTGAACCAAGGTGAGATCGTCACATTGATTGGCCCGAATGGATCAGGAAAGTCCACCACGGCGAAAATGGCCCTTGGGATTCTGAAGCCAACGTCTGGTGAGGCTTTTCGTGCACGGGGCCTCAAAGTCTCTTATGTGCCGCAGAAACTAATGATCGATTGGACCTTACCACTCGACGTTGACCATTTTTTTCGTCTGACGAGCAAGCCATCAATCCAAGCGCAACACCGGGCCATTGAAGCAACAGGTATCGGGCATTTATTGAACCAAGAACTTCGATCCCTATCCGGAGGTGAATTCCAACGCGTTCTCATTGCTCGAGCTATTGCTCGCGAACCTGATTTGTTGGTTCTCGATGAACCCGTCCAAGGTGTCGATTTTTCAGGCGAAAACGAGCTGTATCAACTGATCGGGACCATTCGCGATGACCTTCACTGCGGAATCCTCATGATTTCGCACGATCTTCACGTCGTGATGGCTAAAACTGACCAAGTCATTTGTCTCAATGGTCATGTCTGTTGCTCAGGTACCCCAGTGAGTGTCTCTCAGACTGATGAATTCCAAGCCCTATTTGGACTGCGTGGACATGCCGATATCGCATTGTACCAACACCACCATGACCACCAACATACTGCTGATGGATCAATAGCCCATGAACATCATGCTGGATGCAGCCATGATTGATGATTTCTTTGTTCGCGCCGTCCTCGCTGGAATCGGGCTCGCTCTCATGGCAGGCCCTCTTGGTTGCTTTGTGATCTGGAAACGCATGGCGTATTTTGGCGACACGTTGGCACATGGGGCGCTTTTGGGTATTGCGCTGGGATTGTTATTTGAACTGCATCTAGAGCTATCTGTATTTCTTGTGTGCACACTGATCGCAGTCACGCTTTTCTTATTACAGAGACGAGCGAGTATTTCTTCAGATGCTCTCCTCGGTATTTTGGCTCACGCCTCGCTCGCAATCGGTCTTGTCGTCCTGTCACTCATGACATGGATCCGTGTCGATCTGATGGGGCTTTTGTTCGGTGACATTCTTGCTGTTTCGCAGCGAGATCTAGTCGTCATTTCTGGGACGCTCGTCTCAGTCAGCGCTATTTTATTCGTCACTTGGCGATCTTTATTCGCTGCAACTGTCAGTCGTGAGTTAGCAGAAGCAGAAGGGTTAAAGCCTCAGCGTGCAGAAATTATTTTCATGCTTTTAATCGCATCGGTCATCGCTGTCGCGATCAAAATCGTTGGGGTGCTATTGATCACATCATTGTTGATCATCCCTGCCGCTACTGCCAGACGCATTTCGACTTCACCAGGCCAGATGATGGTGCTGTCCTCTATCGTTGGCGTATTCGCGGTTATTTTAGGCTTAACAGGCTCACTGAACTTAGATACACCGTCAGGTCCTAGTATCGTCGTCGCTTCCGTCACGCTCTTTCTGTTCTCGATGACACCGATAGCACATCGCGTACAGAACGTTTTAAAAGGGGCATAACGTGAGTGAAACGAAACTGACGAAAAATCAATCGCTCGTTTTAGGGATTCTCGAATCACACCCAAGTCCTTTAAGTGCTTACTCGATTCTCGACCAACTAACCGATGCAGGCCTCCGCGCACCACCCCAGGTCTATCGAGCACTGGAAAAACTCATCGACTATGGGTTGATCCATAAGTTGGAGAGCATCAACAGTTATGTTGCATGCCAACACCGCCATTGCGGATCCCACCAAGTCACAAGCTTTGCTATCTGTGATTCGTGCGAACGCGTCTCTGAAATCATCAATGCTGAATTCGAAAAGACACTTCACGAACTTGCTGAGAACGCAGGCTTAACCCCAAAACACTCGACAGTTGAGATCCATGGTTTATGTAACGCCTGCTCAGGGATAGAGAATTAACAATCACTTCTCTCTCGGAAGCGCAGTAAATGGAATAGGACTCCCGAGAACAACAAATCTTAGAAGTCCATAAGGCACACCGAGCACAACAAAAAAGATCAGAATATCCAGGTCGTCACTCAAACCCGCAAGCACAATCAAAACCCCAATCAAAGACAACGCAAATAGCACTGTAAGAAACCAGTCCACAACCAGTAAAGCTCGACGCACAGAATTTATCCTCTGACTTGCATACGGAAGCAGTGTGGGATGTTGACCTTAATTTCAAGGACAGCAGACTGATGCGCCTTATTTTTCAGACGGATATCCGTTGATTTGATGCACGATCCACATCGTAATCTTTGGTGCGATCGGTAATGCAAGAAATGCAGCCACAGAAGCAACAGGCCACGCAAACACAAATGCCCGCCCCCAGTTGACGAGGAAATCATCGGTAAATCCCAGGTTCATCCAAGTGACAAACCCAGTCATGATAGTTGCCATAATGCAGGCCATCACGATCGGGCCAACGAATTTAGGGGATACTTTCATCAATTCACTCTCGAAAATGATGAACGATAATCGATCCACCGAAATTCAAACAGTGACATCGATCAATCGAGCAACACTTTTCAAGACGGTGAATCTTAGGTGTGCTCCAAAATCACGTTTTTCAGATCAACAGGCGAGAAAATCTCAATCCAGTAACCATCTGGATCTTTGATGAAAGCGATCCCTTTCATTGACCCATCGTTTGGCCGCTTCACAAATTCCACTCCAAGAGACTCTAAGCGATGACAGGCAGCGTCAACATCAGGTACCGAAACGCAAATATGACCAAATCCTTTGGGCTCGCTGTTACCGTTGTGATAGCCCTCAAAATCGTCATCAGACTCGGTGCCGTGGTTGTGCGTCAACTCTAATAAACCCGATTGCTGCGCGAGCCACTCAATACGTTCCGCACGGTCGGATGGCATTTGGCTTGTGAGTCCAGCCTCAAAACCCAAGAAATAAAGGGTGAACCCCATGCTATCAAAGGCAAATGTTTCTATTAAGGTGGCGCCCAGTTTGTCACGGTAGAAATCTAAAGAGCGCTTAGGGTCTTTCACTCTCAGCATTGAATGATTCAATTTAAATCCTGACGTTGACATGGTGTTTTCCCTCTAATTTTGACCTTTCAATTGTTACAAAGTGGCTGATTTTATTGGTAGTAAACTGTTACTACCATTTGATGTATAAACTCTTATTGATACATCACATTGATCCGAACAACATACTTTGAAGCCCCTTCAGCAAGTACATCACCAGCATGTAAAACTGATTTTGTATGGATGCCATGCCTAAAAAATAGGGCCCTTCCGCAGACCGGGTTGACTCGACGCATTACCGTTTGGCCATCCAACAAAAGCGTATCTCCACCAATGACACCCTCGTCTTGTCCGTTCAAGTAGAGGAGCATCGACAACATCGATCGGCCTTTTTTCCAATACTCTAGAGCTTGAGTCTTAGAGTTCACGAAAAATCCAGGCCAATCGCCATCGAGATGCGGTCTAAACTGCTGCCCGGCAGTATAGCGATAGGTGTTAAAACGATGACTCAATACCCCCATACTCTGGCGATTTTCAATGACAGGAGGGACAAATTCTTCAATTCTAGAAAATAAAATGTCGACATCGCGCGGATGTGCCATCCAATGCACAGTGGTGTTTTGTCGCATTCCAGGTGGTGTTTGAATTCCGGGAGCAGCTTGACGAAAACCGAGTGCCTCGGTGTACTCAATAATTCGTCGACTCTCGTCAGTTGAAATGACCCCTTCAATTTGAAACGCGAGCTTGTCACCAAAGCTCAAGTCTTGATAACCCTGAGCGCTCTGAGTCGATTTCTTCAACAAGTGTTTGTTCGCCTGATAGATTGGCGTTTGGTCTTCGAAACCACCATCAGGTAATGAACCTAGGTCTGTTGCGACAATTGTGGACTGCATGATGACTCCTTACGAAAAAGCCCGGTCGCGTACCGGGCTTTTCATTTACGTTGCGATTAAATGGTCCTTGCTGCCATTTCACGCGCAATGTAATCAGCCTGCCGAATCGCCAATGACACAATGGTCAAAGTAGGGTTCTCAGATGCACCGGTTGTGAACTGCGATCCATCAGACACAAACAGATTCGGGATATCGTGAGTCTGACCCCACTTATTCACAACACCATCACGCGCCTTCGCAGACATGCGGTTTGTTCCCAGATTGTGTGTCGAAGGATATGGGGGTGTTGGAAAAGTCCGTGTCGCACCGACCGCATCATAGATCTCAGCACCTTTTTTCCAAGCGTAATTACGCATCGCAATGTCATTTGGATGATCATCAAAATGGACATTCGGTGCTGGTAGACCATACTGATCTTTCACATCATGATTCAGCGTAATGCGGTTGGTTTCTTGAGGCATATCTTCACCCACAAGCCACATACCAGCCATGTTCTCATAGGAATCGAGGGCAGTTGTAAACTCACGCCCCCAACCACCTGGATTCAAGAACGCAGCCATAAACGGCAGGCCAAGAGATAGCGTTTCAAACTCAAATCCACCCACGAAACCACGCGAAGGATCATGGCGCGATTCATCTTGTACAATTCCAGCCATGGTCGTGCCACGCCACATATGAACTGGCTTATCAAACACTCCGTAGACAGATGCAGTCATGTGACGCATGTAGTTTCTTCCTACTTGACCTGAGCTGTTTGCGAGGCCATCTGGGAACATTGATGATGCCGAATTCAACAGTAACCGCGGACTCTCAATTGAGTTTCCTGCAACGGCAACAATTCGTGCCTTCTGAAGATGCTTATTCCCGTCCGAATCCGCATACAAAACGCCAGTAACCTTGCCGCTCTTATCATGCTCAATCTTGAGCACGTGCGCATTGGGTCGCACTTCCAAGTGACCCGTTGCCTCACCTTTTGGAATTTCTGTGTAGGCAGAGGACCACTTTGCACCGAACTTACATCCCTGAAAACAGAAACCAACCTGTTGACAACCTGGGCGACCATCCCTTGGTTGGCTGTTTATGGCCATATTCCCTGTATGTACTTTTTTAT
>Ga0181583_10002301_pt1 | contig 14202 bp, 10 predicted proteins | sample 071ome_31_FD_132461 | JGI IMG/M metagenome (GOLD analysis project Ga0181583, IMG submission 132461) | Coastal salt marsh microbial communities from the Groves Creek Marsh, Skidaway Island, Georgia - 071405CT metaG (megahit assembly) | ecosystem: Environmental > Aquatic > Marine > Intertidal... | reverse complement strand
TCGGCCGGCACTTCGGTCGGTTACCGCTCGACACCGGCCGCGCACGACGGAACGTTGGTGATGATCGGTTGCGGCTCCTCCCACGGTGTGACTCCACTCGCCGACGGTCGCAGCCCGTTCCACTTCTCGCGCCAGCGCATCGATCTCGTCGAACCGCCCCACATGCACACGTCGATGGGCCTTGTACGTCTCGGTGAACCGACGCCGAAAGTCGGCGATCGAATCGATGTCCAGCGACCGCTCACCACTACGTCACCCGACGTGGTCGAGTGGAACTGAATCGTGACGACGCACGCGGCGACTACCGACGAATTCGACCGGCCTGCCGCTTCTCTCACTACGAGTGGAAAACGCCGTTTCGCAGGAATCGACGTGGCCCGTGCCGTCGCTCTCATCGGAGTGGTCGCCATGAACTATGCCGGGTCCCTAGTGGTGCCGGGCACTGACCGTGGATTCTGGGGCCGAGTGTTCGACCCGTACACCGGTGTGCTCTCCACCCGCTTCGCCGCGACCTTCGTCGTGGTGGCCGGCATCGGAATCTCACTGCTCACCGAGCGGGCACGCGTGGACGGCGATCCACAGGAAGTCACCCGTTCCCGACTGCGATTGGCTCGGCGCGGACTCCTGCTGTACGGCGTCGGCTACTTCCTCGACTTCACGTGGCCGGGAACGATCCTCTTCTACTACGGCGCCTACTTCATGATCGCTGCGCTGCTCGTGCGCGTGGCCACCAGGTGGCTCGTCGTCATCGGAGCGAGTGCGGGGATCGTGGCGTCGGCGATCGCCACATGGTCGATGTGGCGATGGGATCGCGGTGAGCCCCTCAAGTGGCTGAACGTCGTCGAGGTCGACTCACTGCAGGATCTTGCTTCCCGCACTTTTCTCTCCTATACGCATCCGGTGTTGCCGTGGATTGCCTTCTTGTGTGCAGGAATGATCATCGGCCGTCATCTCGACACGTTGAGTTCGTGGCGACGACCCGTGATCGCTGTCTCGGCCGGCGTCATCGTGGCTGTCTACGCACTCGTTTCGATCCTCGATCGCACGTCGTCACGCGACGGCCTGATCGTGAAGAGGCTCACTTCGATACAGACCTACGACCGCGGCCTTCTCTATCTCGTGTCGACCCTCGCCATCGCCGTGATCGCTGTTCTCGTCATCGTGTGGCTCGCCGAGAACTTCGCAACCAACTCACTCGTGCTCGCTTTTCAACGTGCTGGGCAACTCAGTCTCAGCCTCTACCTGCTGCACGTCCTCGTGTTCTCGATGTTCGTCAACTGGTTCGGATGGATCGGTAGCGGATCACTCTCCACAGCCCTCACTTTCGCCGGGGCTTTCTGGGTGGCCGGAATCGCGATTGCATCGTGGTGGCACCATCGCATCGGACGCGGTCCGGCCGAGGCCGTGTATCGCATCTTCGGCGGCTGAGCGCAGAACGCGCGCCGTCAGGAGCGGCGATTCAGCCCACGCCAACCGATGGCCGACGCGCCGACGAGTGGACCCTGATCACCAAGGCGCGCCGGCACGATACGCGCACCACGCGTGAACGAGAGCTGACATTCGCGGTCGAGCACCTCTTGCGCGGCGGCGAAGAACGTCGGACCGAACCCGAGCGCGACCGAGCCTCCCACCACCGCCAACTTGAGGTCGAACAAGTTGCAGGTGCTGGCCACCGCCAACCCCACCAGTCGTCCAGTGCGCTGCATCGTCTCGTACGAAGGTTCGGTCGGTGGTCGGCCCGTGATCGACTCGATCGCTGTTCCGCTGGCTTCGGCCTCCAGACATCCCCGTGCTCCGCAACCGCATCGATGACCCTCCGGATCGACGATCACGTGACCGATGTGTCCGGCATTACCGGTGGCTCCGTCGAGAAGTTCCCCGTCGACCACGATGCCGCCACCGATCCCGGTGCTCACGACCATCCCGATGAAATTCGACACTCCCCGAGCGGCCCCCAACCAACCTTCGGCCAGGGCGAACGCCTTGGCGTCCAGGTCACCGAATACAGGAACGGGTGAACCCACAGCCTGACGAACCACGTCGGTGACCGCTTCGTGAAGAGGGAACCTCTGCCAGGCCGGAATATTGATCGGTGAGACGGACGCACAATTTGGTTCGATGGGACCGGCCGAACCGATACCCGCCACCACGATGCGCGACCCGTGGCGCTCGACGCCCCGCTGGATCTGGCGAACGATCAGCGCACCCAGTGAATCGAAGAGATCGTTGGCCCGCTTGTCGCGATCGGTGCGTACCGATTCGCGGTCGATCAGGGCTCCACTCCGATCGACGAGACCGACCGCCATCTTGGTACCACCGATGTCTATGGCGAGGGCGAGCTCGCGGACATCGGGCTGTTCGGACATCGGGATGAGGATAATGCGACTCGTTCAGATGTTCTCAAGATGGGTCGAGTATCGATATCCCTGTGCCGGAGGCGTATTACCGTCAGCCCTGCGGTTCCCACGGGTCGACCCGACCCGGCCGCGACAAGGACACGTGAACAAGATGACGAGCAAGTTTGGTTCTTTCATGAAGACCGGCGCCGTGATCGCCAGCCTCGCGTTGGTGGGTGCGGCCTGTGGAGGAGACGACGGAGGCAACAACGGTGGAGGCGGTAACGACGAAACTCGCGCCGCTCTCATCGAGCTGATCAACGAAGAGGGGATGCCCGAAGAGCTCCTCAACTGCTTCGTCGACACCGCGATGGAAGTCTTCAACGAGGCCGACATGGAGTCGGTGCTCGCCGGTGGCGACCCGAGCCAGGCCGCCGAAGATGCCTTCACCGAGAAGGTCGCGGAGTGCGGCGGCTGATCGACCAGACGTCGATCAATCGGTGACTCGCCGTGCGTCCTCGATGAGGTTGATTTCGTACAGAACCTCGTCGAGGGCGTCGGCGGCACTGATCGCCGAATAACGCTGCGGCGACTCAGGACCGCAACACGACGGCACGGGCGACAGGATCGTCCAGGGCCGCGGATGCAAGAACTGCACCACGCTGTATCGCTCCCCTTCGAAACCGGGGGACGCGACGACTCGATGCCAACCAATCGGGATCACCCCGTTGGTCAGACGCTCGAGCATGATGCCGGTGTTGATGATCACCTTGTCGTCGGGAGGAATCGCATCGATCCATTCCCCATCGACTTCCACTTGAAGCCCAGGGGCCGTCGCTCGAGGAAGCGCAGTGATCAGATTGATGTCGCCGTGGGCGCCAGCCCAGATGTGGCCGCCCTCGGGTGCCTCGGTCATGGCCGGATAGCGAATGGCGCGCGTGAGAGTGGGGCCGTCTTTGACCATGTCGTCGAAGAAGGTCTCGGCGCATCCGATGCCGAGAGCGATCACACGCAGGAATCGTCGCTGCAGATCGGCGATTGCCTCATGAAATGCATAGAGCACCTTGGAGATTCCAGGTACGACGGCATCGGGCAGAAGCTGATCGGGATAGTTGCCGGGAAACTTACGACGCAACGGATGACCCGACGGAATTGGTGACGCCCAGTTGAGCATCTCCTTCCAGTCGGGCTTGTCGCTCGACGCCGCAGTTTCGACGAGAAGTCCGGTGTAGCCGGTCTGACCGTGCGCACCCTCCGACACGAACTTCTGCTTCACGTCGGGTGCCATCTGGAAGAACTCGGCGAGCATGCCATAGGCCTCGTCGAGCAACGACTCGGGAAGGTCGGAGCTCGTGTACACGAACCCGGTGACAAGGCTGCGTCGTACACCGTCGACCACGGCACGGCGGGTGGTTTCCGATCCCTTCTCGAAAGCGAGGAGATCGACGTCGAGGATCTGATCGGCCATGGCCCGAACGCTAACGGTTATTAGCCAAAGCCGACTCAATGTCGGCCCACAGGTCGTCGACTGATTCGAGGCCGACACTCATGCGGACGAGACCCGGATTCACGTGGGCGTCTCCGGGGTACTTGTTGCGGCGCTCCCACGTGGACTCGACACCGCCGAGGCTGGTGGCTTCCACGATCACTCGCGAGGACGCACACACGCGATCGGCGACGTCGGCACCACCGGCCACCACGAAACTGATCATGGGGCCGATCTGACGCACCGACTCGACGTTCGGGTGCGCTCCGAGACGGGTCGCCAACTCGGCGGCCGTGCGACTCGAGGCTTCGTATCTGATGGGGAGGGTGCGCAGACCACGCAGGGCGAGGAATGCTTCGAGGGATCCTGGGGTCGCGCCATGCACGACGCGCACCCGTTCGAGCGCGGCCATGACGGCGTCGTCGTTGGTGCACACGAGTCCGATCATGAGGTCACTGTGGCCCCCGATGAACTTGGTGCCCGAGTGGAAGACCACATCGGCTCCGTCAGCGAGGGGCTGCGCGCCGACCGGACTGGCAAAGGTGGAATCGACGACCGTGCGGATGCCTCGTGCCTTGGCCTCGCGACACAGCCGTGCCAGATCGGCCTCGTCGAGCGTGGGGTTGGTAGGCGTCTCGATCCAAAGGACCACGCCATCGGCGCCGCGAGAAGCAGTGCGCTCGGCTCGCTCGATCGCGCCGATCACGTCGAGAGTGTTCTCGATGGTGACTTCGACCGTCGTGAGAGTTCCGGCATCGGTGAGGTCACCGAGCAAGGCCCGCACACCCAGATAACTCACACTCGGAACGACCACGATCTGCGGACGCAGTGCATGAACGATGGCCGATGCGGCCGCCATTCCCGACGCGAACGACAGACAGCGTCCGCCTTCGAGCGCGCCCACTGTGTCTTCGAGGGCTCGCCACGTATCGGTACCGTGGGTGCGGGAGTAACCGGTCTCACCGCGATAGTTCGAGGCCAACACGATCGGTGTATTGAGCGGTTCGCCCGAGCCGGTCGGACGCCCACCGGTCACGGCGATGGTGCGGGGCGACAGTTCACGATCGTTCATGGCGGACGAACACCTCCGGATGACCACCCGTGTGGACGAAGACCACGTGATCGCCGGGTGACCAGCGTTCGACGTTACCGAGCAAACCGGCCATGCCCTTGGCTGTGTACACACCGTCCAGCACCCAGGCGCCGTGTCGGGCTCCCCAATCGGCGGCGGCAATCGACGCGTCGGTGGGTACGGCGTAGTCGTCACCGAGCCAACGGGTGTCGATCTCGACGTCGTTCGATTCGACCCGTCCGGGCAGACCAGCACGTCGAAGGGCTTCGTTCGCCAGTTCGGCCACATCGGGCAGACCGTTCACCACACCTTTGGCCACACCGATCGCAATCACCGGCGGACACGACAGTCCGCGGTGACGACGCCAGGCTCGTCCGGCCACGAGACCGGCGTGAGTTCCTCCACTCGACGACGTGAACACGATGGCGCGCGGTTCCACCTCGCACTGCTCGAGCAGTTCGTCGTAGGCAGCGATGTAGCCGAGTGCACCGACGGCGGTCGAACCTCCGATCGGGATGGAGTACGGACGACGTCCGTCGTCGACGAGTCGCTCGGTCAGCGCCAGTCGTTCCGTCTCGAGAACTCCCCATTCGGCCGGTCCCGCCCCCGTGAAATGCATGTGCGCGCCGAACATGTGGCTCAAGAGTTGATTGCCTTCCAGATGATCTGGTCGTTCACCAGCGAGCACCAGGTGCGTCTCCCAACCGAGCAGCGCCCCTGCGGCCGCGGTCATACGACAGTGGTTCGACTGACCGGCGCCGACGGTCACCAAAGTGTCGGCACCGGCCGAGGTCGCGTCACCGCACAGGAACTCGAGTTTGCGGGCTTTGTTGCCGCCCATGCCGAGACCGGTGAGGTCGTCGCGCTTCACCCACAACTGCACGCCGTCGCCAATGACCGGGCCGCGCTCGAGTGGAGTTGGCAGAGTCGCCAGACGAACACGAGGTGCGCCGTTCCACACGTGCAGGCGAGAGTCGGCCGACGACGTCATGACACGAGAGGTTACGGTTGCGCCGTGGCCACGACCGACTGGAATCCCCTTCTGCGGTCCGAGTTCGACGAGCCCTATTGGAGCGAACTCCAGCAGTTCGTGGCCGAGGAGCGTCGACGAGGCCCGGTGTTTCCTCCGGCCGACGACGTGTTCGCCGCCCTGCATCTCACTCCGTACGTCGACGTGAAGGTGGTGATCCTCGGTCAGGATCCGTACCACGGGGCCGGACAGGCGCACGGCCTGTGCTTCTCGGTACGGCGGGGTGTGCCGATACCTCCATCGTTGCGCAACGTGTACCAAGAACTGCGCGACGACCTCGGCGTGACCACGCCGTCACACGGCAATCTCGAGCGCTGGGCTCGTCAAGGCGTCCTCCTCCTCAACACCACTCTCACCGTGCGGTCGGGCCAGGCGGCCTCGCATCAGGGCAAGGGGTGGGAGCGATTCACCGACCGTGTGATCTCGACGGTCAACGACAAACACGAACGCGTCGTGTTCCTTCTGTGGGGTGCAGCGTCGCGTAAGAAGAAGGCGCTGGTCGACGTGACACGTCACACCGTGATCGAATCGGCGCACCCATCACCCTTGTCGGCCCACAACGGTTTCTTCGGGTCCCGGCCGTTCTCGCGCACCAACGATGCGTTACGCGAGGCCGGCCGGGACCCGATCGACTGGCAACTGCCCGACTAGCCGACGGCCGGACTCGGCAAGTCGCGTGGTTCCTCGCCGGGCGGCGCGGTCTCGTACACGTCGACGGCGCCGTCGCGTACGAACAACTTGTCGACACTCGGCCACTCACCGGGCAGATAGCGCTGGCCACCATCCACGAAGAAGAGCATGCCGGCGCCTTCCTTGCGATTTTCGTCGGGTCCGGTTGCTTCGGCATCCCACCAGAACAACGTCGCATCGTCGATACCCGCATAGTCGGCCTCGTCCCAGATGCCGTGATCACCCCAGGTGAGCCATGGCTGGCTGATGGCCGGAGTGGTCTCGAAGCTGCGAATGGCACCGGCGAGAGACTCATGAGTGAGATCGGGTCCAGCACTTTGCAGTGCCGACATCAACAACATGAACGGCGGCATGTACACGCCGATCGACTCGTCGGCTGCGGGATCCTGACCGGTCCACCACTCGTACAGCGCCCAATAGCCGCTGATCTCCGGATTCACATGTACGGCAAGGCTCGTGACACCGAAGGCATTCGCCCATTGCTCTTGGTCGTACGAACGTCCAAAGGCCGTGGTGTCGGTGAGAGTTGATGCCGCCACGATCCATTCAGGGAAGTACTCCTGCGAGGTGGCTTCACGGGTGAAGTCGCGCGGCGCCACCGGGTCGGTCGACAAGATCACCGACGTGACTCCGCTCGCTTTCAACTTGGCGATCACCTGGGTCGCGGTCTGTTGAATCGAACCGGGATCGAGCACGTACGGAATCACTTCGGCCGGCGCGGCACCCACCTCGGTGAGGCGAGACACCATGAGATCGGCCAGCACTTTCGATTCGGCGCTGCTTTCGATGTACACCAAACCGAACTTGCGCTCGGTCTGTTGGAACTGTTCACCGGCGTGCACGGCTGGCCGGCCGGCCAACTGCTTGCCGATGAACTCGACCACGTGTACCTGTTTCTGTTCAGCGCTTCCGTCGATGCCCCACACGTACGGATCACGTTCGGCGTACCACTCGGGGGACCCTCCGCCGCACGAGATGCACAGCGTTTCGCGCGCCGCCAGCTCGTCACCGAAAGCGTTCGTGAGCGCCGGCCCACCGATCACGGCGAATGGCTGATATTCCTCGACGATGCGCTGCGCATCGGCGCGAGCGGTCACGGCATCGTTCGCCAGACCCGAACTCTCGTAGGTCACGAGATTGATCGAGCGGCCGTAGAACTCGTAGTAGCGCTCGAAGTACTCGACGAAGTCGGCCACGACTTCCTTCTCCTGCGCGTTGGTGTCGTCGACAGCGATGGCATCGGTGATGTAGTTGATGATCGGATCGCCATCGGGCCCCATGTAGTGCACGATCGTGATCTCATCGGCCGTCACGCCCTGATCGGTCGCGCCCCCGTTGTCACCGCTGAACGGTGCCATGCATTCGGGTGCGAAGTAGTCGATCACGGCGATGAGTCCGACCGATGTGTCACAACGATCACCCCAGTCGATGTCGGCTTCCACACCGAGTTCTTCGGCCTGGCTGTACGACAGCGGATACGTCCACGACGATCCGCCGTCGGTGCTGTCGGGCGCGTCGGTGGTGTCGGTCGGCGCGGTGGTCTCGGCCGGCGCGGTCGTCGACGACGATTCGTCGTCCCCTCCACCTCCGGATGCGATCACCACGATCACGACGGCTACCACGACAATGATCGCGGCGAGCGGCCCCCACTTCTTCAGTGCGCTGGAGCCACCACCTCCCCCACTGCTGCTTGCTGGTTGCATGTCCTACCCCCCTTGCCCGGACCGGGCGATCGCGGCACTCGACGTGCCCAGATACGACTCGACGACCTGCGGATGTGCGAGGACCTCTGCCGGTGGCCCACTCGTGACCACTCGTCCTTGGTCCATCGCCACCAGCCGATCGGCGACCGATGAAACGAATGGTATGTCGTGTTCGACCACCAAAAGTGCGGCTCCCATCTCGTCGCGCAATCGACGCACGACGGGCGCCAAGGCCTCCACTTCGCGTTGGGCCAGGCCTGAGGTCGGCTCGTCGAGCATGATCACCGTCGGTCGATGGGCCACGAGACAGGCGATGTCCACAATGCGTCTGGTTCCGGTGGAAAGTTCGCGCACGAACTTGCGCTCGAAGTCGCCGAGACCGAGGAGCTCGATCAGCTCGGCCACCCTGCTTCGGATCTCCTGTTCGGAGTCGAACACGGGTGGCAGGTACATCGACGCGGCGAGAGCACTCCGGTTACCGACCCAGCGTTCGAGCGAAACGGCGAGTGTTTCGGCCACCGTCAGTTCCGGGAACAAGCGCGCGTCCTGGAACGACCGCCCGAGACCAGCTCTGGCCCGCCCGTTCGGACTGGCCGAGCTCACGTCGACTCCACCCACGTGCACCGAGCCGGCGAAAAGCGGCGCGAAGCCCGAGATCACGTCGAACAGAGTCGTCTTTCCGGCGCCATTCGGACCGATCACTCCGATGATTTCGCGAGCGTGCACGTCGAGACTCACGCCGTCGACGGCACGGATCCCCCCGAAACTCGTCACCACGTCACGGGTGGCCAGTACCACCTCGTCGCCCACGTCGACCGGCATCGGAGCAGACGTGCCACCGACCGACGCCCCCGACAGAAACACCGATCGAAGTACATCAGGTCGCTCGAGGAGTTCGGCGGTCGGCCCGCTGAAGCGCACTTCGCCTCTTTCGAGGAAATAGGCACGCTCTGCGACGGTGAGTGCGACGTTGACGCTCTGCTCGACAAGAACGACAGTCACTCCTTCTTGCGACATGCGCTTGACGATCGGCAGCATCTGGCCGACGACCACAGGGGCCAGACCGAGTGAGAGTTCGTCGATGAGGAGAACTCGGGGGCGCATCACGAAACTCATGCCGAGGGCGAGCATCTGCTGCTGCCCGCCCGAGAGGTTGGCGGCCGGTTGGTCGAGTCGCTGCGCGAGGACGGGGAAGATGTCGAGGACTTCGGCTCGTGCGGCACGTACCGAATCCACGTCGCGGCGTTGCGTCCAGCCAGCCAATTCGAGGTTCTCGGCGACGGTGAGCGAACCGAACACGCCGGCCCCGCCGGGCATCTGCACGATGCCGAAGGCAGCGATCTCATGCGGCGGTGCGTGTGTGATGTCGCGACCGTCGAAGATCACGGCACCACGGTCGGCTTCCACGACGCCGCTGATCGTCTTCAACAGAGTGCTCTTGCCGGCGCCGTTGGTGCCGAGCAGCGCGATGATCTCGCCTTCGTCGAGATCGAGGTCGATGCCGTGGAGGATCTCGACCCCGTCGTAGCCCGATCGCACTCCGCGCAACACGAGTAGTTTCGATCGACCCTGTCGACGTTCGTACAACGACTCGGATCGAGCAGCGGCCGACTGCCACACCTGGGCGATGTCGTCGACGATCACGTTGCCGATGGTGCGTTGGATCAGTCCTCCCACGAGGAAGAGGGGGATCATGACGAGCATGCCGACGCGAATCGAGAATTGGTCGGCGATCCAGCCGATGATCGGCAACACGCCGAGACCCGGAATGATCCAGAGCGATGCCACCGAGAAGCCGGTGGCGCGAGCCCGCGGCGGAATAGCGAGTGACAGAGCCGAGAAGATTGCCGGCGCCAGCACGGCGAGGGCGGCCGAGATGACGCAGTTGATCGCCACCGCAACCACGATGTTGGGCGCGAGGGCGAAGGCGCCAGCAAGTACGGCCGCAGCAATGGCGATATTGGCCCCGACCCGAGCAAGTCCGGCTACGTTGCCGGCGTAACGCTTGGCAATGAATCGCGCTCCGAGGACGAGACCCACCAATTGGAAGGGTTCCGCGATGGCTGCTGCGACACCTCGGGCTCGCTCGTCCAGTCCGAATTCCTGGTCGTACAAGAGTGACGCCAGGGTGACGAAGCCGATGAGTCCGGTGGCGAGGAACGGAAGGCTGTACCAGATGCGACGCAACGACTGGACCTTGTGCACCGTGCGCCAGCTCTCCGAGAACGACGGCGCGACCTCCTCGGTGAGAGCGACTTCGTCCGATGCACCGGTGGCTTGTCGCTCCCAACGACCGCGGATCGGCTCGTGCAATTTCATCGCCAGAACGGCAAAGATCACCGTTGGCACCATGAATACGACGAACGGCGTACGCCACCCGAAATAGAAGGCAAGCAGGCCAGCCGACAACGGCCCGAGGAACGCTCCGACTGCGTTGGCGGCGCGATGCACCGAGAACACCTTGGTACGGACTTCGATCGGGTAATAGTCAGAAATCAGAGAGTTGTGAGTGGGGTCGATCACCGCCTTGCCGAGGGCCGACCCGCTGCGCGCAATCGTGAGCACGATGAGTCCAGTGGCGAATCCGGTGAGTCCCGAGAAGAGAGCCCACACCAACGCTCCGGCCACCGCTAGTGGGACGCGTTTGCGACGGTCGGCGATCTGGGCGATAGGTACCTGCAGGGCCAGAGCGGCCACACTGGCCAGTCCGACAAGCCCGAGCATGGTGGAGAAATCGAGATCGAAGTGATCGCGAATCTCGGGAAGCAGAATGCCAAAAGCGGCCCGGTCGAATTCGTCGACCGCGTTGAGGCCGAACAGAACCACGATTGGGAAGACGGCTTCGCCGCCGCACACGTCACGTAGCCATCGACCGGGATGACGAACGCCGAACCAGAAGCGGGACCACAGGCCGGTGCTCACGACTTCCCCTCCCGCCGTCGGGCGCGTCGATCCACCAGGAAGGCCAACTGGTCACGCACTCTGATCACCAGAGCCCCGAGTCCTCCCGGCACGATGAGCAGAACGATCAACACACCAGCCGCCGACGACACGAACCGCCATTCTTCGGCGGTCACGAACCATTCGGTGCCACGCAAGTATGCGGCGCCGAGTACCGCGCCGAACATCGAGCCGAGTCCTCCCACCACCGACGCCGTGAAAACTTCGAGGCTTTTGTTCACGCCGTAACTCGACAGATCGAAGCTGTAGTTGAGATGGGCGAAGAGTCCTCCGGCAACTCCGGCGACCGCACCCGAGATCGTGAAAGCGGTGAGTTTCAGCCGCGTGGCCGACAACCCGTAACTCTGCGCGGCTCGCTCGTTGTCGCGAAGCGCAAGGATCGCCCGGCCACTTCGACTACGTCGAATCCCCCGCACTGCGAGCATGGTGAGTGCCAAGACGACGAGGGTGTACACGTAGAACCGCGTGGGTGTGTCGATGTCGAGGCGCCCGAAGAGCGGTGGTCGGCCGAAGCGGCGGCTACCCGGAACCCACGAGAAGAAGCGGTCGTTCAACAGCCACGACGTGACCGAGAGTGCGAAGACCAATGTCGTGACGGCGAGGTAGAGCCCGCGCAGGCGCAACGCAGGAAGACCGACGATGAAGGCGGCGACGGCTCCCGCGACGGCGCCGATCAGAACGGCAAGGGTGAGATCGACGTTCCATTCCGACGTGAACTTGGCGCTCACTGCGGCGCCGATGGCGACGAATCCGAATTGTCCGAGCGAGATCTGCCCGGCCCATCCGGTGAGCACCACGAGCGACAGGCCGATGATCGCGTAGATGGCGATGGCGGTGATCTTCACCACCTGATCGGATCGCAACACGAGCGGCACGAGCACCAGACCGGCCAGGACGAACACGTACGTGGTGGCGCGCATCAAGAAGACGAGTTCGTGACGAGCCAGATGCGGTTCGAGTTCGCGTACCTCGTCGGCCAGACGCCACGACGCCGTCGTGTCCTGGTCGAAACGAGAACTGCTCCGTCGTTGTAGGAGAAGCGCTGCCATCACCGCCGCACCGATGAAAGGCGCAACGAGCAGTGGGCTATCGGCGTTCCACGACACGCCGTATTCGAGAACTCCGAGCGCAACGGCGGCCACAGTGATGGTCACCAGATTGCGCAGACGCCCGATCACCAGCGCAGCCAGCGCCTGTACGAGTGTGCCGATCGCCAAAGCCGAACCGAGAGGAATCCCGAGGATGCCGGCACGAAGAAAGAGAGCAAGGAACGACAGGGCGGCGGCGATCATCCAGACAACGGTCGACAGACCACCCACGGGGATGCCGAGCAACGAGGCCCGCTCACTACGTTCGGCCGCGGCTCGAACCGCCGTACCGATGCGCGTGCGAGTGAGGAAGAGTCCGACACCGATCATGGCGACCGGTGCAACGATCACTGCAATGAAATCGTTGGCGTTCAAAATGAAGGATCCGACAGTGAGCTTCCAGTCGAGAGGTGGAGAGATGCGCTGCGAGGCCGCGTTCTGGTCCCATAACCGAGGGAGACGGATGGCGAACACCGCCAATAGTTGCGTGATACCGATCGTTGCGACGGTGAGAACGAGACGCGGCGAGCGCGAGAAGCGTCGGATGATGGCCAGCTCGACGATGGCACCGAGCACGACGGCCGCGGCGAGTCCCACGCCGAGTCCGAACAGGTACGGCAAGCCCGAGAACACGATGAGTCCGACGGCGAGAGTGGCCGGCACGAAGCCGAGATCGGCTTGAGCGAAATTGAGCACTCGGTTGGCTCGGTACACGAGGGCCATCCCCATGGCGAGGAGTGCCGTCAACAGACCGATCACGACCCCGCGCAACCAAGCGCCAAGTGGTACGCCGAAGAAGATCAGCTGGACGGCGACGAGGGCGATAGCCGGTGTGAGAGGCGCGAGGGAACGTCGAATCGACGACAGCCACGACGGCTCTCTCGCCATGCCCCCTCCTCGTGACGTCCCCCCGGACCAGTCCGTTCTAGCAGGTTCACCGCAGGCGCCTGGACGGGTGGGCTGAGGTCAGACGCTGGTGACGACGCCCACCAGACGGGCGGCGAATTCTTCGGTGTGCGCGCCGAGTTTGGCGCGGTGCAGTGCCATCCCACCGATCACGTCGGCGCCGAGACCGGCCACCGCCGACTCCATGGCGCCGAGAGTGCGACCCGGGTTGAGTGCGTACGTACAGAACGTGACGGCCTTCTTACCGCGCAGAGCCGGTAGCGCGCGTATGGCACCGATGTTCCACGGAGCCTGGCCGATGATGAATGCGCCGTGCACCCACGTGCCCACGAGTACGACATCGGCGTCTTGAATCGATGCATGATCCGGAGTACGCATGGGTGACAGGCCGGTGATCGACCACCCTTCCTGCTGCAGGTTGCCGGCCACCATCTCGGCGGCACGCCACGTGTTTCCGGTGAGGCTTTCGATCAAGAGAGAGGCTTTCACGCCCTCATTCTGCTCTCCCAACGAGTCGTGGCCAAGAATCTGGTGCGCGATCTTCACCCTGAGGTAAAGATTCCTCACCAAAACACCAGTGGGTCAGAGTTTTTTGAGGGGGGCCCAAGCGAGGAGGAGGTGTTTGGTGCCCTTGGCCGAGAAGTTGATGACGGCCTCGGTCTTGTCGCCCGAACCCGAAATGTCGATGATGATGCCCTCGCCGAACGAACCATGTTCGACTCTGTCACCCACGCGTAGTCCGAGGGTGTGGCTGTTGGAGGGCTCGGTCGGTCGGCCGGCTGCCAAGGCCTGATCGACGATCCGCTCACGCCGTTCGCGCGCCGCCTCTCGATCGTCGTCATCGACATCGAACGACGACACGGCGCGTCGAGGGCGTGTCGACCAGTCGTCGTCACGAGTCGAACGTCGTTTGGTGGCCACGTTGCCCTC
>Ga0181583_10002297_pt1 | contig 14219 bp, 9 predicted proteins | sample 071ome_31_FD_132461 | JGI IMG/M metagenome (GOLD analysis project Ga0181583, IMG submission 132461) | Coastal salt marsh microbial communities from the Groves Creek Marsh, Skidaway Island, Georgia - 071405CT metaG (megahit assembly) | ecosystem: Environmental > Aquatic > Marine > Intertidal zone... | reverse complement strand
TTACCCGACAGGCAGGCCGCGCATTCGCGGCATTCCGGCGTGTAAAGCGGGATCACGTGATCACCTGGTTTCAGGGTGGTGACGCCTTCGCCCACTTCGACAACAACGCCCGCACCTTCGTGACCCAGAATTGACGGGAAAATCCCTTCGGGGTCTGCACCCGACAGGGTGAATTCATCGGTGTGGCAAATGCCGGTGGCTTTGACTTCAATCAGAACCTCGCCCTTTTTCGGGCCTTCAAGGTTCACCTCCATGATCTCAAGCGGTTTGCCTGCTTCCAATGCGACAGCGGCGCGCGTTCTCATAATCTTCTCCCTCACAAATGGATCAACCTGCGCCACCTTGACCGTATCGCGTTGTCGCGATCAACCCTTTTAGGCGGCAAATCCCCGCCTGTTTCCGGCACGGGTGGACTCGACTTTGGGGCTGAGACGCCCTAAATAAGAACATAACAGGAACATTTGTGCTGCCCGTCATGCCCGCCCGACGAATTCTTTCACTGTGGTTTCCCCGCCTTGGTGCCGAACGCCTGTTACGACAGGCCGATACTTTGCGCGATCAACCCTTTGCGGTGTTGCGCGACACGGGGCAAATGCAAGTGTTGAATTCACTTTCCGAAACCGCATCAGCTGCCGGCCTACACCACGGCCAACCCCTGCGCGATGCTTTGGCGATGTGCCCCGAACTGGTGACACGTTTGCAAAACCCACAGGCCGAAGTGGCGTTTCTAACCGTCTTGCAACGCTGGGCAGGCAAGTTTTCACCTTGGGTGGCGGGCTTGCCGCCCGACGGGTTGGTGATTGATGTGACCGGTTGCACCCATCTGTTCGGCGGGGAAGAGGCACTTATGGCCCAAATTGAAGGCGAGGTTACCGATCTGGGTCTGTCTGTCCGCATGGGGCTGGCCGATACCCAAGGCGCGGCATGGGCGCTGGCACGGTTCGCCGGAGAGCAGGCAGGCAGCCATCGCTCGGGCGACGCGATAGAACAAGAGGCGCGCGCCACCCGATCGCGCGCAGCCAAGCGGAGGCACTGGGAAAGGGGCGGAGCGCGGCCCGCCTTTGCGCAGCCCCCCAGCTTTCAGGCGCGGATTGCCGAAACGGGCAAAGCGCATACGGCTCTGTCGCCCTTGCCCGTGGCGGCCCTGCGGCTTGAGGGAGAAACGGTGCAGCAACTTTCGCGTCTTGGTCTGCGCCGGATCGGTGATCTGATAGGCCAACCCCGTGCGGCGCTCGCACGACGGTTCGGCAAAGGATTGGTGCTGCGGCTGGATCAGGCGTTGGGATCGGTACCCGAACCGGTGTCGCCCGCCAAACCACCGCCGCGCTATGCGGTGCGGATGTCTTTGCCTGATCCGATTGGGCTTGAAGAAGACATCCTTGCCGCTTTGGACAAACTGCTTCCGGCCCTGTCCGAGCGCCTGAAACGTGACGCCAAAGGCGCGCGCTTGGTGCGGCTGCAGGCATTTCGTACCGATCAGACTATGGGTTGGATCGAAGCAGGTCTGGCCCGCCCCACGCACGAACCCGACCGCATCCGCCCGCTGTTGCGAATGAAACTGGATGATCTGGACGCAGGCTATGGCATCGACATGCTGCGGCTCGAGGCGGTGCAAGTCGAACATGTCAGCGACCGCCGACCGGCGGGGCATCTGGATGCCGCACTTGCCGCCCGAGAACGCCTGACCGCGGAGCGACAGCTTGAAGACCTGATCAGCCGTATCGGCGCGAGAGTGGGAATGGAAGCCATCACCCGCCGCCACCCCGGCAACAGCCACATTCCTGAAAAATCCGCCCAAACCCTTGCTGCGGCGTGGTCTGATCCGGCGAAGGGCTGGCCCAAGCCCCCCACTCTCCGCCCCTTGTTGCTGTGGCAACCAGAGCCAGTGGCGGCCCCCGACACGCCACATCCGCCCGCGCAGTTTCGTTGGCGCCGACAGGAAATGGCGCTGAAAATAGCAACCGGCCCCGAACGCATTGCGCCGGAATGGTGGCTGGATGATCCGAACTGGCGCAGCGGCGTGCGGGATTACTGGCAGGTCACAACAGATCGGGGCGACAGGCTTTGGCTTTACTATGCTCACGGCGGCACCATGTCTTCGGGTTGGTTTTGTCAGGGTCAATTCGCCTGAGAGCTTGATTTCATCAAAAAACAGCGCAACTCTGACATTATGAATATGCAAACACTGCCCCCGGATGTGGGACTTCCAGACAGGGTGTCATTTCATCGTGTTGAATTGGGAGTGATCCTTGGCCTTTACGGACGCATGGTCGCCGCCGGAGAATGGCGAGACTATGGGATATCGTCGCTGAAAGACGCCGCCATTTTCTCGGTCTTCCGAAGAACCGCAGAACACCCTTTATACAGGATCGAAAAGCGCCCCGCCTTGCGCAACAAGCAGGGGCAATATTGCGTCATTGGAATGGATGGACAGATCCTTAAGCGGGGCCATGATTTGAAAACCGTCCTGAGGGTTCTCGAGCGCAAATTGATCCGCGCTGTTCAATGAGTATTTTGGCCAGGAAGAAGATCGCATCAATTTCATCTTAACCGAAATACTCTGGGGATGAATGCCGGTTGAGGGTTCACGCCCGCGTTTAAAGGGCTTAGATAGGCGGCACGAGTTCTTTGAAAGGTATTGCCATGAGCGCCCCCAAGCCTGTTGTCCTTTGCATTCTTGATGGTTGGGGAAAGCGGGATGACACCGGCAACAATGCACCTGCCTTGGCACACACGCCGAATTTTGATCGCTTGATGGCCACCTGCCCGAATGCGCAGTTGATCACCCACGGCCCGGATGTAGGTTTGCCAAGCGGTCAGATGGGCAACTCTGAGGTGGGTCATACCAACATCGGTGCGGGGCGTGTCGTGGCGATGGATCTGGGCGCGATCGATCTAGCCATCGAGGACGGCAGCTTTTTCCGAAATGAGGCGCTTCTGGACTTTATCACCAAAGTGAAAGCCAAAGGCGGCATTGCCCATGTGATGGGCTTGATGTCACCGGGCGGCGTACATGGACACACCGAACATGCCTTGGCCGCGATAAAGGCAATTACCGATGCCGGTGTGGCCGTAGCTGTTCATGCCATTACTGATGGCCGCGATGTTCCGCCAAAGTCTGCAGACGGGGACATCAGCACACTGGAAAGTCGTTTGCCCGAAGGGGCCTATATCGCGACGGTCACTGGGCGGTACTTTGCCATGGATCGCGATAACAGATGGGAGCGCGTTAAAAAAGCCTTTGACGCGATCGTACACGGAAATGCGGTATATCAAGTCGAGACTGCCGCGGATGCGGTGGCCGCGGCCTATGCGCGTGGCGAAACGGATGAATTCATCGAAGCCACTGAAATCGACGATTACAGCGGCATTCGGGACGGCGACGGGCTATTCTGTCTGAACTTCCGCGCCGACCGCGCCCGCGAGATTTTGCGCGCTATTGGTGATCCCGATTTTACCGAGTTTGAAACCGGCACGCGCCCCGAATTATCAGCCCTTTTGGGGATGGTGGAATATTCGGACGCTCACAACAGCTACATGACCACGGCCTTTCCCAAGCGCGATATCGTGAACACGCTTGGATCGTGGGTGGCACAGCATGGCAAGCGGCAATTCCGTTTGGCCGAGACCGAAAAATATCCGCATGTGACCTTCTTCCTGAACGGCGGCAAGGAAACGCCGGAAATCGGCGAAGACCGGTTTATGCCCAAATCACCAAAAGTAGCCACCTATGATCTGCAACCCGAGATGTCGGCACCTGAAGTGACAGATAAGTTCGTTGAGGCGATTCAGGCTGGATACGATCTGATCGTCACCAACTACGCCAATCCCGACATGGTCGGACATACAGGCGATCTGCAAGCGGCAATGAAAGCCTGTGAAGCCGTGGATCAGGGGTTGGGCCTCGTGCTGGACGCGCTTGAGGCTGTGGGCGGTGCCATGATCGTAACTGCTGACCACGGCAACTGTGAAACCATGGTTGATCCTGAAACCGGCGGTCCCCATACGGCACACACCATCAACCCCGTTCCAGTTGTTCTATTCGGTGGTCCCAAAGGCGCCAGCCTTGCCGCTGGGCGGCTGGCCGATCTGGCGCCAACGCTATTGGAATTGATGCAACTGCCGCAGCCGGCCGAAATGACCGGAGAAAGCCTTTTGCGCACATGAGGCTAGTGCTCGGGCTCATAGCTGGACTGGCGCTGCTGCCCCACACGGGCGTGGCGGAATCCGAGCAGGCTCTGGCTGAAACTGCTGTCGCTCAATTGCAATCCGCTGCGTTCCTGCTTGAACGGGCCAATTCAGCCCGCGATAGGGTCCGCGCATTGACCGAAACCGTTGCAGCCTACGAAACCGCTCTTGATGCCATTCGGGATGGTCTGCGCGCGGCCACAATTCAGGAAACCCGCTTAAGCCTGCAACTAGACGCGAAACGGGATCGCATCGAGCGGCTGGTCTCGGTTCTGCAAGCAATTGGCAAAGCACCTGAGCCCTCGTTGCTACTACACCCGTCGGGCCCGACTGGAACGGCGCGCGCCGGGATGATTTTGGCAGACGTCACGCCCGCCTTACAAAAGGAAGCAGAGGCGTTAGCGAGAGAGCTGTCAGCCTTGTCCGAAGCCCGTCAAGTACGCCAACAGACCCTTGAGCACTTGCAGACAGGCTTGGTGGGCGTTCAACTGGCCAGAACCGAGCTATCACAAGCCATTTCGAACCGCACGGATCTACCCAAGAAGTTTTCCGAAGACCCCGTGCAAACCGCCCTTCTGTTGGCTTCGACCGAAACGCTGGAACAATTTGCAGGGGGTCTCAATACAATCCCCAAAAACGATGTATCAGGGGCAGTTCCCGATGTAACCGCGCTAAAGGGGACTTTGGATTTGCCTGTTCTGGGCGCAATCCTACGCCGTTTTAAAGAAGCGGATGCCGCGGGCATAGAACGCCCCGGGATCATCATGGCAACACGCCCCGGAACGCTGGTGGTCACTCCAGTGGCGGCAACAATCCGCTACATGGGTCCATTATTCGATTACGGCAACGTGATGATCCTTGAACCCAGTCAGGAAACACTGTTTGTTTTCGCTGGCCTGGAAACGGTCTATGGTGAGACTGGCCAGGTCGTGCCAGCGGGGCATCCCGTCGGTATGATGGGCGACACGAGTGCAGTAACAGCAAGTGCGGAAAGCGGAAACAGCACAGAAACGCTTTATATAGAGGTTAGGGAAGACAATACCCCTGTTGACCCGTTAAGCTGGTTTTTCGCCGGATAGGAAAGTGTGATGAAAAAAACCTTAATTGCCATGTCTATTGGCATCGTTTCAGCGGTTGCGGTAACAACTCAAATCGCAGGTCCTTTGGTCGCACAACAGGCCAACTCGCAAACATCAGTCTACGAGCAGCTGGAGCTTTTCGGCGACATTTTTGAGCGTGTTCGTCAGGAATACGTTGAAGACGTCAACGATCAGGAACTGATCGAAAGCGCCATTGACGGAATGTTACGTTCGCTTGACCCGCATTCCAGCTTCCTGTCCGCCGCCGATGCGGCCGACATGCGAATCCAGACCCGCGGACAATTCGGTGGTCTAGGCATCGAAGTAACTCAGGAAGACGGCTGGGTCAAAGTCGTCTCGCCGATCGATGGCACCCCTGCCGACGAAGCAGGTCTTGAGTCCGGCGATTTTATTACACATGTCGATGGCGAATCTCTTCTGGGACTGACTTTGGATGAAGCCGTTGACATCATGCGCGGACCGGTTGGCTCGGAAATTGTCATCACTGTCGTCCGCGAAGGCGAACCCGAACCCTTCGACGTGACCATCATCCGCGACACGATCAAGCTGACCGCTGTTCGCACCCGCACCGAAGGCGACACCGTGGTCTTGCGTGTCACCACCTTTAACGACCAGACCTATACCAACCTTGAAGACGGTCTGAACAGCGCCATCGAAGAGCTGGGCGGATTGGAAAATGTAAACGGCGTCGTTCTGGACCTGCGGAACAATCCGGGTGGTCTTCTCAATCAGGCAATCCGAGTCTCGGATGCGTTCCTTGACAAGGGCGAAATCGTCTCGACCCGTGGCCGCAATCCCGAAGATAGCGAGCGTTTCAACGCTACACCGGGCGATTTGATCGACGGCAAGCCGATGGTCGTGCTGATCAACGGTGGCTCCGCCTCGGCATCCGAAATTGTCTCGGGGGCTCTCAAGGATCACCGTCGTGCGATTGTTGTGGGCACCAAAAGCTTTGGTAAGGGGTCAGTTCAAACGGTCATTCCATTGCGCGGTGATGGCGCAATGCGTCTGACCACTTCGCGTTATTACACACCGTCGGGCCGCTCGATCCAGAATTTGGGGGTTTCGCCGGACATTATCGTCGAGCAACCTCGTGTGTCTCGTTACGAAACCGAAGAGGAAACACGCAACCAACGCAGCGAAGCTGATCTGCGTGGAAGCCTGAACAACGATAGCCTTACCGAGGACGAATTGCGTCAACTGGAAGAAGAAGAAGCCAAGGCCGAGGCCTCAGCGGAATTGCGCAAGGACGACTATCAACTGGCTTATGCAATTGATCTGCTGCGCGGCCTGGCTGCAATTGGGCAATAAGCAAGTGAGCCCGGAAGAAATCGCAAAACTCCCCTACCGCCAGAACGTCGGCGTTATGCTGACCAATGGCAAAGGGGAGGTCTTCGTCGGCCAACGCCTTGATAGCGAGGTCGCCGCTTGGCAAATGCCTCAGGGCGGGATCGACGAAGGGGAAACACCGCTTGATGCGGCGCTGCGAGAGTTGACCGAAGAAACCGGCGTCTTGGCTGATCAGGTCACGGTCATCGCCGAAACCAAGGGTTGGGTCACCTATGACCTGCCCCATCACATCGTCCCCCGCATCTGGAAGGGCCGCTTTCGCGGTCAGAAACAGAAGTGGGTTCTGATGCGGTTCGACGGTACTGATGACCAGATCAACATTGATGTGGAGCATCCCGAGTTCTCGGAATGGTGCTGGCTGCCAGCCAACCAGTTGATCCCCAATATCGTCGATTTCAAACGCGCGGTCTATGAACAGGTTCTGGGTGAGTTTGCGGGGCTGCTGTGAGCGCTTCTAGGTTGGATATCCGTCCGGCTCTTCTTGAAGACCTGCCGCACCTGACCGCACTCTACACTCACCTCAACCCAAGTGACCCGCCTTGCCCACCCGAAACTGCGGCCGAAGCTTTAGGCAGCATCAACGCATTAAAAGGCAGTGCCGTTCTGATCGGAGTCTTCGATGGCATCCTTGTGACCAGTTGCACCGTCTTTGTCTTGCCAAATCTCACCCGCGGCGGAGATCCCTATGCTCTGATCGAAAACGTCGTGACACACAGCGACTTCCGAAACCGCGGCTTCGGCAAAGCAATTCTGAAGGCGGCTTCTCAACAGGCATTTGGCGCGGGATGTTATAAGGCTATGCTATTGACCGGCTCAAAACAGCCCGAGACCTTGTCGTTTTACAAATCTGCCGGATTTGTTCAGGACAAAACTGGTTTCCAGATCAGAAATATTCCTGTCCGTCCAGAATAGTCGACTCCGCTCTTCATCTTACCCAAAATACTCAAATTCTCCACTCACAAACTTGCGACTCCAAATAAGAACAAAAGGTGAATATACTACGACTCACCATGTTTACCGAATTGTCTGCCACCTCGAATTTCACCTTCCTCACCGGGGCGTCTCACCCCGAAGAATACATGGAGCGTGCCGCCCTCATCGGCCTGCCCGCCGTGGCGATTGCCGATGACAATTCGGTAGCAGGCATCGTCCGCGCCCATCAAGCCGCGCGCGACATCGCCCGCAAGGTCCGCGAACGGCAAGCCGCCGACGTGTACGGTCCACCACGCCCCGATCGTATCCCGCAACCGCCCTCGGCCCATATCCTCAACACCCCGCGCCTGATCCCTGCTGCCCGTTTGCGCTTCACCGACGGGCCCGATCTCACGGCCCTGCCCGAAACCCGCCAAGGCTGGGCCAGCCTTTGCCGCCTGATCTCCAAGGGTCGCTTGCGCACCGAAAAAGGCCACTGCCAGATCTCACTCTCGGACCTTTTTTACCACGCGAGCGGCCTGCACTTCCTGTTGCACCCGCCAAAAGCACTGCCCTCGCAGCACGGAGCGGACGATTGGCTGCCACAGGCGCGACGGCTGACGCGCCGCTTGGGCAAACAAATACATTTCTGTCTCTCCCCCGCCTATGATGGCCTCGACCAGCCTCGCTTCAACGAATACGCCCGTATCGCCACCGAACTGGGCCTGCCGCTCATCGCCTCAGCCGCACCAATGATGCACCACGGCAAACGTCGCCGCTTGGCCGATGTGCTGACCGCCATCCGCACCGGCACCCGCGTCAGCGCCTTGGGCCGCGCCGCCCTTGCCAACGGGGAACAACGCCTGCGCAGCGACTACGAAATGCGCCGCCTGTTCCGCAACCACCCGCAGGCTGTCGACAACACCGCCAAACTGACCGCCACACTCACCTTCTCACTGGACGAATTGCGCTACGAATACCCCTCGGAAATCAGCAACGGCGAAACCCCGTCAGACCGCCTGCGCCGCCTGGCGAAAAAGGGGCTCAACTGGCGCTACCCTCACGGCGCGCCCGACAAGGTGCGCAACATGCTGAACCACGAACTGACCTTGATCGCCAAGCTGAAATACGAACCCTATTTCCTGACCGTTCACGACATCGTCCAGTTCGCCCGATCCCGCGACATCCTCTGCCAAGGGCGCGGGTCCGCCGCCAACTCGGTGGTATGTTATTGCCTTGGCGTGACCAGCGTCAGCCCCGAAATCGGCACGATGGTCTTTGAACGCTTCGTCTCCGAGGCCCGCGACGAACCGCCCGACATCGACGTCGACTTCGAACACGAACGCCGCGAAGAGGTCATTCAGCACATCTATGAACGCTATGGCCGGCACCGCGCGGGCCTCTGCGCCACCGTGATTCACTATCGCGGCAAACGCGCCATGCGCGAGGTCGGTCGCGCCATGGGGCTATCGGAAGATACCGTTGCGGCGCTTTCCTCGCAGCTCTGGGGGTTCTCCAGCCTTGGCGCGAAGGAAGACGAACGGCTGCGCGAAATCGGCCTTGATCCCAGCGATCCGCACCTGCAACTGACCCTGTCGATGATCCGCGACATCATCGGCTTCCCACGCCACCTCAGCCAACACGTTGGCGGCTTTATCATCACCGAAGGGCGACTTGATGAACTGGTTCCCATCGAAAACGCCTCGATGGAGGACCGCACGGTCATCTGCTGGGACAAAGACGATATCGACACGCTTGGCATCCTCAAGGTCGATATTCTGGCGCTTGGTATGCTGTCATGCATCCGCAAGGCCTTTGATCTGCTGCACTTGCACCACGGGGCCAGCCACACGCTAGCCAACCTGCCGCCCGAGGACCCCAAGGTTTATGACATGCTCTGCCAGGCCGATAGCGTAGGGGTGTTTCAGGTGGAAAGCCGCGCGCAAATGAACTTCCTGCCCCGCATGCGCCCCCGCTGTTTCTATGATCTGGTGATTGAGGTCGCCATTATCCGCCCCGGCCCCATTCAGGGCGATATGGTTCATCCCTACATCCGTCGCAGGAATGGCGAAGAACAGGTCACCTTCCCGTCAGACGAATTAGGCAATGTGCTGGGCAAAACTCTTGGCGTGCCTCTTTTTCAGGAACAGGCGATGCAGATCGCCATCATCGGCGCAGGTTTTACGCCCGACGAAGCCGATCGTCTGCGCCGGTCTCTGGCGACCTTCAAGAAACATGGCAATGTCAGCGAATTCCACGGGCGGTTCATGAAGGGGATGCGCGCCAACGGTTATGACGACGACTTCGCCGAACGCTGCTTTTCCCAGATCGAGGGCTTCGGCAGTTACGGTTTCCCAGAAAGCCACGCCGCCAGCTTTGCCCTCTTGGTCTATGCCAGCGCATGGATCAAATGCCACCATCCCGGCATCTTCGCCTGCGCTCTGCTGAATTCGCAGCCGATGGGCTTCTACGCCCCGTCACAAATCGTGCGCGATGCCCGCGAACATGGCGTGCAGGTCCGGCCCGTCTGTATCAACGCTAGTTTCTGGGACAACACCATGGAACCCGACGGCGAAGGCGGTCTGGCGCTACGCCTTGGTTTCCGCCAGATCAGGAAGATGCGCGAAGAAGAGGCCCAATGGATCACCGCCGCCCGCGCCAACGGTTATCGCACCGTTGAAGATGTCTGGCGAAGGGCCGGCGTCAGCCCCGCGCTGATCACCGCCTTGGCCGAGGCCGATTGCTTTGCCGGTCTTGGCATCCCTCGACGTCAGGCACTCTGGGCTGCCAAAGCTATCACCGCTCCGAAGCCTCTGCCGCTGTTCGCCAGCGATATTGATGGCGAAGGTATCATCGAACCCGCCGTCATCCTGCCCAAAATGACCGAGGGCGAAGAGGTGGTCGAAGACTACATCGCCCTGCGCCTGACACTCAGGTCGCATCCTCTGGCTTTACTGCGGTCGCGGCTGACGCCTGACGCATGGCCCGAGGTCAAGCAAAGGGGGCTGTCTGCCCCCTTTGAAACCCCCGAGGATATTTCAGGACAAAAGAAAATAGGAGTTTCTTAACCAAACAATGCGAATGTCCCGTTGCGGTACAGGCGGGGACGCCGATGACCGTGACGGAAGAAAGTCCCCGGTCTATCGGCAGGGGGTTACCCGTTTCTTTTGTCGTGAAAATATCCTGGGGTGAATTGCCACGCGCTTTCTTCGGGGCAAGAGGGACAAAGCACCTATCTGATCAGATCACCAAAACATCCAGTGGCGGGAAGCCGTTGAATCCGACACTTGCATAGGTCGAAGTATAGGCACCGCAGTTGCGGATCACGATCCGGTCCCCTGCCTGCAAACCAATCGGAAGCTGGACAGGTTGTTTTTCATAGAGAACATCAGCGCTGTCACACGATGGACCCGCCAGAATGCAAGAGCCGGTCGGTTCATGCTCGCGATCGGTCAGAAACTGATAGCGGATTGCCTCGCCCTCGGTTTCGGCCAGACCCGAAAACCGGCCGATGTCCAGATAGACCCAGCGATGCAAGTCATTGTCAGATTTTTTCGACACAAGGAGAACCTCGGCAGCAATTGCGCCAGCTTCAGCCACCATACCACGGCCAGGTTCGGCCATGATTTCCGGCACTTCGCCGAACAGTTCCGAAATCTGGCTCATGACATCTTGTGCGTAAACCATTGGCGCGTCGATATCCTGACCGTAAAACGCCGGGAAACCGCCACCAATGTTCAAAAGGCGCAGTTCGTGCCCGGAATCTTTCGCGGCGTGCCAAACGGCCGCCACCTGCTCAAGAACTGGACGCCACATCGCGGCGCGCTTGGTCTGAGATCCGACGTGGAAGCTCAAACCCACCGCCTTCAGGTCCAGACGCTTGGCATAGGCGATCAGGTCCAACGCCTTACCACGGGCGCAGCCGAATTTGCGCGACAGCGGCCAGTCGGCTTCGCAGCTTTCCACCACGATGCGAATATATACCTCACATCCCGGCGCATGGGCTGCCAGCTTTTCAAGCTCGGCTTCGGCATCTGCGGCAAAAATACCGATACTCGCAGCATGCGCCCAAGCAATATCCGAAACACGCTTTACTGTGTTTCCGAAACTGATCCGGTCCGCAGTGGCGCCTGCCGCCAAACACATTTCGATCTCGGCGCGCGAAGCGGCGTCGAAGTTCGACCCAAGACTGACCAGCGTGCGCAGAATTTCCGCTTCGGGGTTTGCTTTGACCGCGTAGTGAATGCGGGCACGCCCCAAACCCTGCGCCAACGCTGAATACTGGCGCGCAACTGCTTCGCGGTCGATCACAAGGGTCGGGCGCTCGAAGGAATGGCCTAGAATAAAAGCTTCGGTGCGGGAAAAAGAAGTGACTTCGCGGGCCGAAAGCCCGGTTACATATGCGTTCATGGTCATCTCCATAAGACCCGGCCATTCCGGTTTCCCGGCGCAGACCGCTCAGTTCAAAAAGGAGACGTTACCGTCGCTACGTAACCGCGTGGGATGAGCCCACCTCGCCAGAGGTGCGTGCGTTGGCGTCTTGAGCGGGCATATGGGACCAAACTTTGAGTCGATCAAGAAAAAATTTCATCAGCACGAAATTTTTTTGGGCGCGCTGGTTTAGGTGGACGCCAAAGGGCTCATTCGCCCGCTTCAAATACCTCGACCGAAAGGATTGTTGGCAAATGGCGGACAATCTCGTTCCAGCTTTCTCCCTCGTCGCTGCTAGCGTATACTGATCCCGTATTTGTCCCGAAATAAAGCCCTGCTGGGCTTTGAGTGTCTCCGGCCATCGCCTGACGCAAAACGGTGAAAAAGCAGAACTCTTGCGGCAACCCCGTCCGCTTGGGGTTCCAGCTTTTCCCGCCATCAACAGACTTCCAAACGGCCGCTGCGCCGTCAGGCGGAAACCGCCCCTGGCTATCTCCGTTCAAAGGTATGGTCCAGATCATATCGGGATTATGCGGGTGCACGCGGATCGGAAATCCAAAGGTTGATGGTAAGCCTGTTGTTATATCTTCCCAGCTACGCCCGCCATCGGGCGATCTCCAAACGCCGTGATGATTTTGTTGATAAAGCACATCCCCTACCCCAAGCGCGCGCATCATGTTGTGCACGCAGTGGCCGGTTTCGCCGTCTCGTGGCGCCGCCGGATGATCGTGATGCCCACATGCTTCGGCATGTGACAACCTATTCCGCCGTTCCCATGTCGTGCCGCCGTCCTCGGTGGCAAACACCCCGGCTGCTGATATACCGATCCACATCTTGTCAGGGTCGTCAGGATGCCCAACGATGGTGTGCAACACCAAACCTGCGGCACCGCCATGCCAGCTATCGGCGGAAGGATGGTTCGTATGCCCTTCTACCCGTTCCCAGCTTCGCCCCTGATCGTGACTCACTAGCAAATTTGCCGGCTTGGTACCCGCAAAAACAGACCCGTGATTCGCTCCGAGTGACCAGATCTGTGAAAATGTATCGCCAAAGGGTAACGGCGTGCCTGTGACGCCCATGCTTGCCGCAAACTCTGGCTCGCTGTCGACCCACGTGTCGATCACACCTGAAGTCAGCCGAGTCAATTCCCATCTTTCGCCCAGATCAGCAGATCGCCATACGCCTGCACCAAAAAAATCTCCGCCGCCTCCGGCCCAAATCATGCCGCTGTTACTATCACCGACCACATGATTGATGGTCCAGCCGTTGCAAAACGGCCCGCGTACGCACCACTTCTCGCCACCAGTCGTTTCGGCAATAAACGCCCCTTTGGTGGTCCCGATCAGAATTCGCTTCTCTGCCATGACTCGCTCCCTATTCGCACAGAAAACATACCACGGTTTCAAGACTTCCATATAAACAAAAACGGCCCAAAGCTGGACCGTTTCTTCTTCTTGGAAAAATACTTCAGGGAGCGCGAGGGGCTTGCCCCTCGTCCGCCGTTTTCTCAAACCACGCGTTCGACCATCATCTTCTTGATCTCAGCAATCGCTTTCGCCGGGTTCAAGCCTTTAGGGCAGGTCTGGGTACAGTTCATGATGGTGTGGCAGCGATACAGTTTGAACGGATCTTCCAACTCATCTAAACGCTCACCAGTCGCCTCATCACGACTGTCGATGATCCAGCGATAGGCGTGCAACAACGCGGCGGGGCCAAGGTAACGGTCACCGTTCCACCAGTAGCTCGGGCACGAGGTCGAGCATGACGCACACATCACGCATTCATACAAGCCATCCAGCTTTTTGCGGTCTTCAATCGACTGCTTCCACTCTTTCGCAGGGCGGTTGGTCTTGGTCTCGAGCCACGGCATGATTGACGCATGTTGGGCATAGAAGTGCGTAAGATCAGGGATCAGGTCTTTCACCACCGGCATATGCGGCAGAGGATAGATTTTCACATCGCCCTTCACCTCATCCAGCCCGAAGATACAGGCCAGCGTGTTCTTACCGTCGATATTCATCGCGCATGATCCGCAAATCCCTTCGCGGCAAGAGCGGCGGAAGGTCAGCGTCGGGTCGATCTCGTTCTTGATCTTGATCAACGCATCCAGAACCATCGGGCCGCATTTATCCATATCAAGGAAGTAGGTATCCACCCGTGGGTTCTCACCATACTCTGGCGACCAGCGATAGATACGAAATGCCCGCACATTGGTGGCGCACTCAGGCTTTGGCCAGG
>Ga0181583_10002288_pt1 | contig 14242 bp, 11 predicted proteins | sample 071ome_31_FD_132461 | JGI IMG/M metagenome (GOLD analysis project Ga0181583, IMG submission 132461) | Coastal salt marsh microbial communities from the Groves Creek Marsh, Skidaway Island, Georgia - 071405CT metaG (megahit assembly) | ecosystem: Environmental > Aquatic > Marine > Intertidal... | reverse complement strand
TACCTCGTGATTGGACGGCCAATCACAACGGCCTCAAATCCCTCGGAAGCCGCGGAACGTATCGCCCACGAAATTGAACATTATGCAATTTAAAACTGAAATAAAGACAAAAATCTGCGGCATAAGCTCGATGGAATCCCTTGAAGCAGCAATCGTTGGTGGAGCTGCAGCAGTCGGTTTTGTTTTTTTTCCAGCTTCTCCCCGCTTTGTTAATATAAAGGCTGCCTCCAAGCTAATCGCAGAGGTTCCAAAGAATGTTTTACGGGTAGGTCTAATCGTGAATATGGGAGATCGAGATCTAATAGAAATTGTCGATAATTTAACTCTTGATATGTTGCAACTTCACGGAGATGAAACTCCAAAACGAGCCTTAGAGATAAAAGAACGCGCTGATTTACCTATCATAAAAGCCATCAGGGTAGCCGCACCAAGTGACATTTCAAGGGCGGACCCTTACAAAAGTCTAGTGGAAAAAATTCTTTTTGACGCCATGCCCCCAAAAGACATGAAACAAGCTTTGCCGGGTGGGAACGCAGTATCTTTTAATTGGAATTGGCTCGGAGATAAGAAGCTCCCCTATCCTTGGATGCTTTCTGGCGGACTAAACGCAAAAAACGTTGAAACAGCGGTCAAAACTAGCGGCGCCTCGTTTGTGGACGTCTCTTCGGGTGTCGAAAAGCGCCCGGGATCTAAAGATCCCGTGATGATCAAAGAGTTTCTCGACGTGATCAGCAAAATTGAGAAATAAAAAATAGCACCTGTAGAAGACACCCAGGCTGTCTGGTAGTGTATCTACTCAAACTAAAGATACCAAACAAAGAAAATGGATACCCTTAATAGTTACAAGAATTTTCCAAACCCTGACGGCCATTTTGGAATTTATGGTGGTCGTTTTGTCGCAGAAACACTTATGCCTCTGATTTTGGAGGTGGAAAAATCATACGCAGAAGCAAAGTGCGACCCTGGGTTTTGCAGCCAACTTGATTATTACCTTAACTATTATGTTGGGCGGCCGAGCCCCCTTTATTTTGCGGAGAGGCTGACCGAAGACCTCGGGGGTGCGAAAATTTATTTGAAGCGTGATGAACTAAATCACACCGGAGCCCATAAAATCAACAACACAATTGGACAAATTCTTTTAGCCCGCCGCATGGGTAAGACACGCATTATCGCAGAAACAGGAGCAGGGCAGCACGGTGTAGCTACAGCAACTGTTTGTGCGAGGTTTGACCTCCCTTGCGTTATTTACATGGGCGAAACCGATATAGCTCGCCAGGCACCGAACGTATTCCGTATGAAGTTACTTGGTGCGGAAATTATTCCCGTTAAGTCGGGCTCGGGAACCCTAAAGGACGCAATGAACGAGGCGCTAAGGGATTGGGTCACCAATGTAGAGGATACGTTCTATATTATCGGCACAGTCGCAGGGCCTCACCCGTTTCCTGCAATGGTTAGAGATTTTCAATCAGTTATCGGCCGCGAGGTCCGGGCACAAATTCTCAAAGCTGAAGGAAGGCTCCCGGACTCTTTAGTGGCATGCATTGGTGGCGGATCAAACGCCATGGGTTTATTCTATGAATTTCTTGATGAAAATTCGGTTCAAATAAATGCGGTAGAAGCTGCTGGCAAGGGCCTTAATACGGGCAATCACGCCGCGAGTCTCTCAGCGGGAACACCGGGAGTGCTTCATGGAAATCTTACCTATCTTCTTCAAACCAATGACGGCCAAATAAAAGAGGCACACTCGATTTCTGCTGGCTTAGATTACCCCGGAATAGGGCCAGAACATGCATGGCTGAGAGATATGGGTCGCGTAAATTACGTGTCCGCGACAGACGAACAAGCACTCGACGCCTTCCAATGGTGCAGCAAATTAGAAGGTATTATCCCAGCGCTCGAGCCCGCCCATGCTCTCGCTTATGTCAGAGACGTTGCGCCTGACTTACCCTCAGATCATATTCTCGTGATGAATATGTGTGGACGTGGCGACAAAGATATATTTTCTGTCGCAGAACACTTAGGGATAAGTTTGTGACCGCTACCAAATTAAGAATTAAAAACACATTCGAAGAACTGGCCAGTGACAATCGGGCAGCGCTTATTACGTTTATAACAGCAGGAGATCCCAATATGGATACCTCCATGCAAATCTTAGATGCGCTCCCCGAAGCCGGTGCAGATCTCATAGAATTGGGCATGCCATTTACCGACCCAATGGCGGATGGACGGACAATTCAGCTCTCTTCTCAGAGGGCTCTAAGAAGCGGCCACAATACCCACCGGACATTGGAAATGGTAGAAAATTTTCGGCGTCAGAACCAGCATACCCCTATTATACTCATGGGGTACTTTAACCCAATATACACTTATGGCATTTCTAAATTTTGCCAGGATGCTTCAACAGCTGGAGTTGATGGTCTGATTGTTGTTGATTTGCCACCGGAAGAAGATGAACAGCTTCGAAAACCTGCCAAGGCCTCAGATATTGACTTCATACGTTTAACAACGCCCACGAGCGACACCAAACGTCTACCAAGGCTTGTTACTGACGCAAGTGGTTTTATATATCACGTGTCCGTCGCTGGTATCACCGGCGCTCACACCGCCAAGCAAGAAATTCTGAGAAAGTCCCTTAGCCAAATTCGAAAGCACACTGATTTGCCCATTGCTGTAGGCTTCGGGATCAAAACACCGGAGGACGTATTGAAGATTTCAAAGGTGGCGGATGCGGCAGTCGTCGGATCTGCTATCGTTCAGAAAATTGCTGATGGCAGCGATTCTCCGCACATGGTAGAAAATGTTTTAGATTTTGTAAGGTCTTTATCCCGTGCCGTTCAAATGGGGCGCTTAGGTGAATAGAGGGGTATAATCATGAATTGGTTAACAAATTATGTTCGACCAAAAATTAGAGCCCTCGTTGCTAAGGAAGACGTGCCAGATAATCTCTGGAAGAAGTGCCCTTCCTGCGAAAAAATGATTTTCCATCGCGAGCTCGAAGCGTCATTAAATGTTTGTCCTCATTGCGAGCATCATATGCGTTTGCCGGCCCGAAGACGCCTGAAGATGCTATTTGACAGGGGAGAATTTGAAACCCTTCCCTTACCATCTCTTAAAACTGATGTTCTGAAGTTTCGAGACAAAAAAAAATATACCGATAGGCTCAAAGAATCGCGCAATCGAACCGGTGAACAGGACGCGCTAATCGTTGCTCACGGAAAAATGGGCGGCAAGGAAATCGTGATTGCGATCATGAATTTTGACTTCATGGGCGGATCAATGGGAATGGCTCTTGGAAAAGGTCTTTTGGTAGCGGCACAACATGCAGTCAAGAGTGAAGCACCCTTTGTCGCCATTACCTCTTCTGGTGGAGCAAGAATGCAAGAAGGGATTTTGTCCCTCATGCAAATGCCACGATCAATAATAGCAGTGGATAAATTGAAGGGCGCTGGCCTTCCATACGTAACGGTTCTGACGGATCCCACAACGGGAGGCGTATCAGCATCGTTTGCAATGTTGGGCGATATCGCGATCGCGGAACCGGGAGCGATTATTGGTTTTGCGGGTGCAAGGGTTATTGAGGAAACCATCCATGAAAAACTACCAGAGGGGTTCCAACGGGCGGAATACCTCTTAGAGCACGGGATGATTGACCTCGTTATTCATCGCAGGGAGCTGAGGGATAAAATTATCCAAATTATCGACCTCTTAACCAGAAACCACTCTGAAAAAATAATTCCTATGCCAACCTTTGAGAATGGCACTGGATCAACAAGTGAGCGCGAAGCTGCAGAGTGATGTAATTGTTGAGAGGCTTCATAGGCTGCACCCAAGCCTTATAGACCTATCATTAAATAGGATCTTTGATCTCCTAGACAGACTCGGCAACCCGCAGAACAAGCTACCGTCTCCAGTTCATGTTGCAGGAACCAACGGTAAAGGATCTTATTTAGCATTCATGCAATCAATTTGTGAAGCGGCAGGTCTAGTCGTACACAAATACACTTCTCCCCATCTGGTCAATTTCGGCGAAAGAATAATTGTTGCAGGCGAACAAATATCAGAAAAAAACCTAGTAGACCTATTAAAGGAGTGTGAAGCCGCGAACGCAGGGCAGGAAATTACGTTTTTTGAAATATCGACGGCTGCTGCTTTTTTAGCTTTTTCAAGAAAAAAGGCTGATGTCTCTTTAATCGAGACTGGTTTAGGCGGCCGTTTTGACGCTACAAACGTAATACAAAAGCCGGCGCTGACTGCGATAACGCCAATATCAATGGATCATATGCGGTTTTTAGGAAACACAATAAGTGCCATCGCATTTGAAAAAGCAGGGATACTCAAACCATCGGTAACTTCCATAATTGGCCCTCAGGACCCAGCTGCGATGGAAATTATTGAGAACAGGGCAAATGAAATTGGCGCGCCTTTATTAAGGCAAGGCTCCGAGTGGAATCTTACAGAAGATTTCAGCGGCCTCCATCTAAGCCATAGGGAAAACACGCTTGCCCTACCCTATCCTGGATTACCTGGAATGCATCAATACTCAAATGCTGGGCAAGCTGTTGTCTCAATTCTAGAACTATTCGGATCGCATATTGAAAGGGACACGATAGCAACTGGCCTCGAAACAACTAAATGGCCTGGACGTCTTCAAAAGCTCGACGAAGGTAAATTAGTCTCTTTAATTCCCAAAGGTTGGGAACTATGGATTGATGGGGGGCACAATCAGGCGGCTGCAGAAGCTATTTTGGACTTTGTCGAGGTCTGGAGTGATTCACCTCTTGTGTTGATATTCGGCGCGCTCAACTCTCGGGATCCCCAAGACTTTCTTGAAATCTTAGCTCCGGTCACAAGCTTAGCTGTATGCATCACTATCCCGGGGGAGAAATCAGCACTTCAAGCCCACGATTGCCTTTTGGCAGCTCAATCAGTAGGGATCGAAGCTATCGAAACCACCTCTGTACAGTCGGCATTAAAGACAGCGGCACGCCATGGGACGAAGGGCAGAATATTGATCTGCGGTTCTCTTTACCTCGCGGGCGCCGTATTAGCGGAGAATGGCACACCCCCCTGAACCGCCTAACGTTTCAATAGGCAACTTTAATAAAATCACAAAGAGGAGTTGACCCACTCCAGAAGTTTATCTTTTGACAGAGCACCGACCTTAGTCGCAACCACTTCTCCATCCCTGAACAACATCAAAGTCGGGATCCCTCTAACCCCTAGCTTGGTCGGGGTCTCAGGATTTTCATCAATATTCATTTTTGCGACTGTTAAAGTAGCATCCTTCTCTTCAGCGATCTCTTCAAGAGAAGGCCCAATTTGTTTGCAGGGGCCGCACCACTCAGCCCAAAAATCTAACAATACCGGCTTTTCGGCTTGCAAAACATCTGCCTCAAATGAAGCGTCGGAAATAGCTTTAGTACCCATCTGTTTTACTTTCAAAAAATTTATAGTTACTTCTTGATTATTCCCAAAAGTAGGGACCACCTGTAAGCCCGTCAACCCGGTTCCCAATTATCAAGCAAATCATCGGAAAGCTTCATTAAGGTAGGCCCTATCGTCCACAAAATACCGCACTCTATCTCACGATTAGGCCAAATTTTTCTAACAAGAAAACGATATGCGCTCATTTGCCTAAGATATGCTGCGGGAACCAAATGGAGATCATTGGGGGGAGGCCGGTTGGACTTATAATCGACTACTAATACGCGAGTAGATGTCACCGCCAGCCTGTCTACTTGACCAGATATAGTGATATCACCCACTTTACCAATAAGCGGCACTTCCCCACGAGACCCTCTGGAAAATACTTCTGCAAAACGCGGATCATTTAAAACTCGTATTACTTCTGAAACTATCTGTGACTGTTGAGCTAATGATAAACCATGAACTGGCTGAGACACAAAATTCCTGGCGGCTCTCTCTTGCCTTTCCTTGGAAACTCCTGGAAGAACCTGCAAGAGTTTATGGATAATCAAACCCCGCTCAAATCTACCCCTATCACTCGAGGCAATAGGCGAGACAACAAGAGACTCGTCATCAAAACCAGATGGGGTTAAGTCGGCTTCTGCGGCTTTTTCTGCGGGTGGCGAATTAAATGCCCATGGAGGAGGCCGGGCTTCCTCGTTATCAATAACATTATCTTGCTTTCTAATTTCATCAACTATCCCCTTCTGGGGATTTTTCAGCCGATAGCCTGTTCCACGCCAACCTTCAGAACTCAGTTCAGATAAATCTATTATTGTCTCAAAACCCTTTAATGCATTTTCCAGTATCTGATACCAGTTTCCATCAACTGGTTTGGCACTTCCCTGCCATCCGCAGATATATAACCTATCCTCCGCGCGTGTTAAGGCTACGTAGAGTAATCTCCGATATTCCTGATCTTGCCGTTTTATTGCATCCGATCGCGCAACGGCTGCCGGCCCAACGGCATTTTCTGCAAGTGGCGCCCAAAAAGGTAAATTATCATCAGCCCATAATACGCCATTGCGATTTTTCGGCTTTGAAAAGGTGTCGGGTAAAAACACAATAGGTGCTTGAAGACCCTTAGCACCATGAACGGTCATAATACGAACTTCATCCCTTATACCTTCATCAAAATCCCTTTTGACCTCTGTGGCGTCATTTGAGATCGAGTGAATAAAAGCTTGCAGCGAAGCGGGACGGCCACGTTCGTAGAAAAGAGCGCGGTTCATGAACTCTTCAATGGGATCAATTGCATCAAAATCGAGACGCCCAATTATCTTTTTAAGCCCTCCGCGTTTAGCCAAGATTTCTGAGAATAGTTCAAAGGGGGGAACAAAATCAGCGCGCCTTAGTAAATCGGAAAGTTCACTTTCAGCCTCCCGATACCTTTGGTTTTTTTTTGAATTAGATTTGAGGGATGCCCACAAGGATTTGCACTTTGAATTACGTGTTAAGATAAACAAATCTTTATCATTCAATCCAAATAATGGGCCTTTAAGCACTATAGCAAGATTGAGATCATCCTCAGGCAATAATAGGAACGAGCCCAAAGCCAATAAGTCCCTGACCACGAGCTGATTCCGAAGCATCATTCTGTCAACACCAGCAACCGGAATGCGACGGACTTTAAGTTCTCTCACCAGTTGGGTTACGAAGCTGCTTCGACGCCGAACTAAAATTAATATGTCTCCAGCTCTGATTGGCCTATTTTTACTCTCTAAAGTCTCCTTTTGAGACAACCAAGACTCTATCTGTTCAGCGATCGTCTTAGCCAGCCTGACGGATGGCTCTACAACTGAACGGTTCCGAACTGGCGGCACCCAGGGAACATGGTCTTCATGATCGTTTGAGGTCACCGGAGGCCACATCTCAACGCAACCCCCATCTCCCTCACGGCGGGCAATATGCTTAGTACTCTCCCCGTCGACCACGCCATCAGCAATTTTAGGGTCGGAAAAAACTTTATCTACCAATGACAGTACCGACACCGTTGAGCGAAAAGAGACATCAAGTGATACATCGCCCCAAACTTTTCCTGCCCTACTAACTTGATCACTGAAGTAGTGACGCATCCTCTCAAAAGCTTCCGGATCGGCCCTCTGAAAACTGTAAATCGACTGTTTGGGGTCCCCAACAGCAAAAATTGTTCTGTTGACCGTACTCGCCCCGATACCAGAAAAAAATTCTTGAGCTAAAGCGCTTACCAACGCCCATTGATCGGGATTTGTGTCCTGCGCTTCATCAATAAGAATATGGTCAATGCCACCATCCAATTTATATAGAACCCAGGAGGCACCCCCATCGCTTTCGAGCAAACTGCGAGCTTTCAAAACAAGGTCATCATAATCCATCCGCCCATGGCGAACTTTCCAGTTCGAATAATTGGTGTTCATTGCATCAGCCACTTGCAGCAACGCAGCGGTGGCTCGAGCGACGAGAAGCGAGTTCAACTTTTGACGAAAAGCCCGAAGTCTCCAGGCCTCCAGCTCGAGGGCTTTTTTTAAGTCAGGATACTTTTCACTAAATTTTTTAGTAGCAATATTGTCCCTTATTTTACCAGTCGTTGTAAAAAAAACAGATTGATATCGATCGAAACCCGCCGACTTTGTCTCTGGTTGAGCGGAGAGCCAATCAACAATTAATTCGCCCTTTTTCATGTCGGTTTTTGAGGCCCCACCCATCATTAGTTCACCGGCAGAGCGCAATGACCCATGGTGAAGGGCATCTTCGGTGCAAGCCGCATTTATTATATTTATCTCGGTATCAGCAGTTGACACGTCCAATCGCTTGTTGATTTCCACCAAGGTTCCTGAAACGCCTCCAAACTGGCGAAATACCGATTCCAGCCTACCTCGTTCATTCGTCAGTGTTTCCAGCAGTTCCGAGAACCTGCCCTCATCAAGAAATTTACAAAGATAATTGATAGCCTGCGTGACTGAACTATTTTCATTTGATGGATTCAAAAATACCCGATTTCGGGCCTCTTTGAGAACTTCCAAAGTTTCCGCTTCATCAAGAGTTGAAAAATAGGGCGCCAAACCTGCTTCTAATGGGAAGCGGCCGAGCAAAGACTCACAGAAAGAATGTATCGTTTGTATTTTCATACCCCCATGAGTTTCCAAAACCGAACGAAAAAGCCTTCTTGCGTTTGGCAGTAGTTTCTCATCCGGGGGTATACCTCGCAGCATTGTCAGCGCTCTACTTAAGGATAAATCGTCAGATATCGCCCAAGTAGAGAGGGCCTCATTAATCCGATTAGCCATTTCAGCTGCAGCCGCCCTAGTAAAGGTTAAGCATAAAATTTTTCCAGGCGGAGTGCCGTTCAAAAGTAAAGAAAGCACTCTATCGGTTAGTACTTTTGTTTTTCCCGTTCCCGCGGAAGCGCCAACCCAAACGGACCGATCGGGACTGGCAGCCCTTAACTGAGCATCATTGGCTTCCTCTAATGGGGACAATTTGTTCATTTGAAACCTTTGTAACCGTCGGCCCACTCCGCCACGCGCGCAAGATGCTCATATTCTGGGAAACTTAACGCCCACCTAACATCGGGCATCGAAAAATAGGGGGTATTTTGATTATCGAAACTGGAAACAAGGTTTTTTATCCCAGCCTCCGCCAAACGCGCTAATTCTTCGATATCTTGGTTCACCCCCTCACGCGCTCCAGCGATCCGGCCACCTGAAAGTCTCCAAAATTCTAGATCTGAAACCCTGCTAGGTGGAATTTCCCGAAACCCACCCGCGGAGGCAATGACGGCCTCGAGGGGCAATTGGGGTGAGTAGCCTTGCCGAATAGCCGATGAAGTCGGCTTGGAACCAGTTTTATAATCTATAATAGCTAAGCCACCTTCAGAAAGTAATTCAATCCTATCTGCTTGAGCTGTGAGGGTAAAAGGACCTGCAGGCGCATCAATTTGAAGGGAACCTTTTACTTCAGTCCAAACCTTAGTCCTTCGATTGCGACTTAATAGCTCATTCTCAACAAACCACTCAGCGATTCGGACAAAACGCGGCCACCAAAATGCCTTTACCCCGGGACGATTTAAGTTTTTTCCGAAACACTTTTCTCCAATAGAAAGAATAAAATCTAACGGGTCCTCTGGAAAATTTTGAGCGGTCTCACGCATAAAAATATCCAATGCCTCATGGATAATGGTACCCCGCGATGCAGCACCCGGATCAGCGTCGATTTCCTCCAATGGACGAAGACCCAATATATGCCTGGCAAATATCGAATAGGGGTCCCGCCGCCAAGTCTCTATCGCAGTCACTGAGAGCCTTCTGGGCCGAGCTTCAACAGGGGGACACGGAGATGGCGGAGGCACTGGCGCGACTAGTGAGGGTCGGTCCAAGCCCAGTTGCCAACTAACGAGTTTGGAAAACTTGGAGTGATCAGGTAATTTCGGACTATTTCCCCTCTCTTGACGTCCAGCCTTTAATCTAGCCTGCAACATTAAAAGCCAGCGAGAGGGAACAGTGGGGCTACCATCAACTTTTTGGGAACGTGTAACCAAGACCTCACGCGCACAGAATGACTGAGCGAAATCATGGGCGCTAAGGCCGACTCTCTTATTTTGGGACGGCAATCCAAAAGACTCTCGCATTTGCAAACTCATCCATGGATCTGCAATGGGATCACTGGGCCAAATACCCTCATTTAAACCGCCTAAACAAACAAAATCGGCATCCTGCAGACGCGCCTCCAACAATCCCCAAATATTCAAACGAGGATGGGTACCGTAACTAGAACGAAATATTTGGCCTTCCAAGAGTGAGTCGAAGAAATTGCAATAATCTGAAGGCCGTATGGCGTCCAAGGCAGGTGGATACAAAAGAGAAGCAACAAAACTTGCAGTCGCGTTTCCCGCTTCCCCAGACCAAAGACGATCCCGACTTGTTAACAAATCGGTTGCAGCCATTTCCTCCGCAAATTTTATATGCGCGGCTACCAAGTCATTTGTTGGTAACAGATCTTTTTTAGTCATCAATTCTGCAAAGTGCGCAGCGAGGTCAGAAAATCGGCCAAACCAACTTTTTAGACTTTCCATCCCGCTCCGCTCGTCCAGAGCTTCCATGATTCCAGAAAGTCCTGGTGCAGGGCGGGGTCCACGAAGAACTTCTAATTCAAGCCTCCGAGCGTTGCGACGGAAGAGCCCCGGGGCCTCGCCGGCCGCTGATAGAGGGTGCTTGAGGAGAGACAAAATTGCGATCGGAGTACAATCTTCCGAAAATACTCCAGCGGCCAGGCGTAGAAAAACTGCCGGCGGTGTTTGAGATAGTGGCTGACCGGCCGAGTCATTTATTTTTATATCCCAACGATCAAGCTCCGCCGCAACCCGGCGCGCTAAAGTTCTATCGGGAGTGATGAGTGCCGCAGTTTTTCCCGGCGTCTCCAGCACCTGGCGTAAGGCCAAAGCTATTACGCCTGCTTCTTGTGCCTGGTTAGAACACTCAATCATCTCAACGTTTTCGAGCGCTTTCTCAGAAAGTGGAAAAGGTTCTGGAGGAATACCGCTTACCGGAAGCATGGCTTCACTAACCAAACTAAAGCGAGCCGAATTCTCTGTTTGGCTCATTTCACATTGCCAAAATGGCACCCGGTTTGGAACACAATTCACTCTCTTCAGAAACTGTACCATCCCAAATTGGGGGTGACTTGGTTCCAAACCCCTCGCCTCTTCGGACCCAAGAGTCGTATCAAGTCCTGGTAAAATAACACCCCCGCGCGCGAGCTTTGCCACTGCGACCAATAGGTCTCTTGTAGCCGAGACACTCCCCGTAGAGCCGGCCGCGAAAATAGGATGGGCTGGGGGCTGAGCTCTCCAGGCTTTTATCAATCTATAAATGAGCTTATTTCGCCGGGCGACAGGGTCAATGAAACCAATTGATTTAAGAACTTGCGGCCAACTCTCGGTAATAATCGTCAAAAACCTCAGAGTGACCTGCCAATGATCGGCATAGTCCTCAGGCACCAGCTCTACAAAATTATCAAAACTCAACTCTTCAGATTGAACCTGATCGATCAATCGCATTAAATCTCGAGCTAGACGAATTGCATTGCTTGGAGACACAAGACCCGCAAGAGGTAATTTTTCATGTTGTTCCAGAATTAGGCGTGACAAAAGAATTAAACGGTATGTGTCTGGAATAGCAGGAGGAATAGAGCCCGGGTCTAAGTCAGGCAGACCATCATCGATCTCAGCCAGGAGGTCCTCTCCTACCTCACCCAGAGGAAACAATCGAGGTAAAAGAACCGCACCTCCGCCATTAAGCTTCAGAAACGCGCGCTCCAAGCTACGACACGCACGTCGGGTTGGTAGAAAAATCAAAATATCCTCAAGATCCAATCCATCTCTCGGATACAGAGCCATCAGACCGTCAGCAAACGCTTCCAAGAAGGGGATGCCCGGTTGAATAGTCCAGACTCGATGAGACCTAGACATATTTTGTCTGAGAACCTGCTAGATATTTCTCGGCCTCAGTTAGACCTGCAGGAGTGCCGATATGGTGCCAGTCTCCATAATGAACCAAACCTTTGAGACGGTCCTTATATTGAGCCTTATCATAGAGCTCAGTCATCGGAAACTTCTTTGGTCGTGCCCCCCTGAATAAGCCCGGATGCAAGATCTGTAACCCCGTAAAGACATAGGGTGCCCTGCTTTGCGCTGACCGCCGCAATAGCTGGCCCGTTTCGGTAATAGTATAATCGCCGTTCCCATCATAGCCGGTAGCGGAGGATACTGGATGGAGCATCAGCAGCGCATCCATTGACCTATCATCCCAAGCCTCCCTCAACCGATTTAAGGCGGGAACACCTGAATCTGTCCAAGCTATATCGGCATTAACCACAAAAAATGGGTCCTCACCAAGCATCGGCAAAGCCTGGGACACCCCGCCCCCTGTATCCAACAATTCATCCTCTTCTTTTGAGAATTCAATTTTGGGTGCCGTCCTTCTCTGCAAGTGAGCCTCAATCATTCCGCCTAAATAGTGTAAGTTTACAACCGCTTTTTTCACGCCTGCTTCGACAAGAAGATCGAGAGCTCGATCGATCAACGACACACCCCCCAATTTGACAAGCGGCTTGGGTATTTTATCGGTTATCGGCCTCATTCTCAGACCCAATCCAGCGGCAAGCACCATAGCATTATCAACCATAATCATCTAACAAGGGATCGAGGTGCGACTCTTAAATCAACTGGTACTTGAGTATCCAACCATATTTTAATCGGTTCCAAATTGGGATGGCGACAGCAATTTTCCAGAAGACTCCAAACCCTCGGTATGTGTTTGATATAATTTGGTTTACCATCTCGGCGGAATAGTCGAGCGAAAATCCCAATAACTTTAGCGTGACGCTGTGCCCCCAGCACCGCCATGGAACCCAGAAAAGTATCTTCATCGAGTATAGGAAAAGAATTCAAATAATGAATTTTCATTTCGGTTTGAATAGTCTTCGAGACATCGCGACGCGCATCTTCAAGAAGCGACACCAGGTCATATGTAATAGGACCAACTAGAGCATCTTGAAAATCCAATAAGCCGCATGCAGCATAACCCGGCCTTTCATCAAGTCGGATTAAATTATCGACGTGGAAGTCTCTTAGAACCATGGTTGAGGGCACTTTCAACGCGTCGGTCAGAACAGATTGCCAGGCAATCAAGTAAGCTTTTTTTGCAGATTCGCTTAGAGGCGCTTCGAAGATTTCAGGCAAATACCAGCTTGTGAATAGCTCAGCCTCTCGCAGCAAAAAATCTTGCGTATACTCGGAGAGCTCACGCAGAATTACTGCGGAGCCTTGAGAATGGAGCTCTATCAAGAAATCAGTTGCCAAAAGATATAATTCTTCCTCATTGACACCTCGATCCAATAGACTAGAAAATGTGTCATCTCCCAAATCTTCCAAAAGCATAAAGCCCAAGTCACTATCTTCAGCAAAGATTCTAGGTGCGCTATAACCATGCTTTAAAAGATGTCGAGCGATCCTCGAAAATCCCCTAACGTCCTCCTCAGGGGGAGGGGCGTTCATAAGCACCGCCCTGTGGCCGCCCTTCGTGACTCTCTCATAACTTCGAAAAGATGCATCAGCGGCAAGGGGCAGCCTCCTCGCTCCACCCCAACCGGCATTCTCTAAAAATACCCCAGCCAGGGAATCCCTATCAACTTTCATGTTTAATTGATTGCAACCGATCGAACCAATTGGTTTGCCCATGAAAACTCACTGTCCGCTCCGTGGATTCATGCCCTTGGTCCAATTTAACATACAAGCAATCAACGGGTATAGAATTTCCCATTCTTTCCGGCCACTCTATCAACGATATGCCATGATCATACGCTTCTTCCAGACCAAGTTCATGCAAATCCTCCCCATCCTCAAGTCGATAAAGGTCTACATGATAAATCTCAATCTCTGGAAGTTCATAAATCTGCACAAGGTTGTAAGTAGGACTCGTTACCAAAAATTTATTAACTCCCCGCTCTTCCGCCAGTGCATTAATAAAAGCGCCAGCAAAGACTGTTTTACCAGCACCCATGGGCCCCATTAGTGCGAGGATGTCACCGGGCATAGACAGCAATGCAAGTTGCTGTGCCCACCATTCAGTTTGAGCCTGATTTCCCAAGTGGGCCGTCACCAATTTGTTTGGTAAAGTTTCTTCTTCCATTCAAATCCAACTAAAGAAACAGCCACCCCAAATCACGTCACTTTAAATTTTGGGCTAAGGTTTTCTTCAACAACATACAAATTTTTATTTAAAAAAACATCCAAAGGATC
>Ga0181583_10002283_pt1 | contig 14252 bp, 10 predicted proteins | sample 071ome_31_FD_132461 | JGI IMG/M metagenome (GOLD analysis project Ga0181583, IMG submission 132461) | Coastal salt marsh microbial communities from the Groves Creek Marsh, Skidaway Island, Georgia - 071405CT metaG (megahit assembly) | ecosystem: Environmental > Aquatic > Marine > Intertidal... | reverse complement strand
CGTGCGTCGTCGTGGGGACAGCGGGACCGTCGACGAGTCGCGACCGACGGACGGACGACGCACGCGATGACGTACTGAAACCTCGACGACACACGAAACCACCGAAACGCGCGCACTGTGTCGTTCACGCCCGCGCGCGACGACGACGACGACGACGACGGCGGCGCGTCGATTCCGTGCGGCGGCGGCGGGAGAATCGAGCGCGCGCGGTCGTGTGTGTCGACGGATCGAACGCGCGAACGAACGAACGAACGAACGAACGAACGAACGGATCATCATGGACGGTGACGGCGCGAACGGCGCGAACGCGAGCGCGCGATTGTACGTCGGGAACATCCCTTGGAGCACCACGGTGGAGGATCTGCGCGATCTCTTCGCCGATTGCGTGGGCGTGCGTGGGGTGGACATTCCCACGGGACGTCAAGGGCGAAGTCGTGGGTACGGACTCGTGGAGTTTGCCTCGCAGCAAGAGGCGCAGGCGGCGATCGGTCGCATGGACGGTGCGTGCGTGGACGAACGAACGATGGTCGAATGATCGATGACGGATCGATGACGGATCGATCGACGGATCCCTCGGACGCGAGCGGGGGATGATGATTGGACGACGAGGGAGGGGTCGATGCGACGGGACGAGGCGTGCGCGCGTGGTGGTGGTGGTGGTGGTGGTGGTGGTGGTGGTGGTTCTGAAACGCGCGCGCGTGGATGGATGGATGGGTGGATGGATGGCCGGCGAGGGCGAGGGCGAGGGCGAGGGCGAGGGCGAGGGCGAGGGCGAGGGCGAGGGCGCGCGGGCGGGACGGGCGGGACGAGGTCGAGCGAGCGAGGGAGAGACTGACGTGTGTATGCATTATTCTTGTACGTTTTGAACAGGCACGCCGCTCGGTGATCGCACGATCACCGTTCGTGAGGATAAGGCGCCGACCAAGGCTGCCACGGGTGGTAAAAAGTTCAACTCGGCGGTGCTCGGCGAGGCCCCGGCCGGGGGCGACGGCTGCCGATGCTTCTTCGGTAACCTCGCGTGGGAAACCACGGAGGAGACGCTCACGTCTCACGCGGCGACGTTCGGTATGAATGTTGTGCAGTGTGAAGTCGCGCGTCAAAGCGGTGGTCGCTCCAAGGGCTGGGCGTTGGTTGACTTTGCCACGCCGGAGGAGGCGCAAAACGCCATCGAACAAATGCACAACTCGGAGATTCAAGGCCGATCCGTCATCGTGCGCGTCGAGCGTCCGGGCGCGGGTCAAAAGAGCGCGCGCGTTGAGACTCGTCCGGAAAACTCGAGCGGTTTGCAAATCGTCGTTCGTAACTTGCCGTGGACGACGACGAGCGAGGACCTTCGTCAAGTGTTCCAACAAGTGGGCAACGTCGTCAACGCCGTCGCCGTGTGCCACGCCGACACGGGCCGCTCCAAGGGTTGGGGTACCGTGCTCTTCGAGACCCGCGAGCAAGCGCAAGCGGCGATCCAAGGTTTCAACGGTGTCGAGTTGGAGCACCGACCGATGCAAATCAAGATCGATCGTTACGACTAGGCGGTCGTTTTGCTTTTTCGTAAAGTAGAGCAAACGTCGTCGACGACAAGTTTTTGAAGGAAAGAAAGAAAGAAAAGAAAAGAAAGAAAAGCATCACGGTATCTGTTAAAGAGCGAGAAATTACAACGTACGGCCAAAGACATGGGCAGCGTGGTATGGAGTAGAGAAGAGAAGAAGAAGATGACTTGAGAGGAGAGTGAGCAAAGTAAAACAACCACCGTTTAGTTGAGTCGAGAACGCGTTTGAGAGAGCGCGTTTCGAAGGCAAAGCGAGGCGCGGATGGGTCACCGCCTTAACACGTCAGCGAATCGTCTGTTTCACAAGCGAACTTAGTTTGTTGAATTCTACGTATCACTGAATCATAATTAAATCAATCAATCAATCAAATCGATCCCCGCTAATTAATCCCTACCGTAACTACGATTGTCGCGAGGCGGGGAGCGTCGCGACCTCTTGCGCTCGCCATCGCGGTCGTCTCCACCCTCGCGACGCCTGCGCTCCTTTTCTTGTTCCCGTCGAAACACCTTGGCGATAAATTTGACGAAGATCTCGCGCGCTTCCTCGCGAGGCGCGTTCTTCCACGCCTCGTCGTGTCGATACAACTTTTCCGCCTTTTCCCACGTCGTGTCGCCGAATAATTCTCGCGCCTTGTACCCGTCTCGCAATAAATCCTCAAAGTCGTCCAATTTGTTTTCGATATCCTCCTCGATGTCGTCGATCAAGTCCTCGAACAACTCGCGAGGACGAGATCCCTCGACGTTTGCGCACATGTCCTCGTACGTCGGATCGCGCCGCACGCGCGGGTAAAAGGATTTCCACGACATTCTTGGCGCGATGACGCCGTCCTCGCGATACTCCTGGAGCTTGGCGACGAATGCCTCGCGATTCTTGCGCTCGCGCCTCGCGCGCATCTTTCGCTCTCGGATAAACTTTTCGTCCTCGTCGCGATCGAGTTCGCGAATCACTTGTTCAAAGGCTTCCAATCTATCCAGCGGCTCGCACTGGACGCACCGCGCGTCGTCCTTGACGACGTCGTAAATTTTTCTCCACAACGTGTCCACCGTGACGCCAGCATCCATCAAGCAATCCTTGAAGGCGTCTATGCGCTTCTTACGCGTCTCTTGACGCTCGCGTTGCTCTCTGATTCGCAAATCTCGAGTGAAATCTTCAAACATCTCTGAACGCTCGCGTCGATCCGTCACCGCGCGCCACCGAGGATCGTCTCGCAACCGCTCCTCGAGATCGCCATCCTTTTGCAGTCTTGAGCTCGACGTCAATCCCAAACTCTCCCTTCGCTCCTCGAGCATCGCTTTGAACGCCTCGCGAGCCTTCTTATCCGCCATTCTCTTCGCCTCGCGCTCGATTTTCGCCCGCGCCATTTGATATTCATTCAGACACTGCTTCCGTTCCCCGGTGGTGCGCAACGCGGAGAATCGCGCGTCCGCCTTGGTTCGAAGCATCACCTCGTCCCACTTCGTCGACGCGCGCACGCCGTGTTCGGCGAGCATCTTCTGAAACGCATTCTTCGCCTCTTCGATCGACGCGTACGCGCTCCGAGGCGCCGCCGCGCGTCCCGCGTCCTCCGTCTCCTCCGTCTCCCCCGCCGCCGCCGCCTTCTCCCCCGACCGACGTCCCTCCGCCCGGCGCATCACCTCCCACACCGCCAAAATCTCCTTCGGCGTCTCCCACGTCGTCTCTCCCGTGACGTCGTGCGCCCAATACGTCCTCACCGTCCCGCTCGCGTCCGCCGCCGCCGCGTACCGTCGCCACCGCGTCGACGCCTCGGCGCGCTCCGTCGCGCTCATCAACGCCTCCGGCTTCTCGTACGTGCTCTCTCGCGTTCGAGAGTTGTGATAATACGTCCGTCCATCCGGCGCCGCGTGCGTCTCCCACTCCCCGCGCGCGTCCGCGCCCGTCGTCGTCGTCGTCGTCGTCGTCGCCGTCGCCGTCGCCGGACGATCGTCCCCGAGTCCGCGCCCATCGTCCTCGCGCGTCATCCAGTGCGGAAGCGCGGACGCGCGACCGCGTCCGACGCCCGACATGGTGGTCTCGACCTTTCCGCCGCGCGCGCGCGCGCGTTCGTCGTCGCGCGCGTTCGTCGTCGCGTTGTGCGGGGCATCTGTCGGCGCCCCGCGCGTTGATTTGATTTGATTAATCAATAATCCTTCTCGCGTCCGCGGCGTCGAGTCGTTCGTTACAAAAGCGCTAGGGAATTCTACTCGCGCGCGTTCACGCCTTGTCCTCCTCGTCCTCCTCCTCGTCGTCGTCGTCGTCGTCGTCGTCATCGTTTTGGGCGTCGGCGCCCATGAGCGCATTCAGTCGTCGCATGCACGCCGCTTTACTCTCCACCACCGCGCGCTCGAGCCCGTTTGGGGCGTCGACATCGACGGTGATTTCATCCACGGCCGCGTCGGCGCCGCGCGCCTCGACACGAGACGTCACGACGCGCGTCATGAGATGTCGTCGAATAATCCATCGTCACTCGCAAATCCATCGTCACTCGCGCGCGCGTCGTCATGGTGCGCCCGCGCGCGCTCGCCGCGCCGCTCGACGCGGACGACGTGGACGATACGTTCAACCTTCCGGGCTCGACGCGATGCGTCCTCGTCGGTCCGTCGAGGTGCGGGAAGACGACGATGCTCCTTCGAATGTGCGCGCGCTTCGCTCGCGCGAATCCACGCGCGCGCGTGCTCTACGTCGCCGAGCGCGGCGCGATGGATCGCGCGAGGATACACGCGTCTCACGCCGAGCTCTGTGGCGAGGACGTGAGGGCGCTGGAGCGGGTGGGGATCAAGTACGTGCGCGACGACGAGGACGTGCGCGCGTTGGCGTGTTTTCGACACGCGGCGCCGGCGAGTGAACAGCCGCGATTGGTCGTCGTGGACGATCTCGGGAGCATGATCGGACGTGGGGGAGGAGATCGGGTGTCGAGGGAGATCGCGTACGCGAGGACGCTGGCGGCGCTGCACGAGAGCGCGCGGGACGACGAGACGGGGGAGTCGCGCGCGGTGGTGGTGAGCGAGGTGACGGACGGGGACACGGGGGCGGTGCCGATGCAGTACGTGTACTCCAAGTGGTTCGGCGAGGTGTTGCAGGTGCACGCGGCGGGAGAGGGGACGTGGGATCTCGTGAGCGCGAGGGATGGGGAGACGATGAGGTACTCGACAAGTCGGGTGAGCGTCGGTTGAGACGGTTGAGACGGACGACGAAACCACAAAACTGTGAAACAAACGTACGCACGTAGAGATAGCGATAGGAATAGCGATAGCGATGAAGATGTAAGACGATAGAGCGCGCGCGCGCGAATGCGGTTCGTGTAAGCCTAGGGTACTACGATTCGCTACAAAGTTTCTAATGGACGTTCCCGACCGTTGCGCGTCACGTCGTGAGTTCGATGCGCACGGGCGCGCGTTTGGGCTTACCGCTCTTGTTCATTTGTTTATGATAGCTACTACTCCACGTACCACCATCCCTGGCGTAGTAGTCCATCGGATAGGGCGTGTTTTCTTCGCCCGGGGCGACGCCTTGTTTCAACCACCAAGGTTCCGCATTATCGAGAGCCACCTCAGCCTCGTAGGGCGTGAGCACCGGGCGCTCGAACTCTTCGCCCCAATCGATCGAGAGACGCGGACACGCGATCTGGACAAAGGCGTCCAGACCCTTCAGGGACGCCATTTTGGCTGGATTCATCTCGCTAATCAAAAAGACGACGTACTCGCGACCCTTCACGCGCATCAGCGACATTAAATGTTCCAAAATGGCGGGATTCCCCTGGCGACCGAGCGTGCCCAAGACGATGCCGAACGATCTCGCATCTTTGGCGCGCTCGACCATGCTCTTGCGCACCGTACGCATCTCTTTATGGGCGTATTCTTCGCGAGTCAGGACGCGTTGGTACGGATCGTACCTGTACGCAGGCACCGTCGGATTCGCAATCATGATCGCCTCGAGATGGAATCGTCCATCCGCGACGAACACGATCGCATCTCTGTCCTTGGCGTCCTCGATCACCGGCGCGGTGCATCCGAGGACTTCACCCGGAGACAGAGGTTTCGCCTGGGGCACTGCGAGCGATGGGTACTTCTCCGCCAAACGCGTCCTCGTCTCCTGAATCGCGCTCGCGAACTGAATCGTCCCCGCTAATATTAAGCTCGAGCCCGGCTTAAAATTATGTTCCACGCACGCGCACAGGTGTCCGACGTCAAATGAAATATCCACGAAGACGTACAAACACTTCATCCTCGTCACGTCCACCGGCACCAGACACGAGTGTCCGTAGTGCACCAGGAAATCGCACCCCAACGATTCCGCCGTGTAATCATCCACGCAACACGCCCCGTACGTGACATCTCCGAGGATTACCACGTCTCGAACGCCCGCAAACGTTTGAAATATATCCGCTAGCGTCGTCGCGTACAGCAACAAACCTTCGGGGAACTGCAGCGCCAGCGTCTTCACGTTCGCCTGTCGAAGTCTCCACACCGTCTTCTTCACCTCAAAGTCGTAATTCTCGGGTAAAACCTTCATCGCCGTCGCGAGTTCGACGTCGTTGGCGATGTCATCGGGTATCTGCGCGCGAAGAGGAGTCGTCAGCTCGAATCGCTCTCTCGGTGTCCCCGGAGCGCCGGCGGGGACGGGACGGGGGCGCGCGAGGTCGAGGTCGAGGTCGAGGGCGCGAGTCTCACCTGGTTGCGCACGAAACGGCGCACCGGCGGTGCGGGCCGCGATTCGTCCAGCGCCGACGACGTCGAAGGGGTCTGGTCGGTCATGGTCTGAGGCGACGGCTGAAGGAAAGAAAGAATGCGTACGTTTCTATGATTGAATGAACGGCTAATCAATGGGCTAAATCTTCATCTCTTGACGGCGCGCGCGCGCTCCAAGAGCTGATCTAAACTAACGGGAATCCAGTTTCCGTCGATGGAAGCTCGAATGGACTCGCGAGCGGCGTCGACGACAACGTTGACGCCGCCAAACGAGTACACGGCTAAACCATCGTGTCGACGGCCGGAGGCGTTGGGAATAAAGTCTACGTCGTGCGCGTTGGCGAACTCTTCGATCGCCTCCTTGAGTGTCATCGTGCTCTCGTCCATCGGATGCGTGGGTTGACGCTCCTGCACCTTGGGCGCGGCGGGTTGCGGGGCGGCGACGCCGGGCATGACGACGCCCTCGCCCGTGGCGGCTTGATTCATCATGTCCAGGGCGACGTTCAGTTGCGCGCGCATGCGCTCGTGACTGAGAAGTTCCTCTGAGAAGACCGTCTTCCATCCCATGTACCACTGGGCGACTTCGTCCAAGTCGACGTTGCTCGAAGTGAGCCACTTGTGCAACGCCGCGTGCCACTTGCGGAAAAAGTGTTGCTCGAGCATCGTGATGAAAGCGCTGGGGCCGAGCATGGTCTCCCACTTCAAGACTGACTTGAGCGAATCCAATATTTGATTGGATGGATCGATTTGAAGCATCGCCAGGGCTTCTTCGAGCTTCGGCGTTATGCAACGCCGCATGAGGGACGACCAGTCCTTGGGCTCGAACACCTGCTTCCACGGTTTCAAAAGCGTCAGAGCGCTCTCGTCGGTCGCCTCCCACATCGTCAGAGCCACCGTGAACTTTTGACGAATGGAGGGGTACAAATCCTTGAGGTTCTTGTGAAGCAGGGGTAACCATGGATGGAACCACATGTGGAGTGCGACGCGCTCCTTCGTCGGTTCCCATTCTCCGACGCGACGTTGAAGCCTCGGCAGGACCAACGCGTGGGTGACTTCGCGACTCAGGGCTTCAGGCATGACGCCGGACCACGCTTCAACGAAATGCAAAATCTCAGTCGCCTCGGTTGGATCCCATTTCGACGTGATGGCAGGGCGAAGTCTCGCGAGCATCGGATCGCGGAGCAAGTCTTCGTAAGAATCTTCGTCAAAGACAGCCTGATACTCATCTGGAACGAACTCGGGCGACAGTAGCGATCGCCACACTTTCAATTCATCTAATCCACGCATCGGATCGCTCATTGGATCCCAATCCTTGTACATGGAACGAACGTACGGCGTCGCGTGCGAGAGCGCCAAGCGATTGAGCCGGTGACCGTAATATTCCTTGGGAAAGTGTTTGACGACTTCCATCCACGACTTGGTGAGCGCATCGAATTCCTCGGTCGTACCGCACGATTGTGCGGCGGCGTTGCACTTCTCGACGAGCGCTAGCGCGCCCTTCACGCGCGCAGCGAGCTCATCGTGCGCGTCGGCTTGCTTGGCCAAGCGCACCTTTTCGCGTCGCAAGATTTCCAGAGTATCTTTTTCGCTTCGAATCTTACCGTCAAGCTTCGTGATGTCGCTTTCGGCCAAGTCGACGACGAGTTTCAAATTGTGTTGAAGCTCCGGAAGCATCAGATCTTCCTCCTGTGCTCGGGCGACGGATTTGTGGAGCTCACCAGCCTTGACCACGGTGGCATGCGCTCCTCGCATGTCGATAATGTTAAGCCTCTCCACCGTCTGCGCCGAGGAGCCATTCTCTTGTTCCTCGGCTAAAACCTCCTCTGCTGTCTTGTACTCACGCTTCTGACGACGTAATTCGTTTCGCTTCTTCCACATCGATTGCTCTCGCGCCTTTTTCTCCTTTTCTCGAGCCTTGGCAACCTCGTCGAGATCCATCTCGTCCTCGCTGTCCTCTTCGTCCTCATTGCCGCGCTTCGTCGTGCGCGTGGGATCGTTGACGTTCTCCTTGAAGTTATTGAAACCCATGCCCATATTTCTGGGTCGAAGCTGGGTCTCCAGCGCGCGAGAGATGCCGCTCGCGCCCTTACCCAAACCTTCGCCCTTCTTGTAACCCATCTTTTGCAATAATTTCATCCCGATCCCCTTGGTGTGTTTCTCGAACGAACCGACGTCCTCCGCTTCTGCTCGTCTCCCTCCGCCTTCCCTTCGAGAGCTCGTGCCCGCGAAAGCGCTCTCGTTTGCTCTGTTTCTCGCCCAAGCCGCCTTTTCTTCCGCCTTGCGTTTGTCCGCCGCCTTCTTACGTTCCTCTTCAGCCATTCGCTTACGCTCCGCGGCGCCAGCGACGAGTCTACGCGTCGTGAAAAACAATAGGCGATCACTCGTCAATCTTCTCTCCCTCGCGTCGTTCGCTCCTTTGCGCGCATCGTCGTCTTCGTCGTCTCGCGCGCACCTCTGTCCGAATGTCGAGGGCAACAAATCGTCGTCGTCATCGTCGTCGTCTCGCGCCTCGGGTTCCGAATCCATCGATCGACCGTCGTCTCCATCGCCTCCCACGCGGCGCATGGCATCGTCTCCCGTCATCGTCGCGCCCTTGGCAAACCCGGCGTACGCGCCGCCGCCGCCGCCGCCGTTCGCCTTCGTCCCGCTCGCCGGCGCGAACCCCAGCCCGCTCCCGCTCGCCGCTCGAAACGCCACCGGCTTGGACGATGACGCCCCGATCCCCCCTCGCGACGCCCCGAGCCCACCCCGCCCGCCGTACGCGTCGTCGTCCTCGGCGCCGCCTCGTCCTCGTCCGCCCACCTCTGTCATGTCCTCGAGAAATGACCCGTAAATCGCCTCCTCTCGCGACCGTTTCCGCCGTCCGCCGCGCATGAAATCCTCCTGAGAATCCGATTCATCGCCTCCGTCGTCCGAGGAGGACATCTCGGACGCGCCGTCGTCGCGAGACGGCTGCGAAATGCGGGACGCTGTTGTCCTGGTTCACGAGAGATCGCCGATTTGACCGCATTCGTCGCCTCTCGCGTCGTCCGCGCCGTCGGTATCGAGACGCGCGCGCGAGCGGAGAATCACATGAGTTTCACCACGCGATGTGCGGACGCGCGCGCCGGTGTGCTCGGCGCACGCGTCGCCGCGCGCGGCGCTCGACACGGCAGAATGCTGAGCCGACCGACGCGATTCGCCCCGAGGACGAGCGCGCCGGGCGTCGCGACGTGCGCGATGCGGCCGTACACGGTGCGCAAGGGAGACACTCTGGATTCCATCGCCTCCAAGCGCTCCATGCGCGTCGAGGACGTGAAAAAGTACAACAAGAGTCTGAAGGCTGACGGGGCGCTCGCGCCGGGGACAACCATTCTCCTCCCGGCGGAAAAGTTGAGCAAGAGAGATCAGGCGATCATCGATGGGATCAGGGGCGTGAACGAACCTCGCGTGTATCCGTGTCGAGGCGGCGAGACGCTCGAGGAAATCATCAATCCGAGGAAAATTTCCAAGAGCGAGATCGAGCGGTTGAATCCAAAGCTGGGCGCGTTAAAGGCGGGGACGAAGATTTTACTTCCTCCGGGTAAGTACACCGTGCGCGAGAAGGAGATGTTACAAGGGTGCGGCATCTTGCCCGTCGAAACCTTGAACCCGCTCGCGCTGTTGGGGTCACCGGTGGCGAGAAACGCGCTCGGGGCGATGATCGGCATCGGCGCGTACGCCATGTATTTCGCCGCGTGTCGCCGCTACCAGGACCACGGGACCAAGCTCTGGGGCAACGATCGCGTCGACATCAGCGAAGATTAGCCGCGACAACTCTGCGTCAATCGGTCTTCGTTGATATTCGGTGCGTCATCGTCGCTCGGCGTGTAATTAAAGCCTCTTACTTGTTCAATAATCGTTCCCCGAGGCGACCCGTCTGAGCTCTGAGCTCAAAAAAACTGTGCGCTCGCCGCCGCCGCCGCCCGATGAGACGCCGTCCTCATTTCGCGCGTCGCGTCGCGTCCGAACGGCCGGACGCGCGACGTGTCGGACGGAATGGCGTCGCTCGATGAGAGCGCCATCAAACTGCGCGAACTCAACGGCGTCAAGGTGTACGAGGTGTCCGCGGCGCGCGCCGCCCCGGAGTGGGCGAAACTGGAAAAGTCGAAGCGCAAACTTCGGAAAAACGTCGAGTATCAGCGACGGATCGAACTCGTGCAGGATTTAAACTTTAATACGTGCAGTTCGAGGTGTAAGGTGACGAGTGATGGGCAGTACTTGATCGTGAGCGGGTTGCATCCGCCGCAGGTGAAGTGTTACGACCTGAGCCAACTGAGCATGAAGTGGTGTCGACACCTGGACGCGGAGATTGTCGATTTCACGTGCCTGAGCGATGATTACTCGAAATTGGCCTTCATATGCGCCGATCGGTCTATCCGGTTTCACGCCAAGTTTGGGAATTACTATCAGACGCGAACGCCGAAACAAGGGCGGGACGTGTGTTACTCGGATTGGACGGGGGACCTGTGCGTGGTGGGGAGCTCGAATGAGGTTTGGAGGTTGAATTTAGAGCAAGGACGGTTTTTACAACCGTTGGAGAGTCGATGCGATGAGTTGAATGTGTGTGGAATCTCTCCGACGCACGGTTTGTTCGCCGCGGGGTCGACGGACGGGGAGTTGGAATGTTTCGATTTGCGCGCGAGGACATCGTGCGGGGCGATTCAATGCTCGGAGCGAGACGAGGGAGGGATCACGTCGCTTCGTTTCGACCCCAACGGGTTGCAGATGGCGGTCGGAAACGAGGAGGGCATCGTACGGTTGTATGACCTTCGAAGCTCTCGGCCGCTTCGCGTCAAGGATCAGATGAACGGGCTTCCGATTTTAGATTTGAAGTATCACACGTCGGTGGACGGCACTCGCAGAGTGGTGTCCACGGATAAGAAGATTGTCAAGATTTGGGACGAACGCACAGGAGATCCGTACACATCGATCGAACCGGGGTATGAACTTAACGATTTGTGCATGTGGGATAAGACCGGTCTGATGATGATGGCGATGGATCACACGCAGATGAGCGTCTTTTTCACGCCCTCTCTCGGCGCCGCGCCCAAGTGGTGCTCGTTCCTTGAAAACCTCACTGAAGAGATGGAGGAGCAAACGCAAGAGACCTTGTACGACGATTACAGATTCGTCACCAAGGAAGAGTTGGAGAAGCTCCACTTGACGCACTTGATCGGTACGAAGATGCTCAGAGCGTACATGCACGGTTATTTCATGGACAATCGTCTGTACGGCAAGGCGAAGGCCATCGCCGAACCTTTCTCTTACGACGATTTCAAGAAGAAGAAGGTCAAAGAGAAGCTCGAAGAGGAACGCAAGAGCAGAATCACCGTCAAGAAGAAGGCTCCCAAGGTCAACGCGATGCTCGCCGCGCGTCTTGGTGCGGCAGAGGAAGAAGGCGTGGAGAGTGTGGACGAGGATGGCGACGACGTCGGCACCGTCGCCCCTGGCGGCAGTTTACTCGAAGACGATCGTTTCGCCGCGATGTTCAAAGATGAGCGATTCGAAATCAACGAAGACGACGAAACCTTCAAGATGCTTCACCCGAATGCGCCCAAGATGGATAAGAATGCGCGTAAAGAAATGCTCGAGGACCACTTTGAGTTGGTTGAAGACGAGGAAGCCGCCGTCGACGACGAACCCAACGAGCCGAAGATGTACGCCGCGAAGGATGAATTCCACGCCACCGCCTTCAAAGATGGTCGCGAGAGCAAGGCTGACTTGCCGCTGAAGGAGAGAGCGAAAATCGAAAAGTCTCGAGAGAAGACAAAGCAGGCGCGCGTGTCGGGTAACCGAGAAGCGTTTTTCGACGCGTCCGAGCCGAAGAGCAAATCCATGAAACGATTGGGTAAGGCTCGCACATCGGATGAGTACGGCGACGAGGAAGGTCTCACCGCGGAAGATGCGTGGAAGGATCAAGCCAAGGGTCACTCTCGAGGTAAACGACGAGGCATGGACTCTGTCCTTGGTAAGATGCAACCGAACAAAGGTGGAGCGCCGCGCCGAAAGCGATAAACGCGGCGATAGATTAGCACAAAGAATAGAAATACAATGTACAATCCAGTCGAATGCGAGAACTAAGCGATCAGACCGCGACTCTTCGCCAGACGCTCGAGTATCTCAATCTTACGCTTGAGCTCTTCGGGCGTCTCCGCCTTGCCCTGCGAGACGAACTCCTCGGCTTTAGTCTCCGCCGTCGCGGGCCGCGTGGGACGTTCTTGACGAATCACCTGAGCTAAAGCGTTCGCGTTCGCGTTCGTCATCGACGTTCCGGTGTTTGAATACGTCTGTGCTCTCGCATCGACCGCGTGCGACGCAGGTTTTGGCTTAATGGTGACTCGTCCGAACGCCGCCGCTCGATCTCTGACGTTGGAGGGCGAAGATGTGTACTCAATTTCTGCCTGTGCGCGTTGCGGCTGGGGTGGCGATGATTGCGGTTGCGGCTGTGGTCGTGGTTGTTGATGCACCTGCACCGCCGGTTGCGGCGGCGGCTGCTGGTACTGTTGCGTCGGCTGCTGAGGTGGCGGTTGGTACTGTTGCACCGGCGGTGACGGCGGTGGTTCGTACTGTTGTGCCGACTGCTGAGGTGGAGGTTGGTACTGTTGCGACGGCTGCTGAGGTGGCGGTTGGTACTGCTGCGTCGGCGGTGACGGCGGCGGTTGGTATTGCGTTTGTTGCGGCGGAGTGTATGCGTGCTGCTGCGGCGTTTTCTGCTCATCCGGGCGCAACGTGTGCGCTTCGGCTGCGCGCTCGTGCTCAGCGATCCGACGTTGAATGTCCTCCAATTCAGAGACGCGTCTCTGAGCTTCTATGGACGTCTCCGCGTTGTCGAGCGGGAGCATGGAGATGAACTGACTCTCCGCGTCGAGTTGGTTTTGAGCCGCCATGTACGCCACTCGCTTCGCCTCCGCGGCGGCGTATTCCGCCTCTCGAACCGCTTGATTCGCAGCCTCGGCTTGAGACATTTGCTGAAGGGCGCTCTCCGCCGATAGCCTCGCGGCTTCGGCTTGCTGTTGACGAGCGAGCGCCTCAGCCGCCGCCACCTCTGCGCGAATCCTCGCCTCTCTCTCAAGCTCCAATAACCGCGATCTCGCCTCGTCAACTTCATGTTGCGTCACCCCGCGCGGTCTCTCATCACCGCCCGCTCGCCCGCGCCAACCGCCAGCCATCCACCGCTCTCGCTCGCCCGTGTTGGGATCGACGGCGCGTTCGTACCGCGGCGCCGGTTCGTAAATCTGATACCTCGGCGGCGCGTGCATCGGCGCGTACTGATGCGACGCCGTCGGAGGCATCGGCGAAGCGTTCGGATCGTGAAAATATTCCCTTCGCGTCCCCGGCGCTTCCAACCCACCCGCTCTCGGTTGCGTCGCCAGCGTCGGCGTCGTCACCAAGAGCGGCGGCGCGCGACTCGCCGCCTCCGCCGCCGTCATCGCCCCCACCGCCATCACTCCAGTCGCCGCGCTCGCCACCGCGGACTCCACCCTCTTCTCCATCTCTCCCTTCGCCTCCGATCCATCCTCCACCGTCGGTCGCACCAACACCCTCGGCGGTTCCGGCGCCGCGCCCTCCACGCCGACGACGCGCGCCAACCACTTCCCGACGGTGATCATCTCCCCCTTCACCAACACATCCTTCCCCATCGGCAGCGCCGTTCGATCCATCACCTCCCCCTTCACCTCCAGCAGCACGATCGGCATCCCGATCGGCTGCACGATGACGCCCTCCACCATCTTCCCTCGTCCCCCGCCCTCGAGCTTTTCGCACGCGTGACACGTCCATCGCTTCCCACCCACGCTCGCCGCGCTCGTCGTCGCGCTCACCGTCGCGCTCGCACCGACCGACACCGCGCTCGACGCTCGCGCGAACGCATTCGCCACCGCCCCTCGCGCCGCGTCCGCGCACTCCCCGGCGCGCGCGCGCACCGCGTCGTACGTCTGTTTCGCCTCCACCGCCCGTCGCACATCCTCCACAGTCGGCGTCGTCCCACCCATCGTCGACGACG
>Ga0181583_10002277_pt1 | contig 14269 bp, 8 predicted proteins | sample 071ome_31_FD_132461 | JGI IMG/M metagenome (GOLD analysis project Ga0181583, IMG submission 132461) | Coastal salt marsh microbial communities from the Groves Creek Marsh, Skidaway Island, Georgia - 071405CT metaG (megahit assembly) | ecosystem: Environmental > Aquatic > Marine > Intertidal zone... | reverse complement strand
GGCAGATGCGCAACATGGTTGTGGCCCTGGGAGCCAGCCAGGGCGTGCCCATGATGCTCATGGGGGACGAGTACGGGCACACCAAGGGGGGCAACAACAACACCTACTGCCACGATGACGAGCTCAACTGGTTCGACTGGGACAAGTGCGAGGAGCAGCGCTCCGGCATGGTCCACTTCACCGCCGCCATGATGCACATCCGCCGTGCCCACAAAGCTTTCCGCCGCTCGGCCTACCCTGGTGAGGACGCCGTGAAGTGGCACGGCGCAGGCGGGGAGGGGCCCAACTGGGACGAGACTGCCCGACTCCTCGCCTTCTCCCTCAAGGACGAGAAGTGCGAGCACGCCGTCTTCGTCGCATTCAACGCTTCCCACAAGCCAGTAAACCTGGACCTGCCCGACCCGGGACATGGGAACAAGTGGCGTGTCCTTGTGGACACTTCGAAGCCCGCACCCTACGACGCCCTCATCCCGGACGTGGGATACAATCTCAGCAGCCAGGCGGTGGCTGCTGCGCGTGCCCAGACGGAACCTTGGCTGAGCGAGAAGCTGTACGCCATGCTGCCATACTCAAGCATCATCCTCGAGAACACGGGGTGCGCCACGACGGTCGACGCCTCTCTCTGATACCGGGCCAAGCTGCCCCGGCAGCCCGTGCTCGTTATTATGACTCGTCTAGCCGTTTGTGCATTTGAATCGTCGGTACGCTAGCGCGCAAGCGAGCAGTCCGTCACCGCAGGTTCCCACGGGAGGCCGTTCCGGGCAGGATCTGGCTGCGGGTGTGCCGCGAGGGCGTCACCCTCCCCATCGCGGGCAGCTCGCCGGGGCCTCCCTCCTCCACGAAGTAATCCTGGTTCCCCCTCCAGCCACCGGGAGGAAGCGTGGGGCCGACCAGGTGAGACGGCGTTCGGTCCGCGGGCGGCCTCCTCCCTGGTGACGGAGTGAGTCGGGATGGGGTGCCGTTGGGGACGCTTTTCCTGGATGATGCGGCGACTAGGCGCGATGAGCTCTGCGACTGCGGTTTTGGGTGCAGGGCATGCGGGTCGTGCGCTTCGTTGAGCCCCTGGGCCTTGTTGAGCTCCTTGGTGCGTGCCGGGAACATCTGCCCCGGCATGTACGTTCCCGGGGTGTCCTGCACCTCGTCCAGGGGGCGGTCGCAGCTCATGCAGCGGAGGCCCAAGAGGGGCTTCGACGACAGGATGGCGTTGTCTCCCTCCCCGAACTTGAACGGGGAGCTGCTGGGCTGCTGCACTGCGTTCTTGGCCCCCTGCTGGAGCCCGCGGACCTGCTTCCGGAGTCTCGCAATGTCCTCCTGCAGCTTGCGGATGACGTCACTCCAGTCCGTACCGTCGGCGCCGTCGGCTCCACTCACACCCTTGGTCAAGTCGCCATTGCTTGCGTCGCCCATCCGGTCCTTGTGGTCGACCCACTCCGCCAGCCGTGCCAGGGCATCCTTGTCCGACTTCTCGTTGATCAACCCCCGGTCCAGCATGTCGAGCAGCATCTCCATCGGGTCCGGCTCCCCCCGACCCGCCCGCGCCCTACCCGCGGCACTGCGGCCCGCGGGCCTGGCAGTGTCACGGGCTGCCCCGACCTCTGACACCGCGGCATCACGGGGGGGCGCCTCGCTTGCGCCCTTCGGCTGGTCTTCGGTGGAGCCCTCAACTGGCCCGTCCGCAGCGGCGTCTGCCGACCTGTCCCTGGCGCCCGCGTCACTGCCCTCGGCAGGCAGCCCGCTCGTCGCGAATTGGAACCCGGCCTGAGTCATGGGGTCTGAGTCGCGGGCACTGTAACTGGTCCCCGGCCGGCTGTAGCTGGTCCCTGGGCGAGTGACAGGACGAGACGTGTGGTCGTTGGCTCTCTGCCCGAGGTTCATGAGGAGGAGCGCGTAGGCCGTATGGAGTGCACCGTTCTCAAGACCCTCGATGCGGGCGTGCACATTCCCACCAAGCCGGTCGACCTCCTCGCGAAGCTCAGCGATCGCGTCGGCCCAAGCCCCTGCGTCAGCTGCAGTGCGGAGGAGCTCGTCTGGAGAGGCGCCTACCTCCACGTGGTCGATAACACTCGCGCTGGGGGGGGACCTGACGCTGGGCGCCTTGGCGAGCGCTGCCGCCTGGTCGCCTTCAGCCTTGTCGGCCTTTGTCATGTCGAGTCGCCGGAAGTCCGCGCCAAGGCGGACAGTGGTCCCATCAAGGCGCCGTGTGTGACTTGACAGTCTCGCCACCTCCCTCTCCAGCTCGGCGATCTTCTCCAGGGAGCCAGCCAGTGGCGCCTTGAGCGCGTCCAGGTCGGCCTTCGACGCTGCACTGCGCTGCAGGCCCCCGATACCGCGGGCCGCGCCGGCAACGTGCGCCTCCAGCTCGCTGAGGCGGTCCAGGATCTCCTGCACGGGGTCGACAGCCTGCTTCAGGGCGTCCAGGCGAGCGCCGAGGTTCTCCACGTCGGACGGCTTGACGGCATCTGCTCCTTGCATCGCAGACAAGGTTTCGCGAAGAGCCGCAGTGGCGGCCTCTAGCCCGCGGAGCCGTTTCCCGTGCTCCATGAGCTTGCCCAGTGCCTCCCCGTCCGCAAGGGCATCGGCCTCCCCTGCGAGGTCCTCGGGGCTCACATCAGGCTGCGAGAGCGATGCCAAGACGGCATCAATCTGGCTCTTGTCCGCCTTCTCTTCGATGCGCCGCAGTGCATCCCCAAGGCGCCCCTCCAGGCCCTCGATGGCAGTGGTGTTACCACGGCCAACGTCCGCAGCGCGCTTGGCAGCTCCCATCACACTGTCGACCTGACCAGTAAGGCCATCGAGCCTCTCACCCAGCCCGGAAATGGCCTGCTGGACAAAGTCCGCGAGATCCTGTGCCTTCGCTCCCAGGCCGTCGCCCTTGGTTGGGGTCGGGGCGCTCCCCGAGCTCTGGCCAACGTCGCGGAGGGCATCCTGAAGGCCATCCACCCGGTCCTCAAGCGCCCGCACGAGCCCCAGAAGGTCGCCAGTGGCGCCCGTGTCGGCACTAACTGCCTGCGCAGGCGCCGTCCCACGGTCTGCCTTGTCAGAAAGGACCTTCTCGAGGTCTCCCAGCTTATCAGCGAGGAGGCGGACGTCCCCCTTGGCAGCCTCAACGGCGCTGTCAAGCGACTGCACCTTCTGCTTCAGCGGGGGGAGGCCCTCGCCCACGCCGGCCAAGTCGCTCGCCAGGTCCCGAATCGCTCCCCGCGCCTCACCAAGTGCAAGGGTATGCTCCCGAGCCTCCTCTGCCATCTTCTCGACGTCATCCCTGAGCCGATCGAAAGCTTCGGGGTCTACCACTGGCCCGCGCTCCTTCGTCTGGATGGGCGGCGGGAGCTCCACTTTCTCTCCCTTGTCGAGCGCCTCGACCGCCAGGCGTAGGGCAATGATCTGGTCCTCCATATCAGAGCAGCGAACCGTTGCGTCGTGAGCCCGGGCGGACGCCCCTTGAGCGACATCCTTGGCCACCTTAGCTGCCTGGGAGGCGTCTCCCGCAACTGCCTCCACAGCAGAAAGGCGCTTGAGGGCATCGGCGAGGTCCTCCTTGGCCTTTGCGAGGGCATCCGGTGCTCCAGCGAGGCCACTCAGAGCGTCTTGGGCCTTCACCGCAGCCTCCTCCATGGCGTCAAGGCGGCGCTGGAGGATCGGAACTGTGGCGGCTAGGTCATCGACGCGCGGGTCGTTGATCGGGCCTGCGTTGGTGGCGGGGTCGCCCTGTGCAGGCGGGGGGCTGCCACCAGCTTCGAGGACCGCGACACGCGCGGGGATGGCAGCAAGATCCGAAGGCAGGGCGTCGACCTTGGAGATAGTGTCCCTGACCGCGTCGGGGTCGATCGCTCCTGCAATGGCTTCCAGCTTCGCCAATGTGTCGTCGTCCAGCCCCGGGCCAGGGGGCATCTTGTCCTCGAGCTCGGCGATACGCTTCCCAACATCGCCGAGGGCAATCTCAGCGTCCGCGAGGCGGCGCCCGGCCTCCGCCTTTTCAAGGGCGTCCACGCGCTCCTTGAGAGCCTCGTTCTGCCCCCTGAGCTCATCGTTCGCATCCTGGAGACCCCGCAGGGTGCTCTCGAGCCCTTCCGGCGGGCTATCCTTCTGCGTTAGCACGTAAATAACTGAAAAATCGGGACTGGGGGGGAGAGAGAGCTACTGGGACTCTCGATCGTGAGTCGCCAGTGTCGTGATCGTGCCCACAAGGAGGGTGGTTAGGTCCTCAGAGGAGCTGGGGCTTGCGGCCTCGTATCAAGGGGGTACCTTCAGGGCCTTGATGTTGTCGACGACCCATTTAAGCGTCGAGTTCAGTTTAGATGCGTCGATACTCGACACGACTTCGACCTGCGCCGGGCGAGGAAGCGGTGCCGTCGATGAATGAATAGGCCTCTGCGGATGCCAACGTCCTGGGGGCCGCCACGGCAGATGTTCCCCAAACGCAATGCAGCGATTGCTGGCATATCACAGCGAATTGCCAATAGAAATGGGAGAAGGGCGGAGGGAGTTCGGTTCGGGGGAAACAAGGCCGGGGGGTGCCCCAACTCGGTGAGTACGCGAAGCGCGGAGGTGCACCCCACAGGCAGGAATGTGACGATGTCTTTGCGTTATCCTAGCCAGGTGGACTCCAGGTTCGTTGTGACATCACCAGTTTTGTAGAGACGGGCGCAACGGCGCGTGTGGGGAGGCACCGGGGGCGTGGCAGGTCTCACCTTGGCGACGTCGAGGTCCGCGACGAAGTCGTGGGGGCCATCCTCCATGGTGCGCTCTGGCGGATCTTCCCTCGTCAGGGAGCGGCAGAGGCGGCGGGGGGGGGGGGCCCAGGGGTCAAAGAGCGTCCCGGCTGGGCGCGAGGAGGGGAGGATGGTCCCAGCCCAGCAGAGGTTCCAACTTCGGCGTTTCCCGGTGTTCCACGCGGCACTTGACGGAGTGCGGGGCGGAAGAATGTCAACGGAGAATCCCTTGCGGGCGCAACTGGAGGCCACCGGCACAAAACGCCCGCCCGGCCCGGGGCACATGGCATGCTCGAGGCGCAGGTGCGACGCCAGTCGCGCAAGCGTGACGCTCACGACCTCACGGCCTGACACCACGGCAGTGCGACCGATGGCACCGGGGTCGCACGCAGGCTGCGTGACGCAGCGATCATTTGGACTACAACAGCCCCCGACGACTGCAGCCTGAGCCGCACCTCCCTCCGGAACGAGCCCGAGAGAGCCTGTGGGGGTCACCCAGGTGGCGGGCGGCCCGTGGGCAGCAGGTCGTCCTCGCCTCTGCGGTGAGGGATGTGGTGGCAGAGTGGAGAGGAATCTCGCACCGTAGGTGATGCGGAGCGGGGATTCTGGGTCACGGACACTTCCGTTCGGTGCGTAGGGGGCGCTTCAGAGCGGGCGCTCGGGATCGCTGTAGCAGCTCCCTTCGCGGCACTTACTGGCCTTGTGGGCGCGTGCGCCAGATGCGGTGGGCTCATTATGGCATTTTGTGGAGAAACGTAGGCACGCGACGGTATGGTGTGGCTCGCTTTCGTTCTCTCTTGCGTTCTCCCGCACCTAAACACTTCTCTTGAAGAGAGTTCGAAGCGCTTCACGAACCCTTGTGACCACTGCAGGGTATGCTACGAGTGCGACACGCCTTTCTCGTGGGTTCTTAGGCGTCATCACTGTCGGTGAGCTCCATCGGCCCGCTGGTGATGGCGTTTTTGTGCGGGTGACAGGAAGGACCCGCGTCACCACGAACAACGTGTTCACGTTACTCCTGCACGCAGGGTCTGCGGGCGTATTTTCTGCTATCGCTGCGCTACCTTCGCCGCGGCGCCGGACCAGCCGCGCGTGCCAGTCCGTGTGTGCAACTTCTGCCGCAGCTCTCTCTCGGCGGCCCAGACACCCCCCGCACTAAGCGGTGCGCCCACCGTGGCGCACTGTGGGCCCGCCCCCCTCACTCCCCAGCTCCCGGCAAGTCCCGTGCGCGCTGAGGCGTCTGTCCAGGAGCGCGTCGATGTGGCCCCGGCCCTGGAGTCCCCCCTGCGCAGGGCTGGAGCATCCGTCTCTGACGCGCTGTCTCGCTTGCGGGTCCATCTCTTTGGGGGGGGGGAGGAGACGAACATGTGTCCGGGCAGCACAGACGAGGGCCCCTCGCACACTGCATCTCACTCGCCACGCGCATGCGCTTCTCTGACGGCGAGTCCGGGGACCACGGCGGGTCCTGCCGACCAGTCGGTGCTGCGGCCTCACCTTACGGAATCCAGTGCCGAGACTCGGAGAACCAGCAGAGGGGCCGATGATGTCTGTGCGGCTGCCTTGGAGGCACTGGAGCCATCGTTTCGGCGTCACTTCGACGAGAGAATCCAGAGCGTGCTCATGGCTTTTGGGGGAGAACCTCGCACAGCACACGAGGAGGTGCCCGCATGGGCAGGGGTGATTTCTCACCTTGGCTGGGAGGCTGCTCGGGCAGCCCACAGGGGCTTGGGAGTCACTGACCGCCACGCGCGGCACCCACTGGAGTTTGCCCAAGTCAGGGTCGTCTCCGCGTCCGGGCACGACAAGCATGAGGGTGTTCCGGACCCCCTTGCAGGGCCTGGGGAGGAGGAAGGCCCTGGCAGGGGCTCGAAGGTCATGGCCGCTGTCATCCTTCCCCACGACCTCACGCATCGGAGGATGCCACGACGCATCGTCGGACCACGGGTCCTGTGTCTGATGGGGGGCATCGAGTACCACCGCACAGAGGCGCGGCTGGCCTCTATCGAGACGCTGATTGAGCAGGAAGAGGAGCACCTCAGGTTGATGGTAAGTGCTATCCTGATGTGCTCGCCTGACATCATCCTTGTGGAGAAGACTGTCGCCCGGGCTGCTCAGGTCATGCTTCTCCAGCACGGCGTTGCCGTGGCGCTGGGCTGTTCGCCACAGGAGCTTGAGCGCGTGGCTTGGATGACAGGAGGCAAAGTTGCCCCCTCACTGGAGGGTTTGAGTCAGACATTCGTCGGGAGGTGTGGCAGGTTCTATATGACAGAGGATGTCGTAATAGGCGAGCATGGACATGACACCGGCCTGGAAGAAGGAAGAGTGGAGCAACAGCGAACCGTCATGGTCTTCGATGGTTGCCTGGCAGACCGCGGTTGCACGATCCTTCTTCGCTCCGCGGGCCCCTCGGCGCTTCCCGGGCGCACCCTTCACGACACCCTTCTCTACGCGGTCCTGCTGGGCGCCTGCTGTTGGCAACATCTTCTCTTGCTCGCATTTCGCGTAGCAGCAGGGCTGTCGGCTACCCGTACTGGGGTCGGCGTATCCTCCTCTCGTGAGGACGACGCCCCCGGTCTCAAGACCCTAAAAGAATCGTCCGGCAAGGCCGAAGGGGCCACGGCTGATGTGTACTCCTCGAGGACTTTCGATGGCATGATCATGGACCGAGATCTCGGGTCGACGTGTTGGGCGTCCCCTCCGCCACATGACCAGAGGTGCACCAAGGCGACGTTGCAGCCAGAGAAGGTATGGTACGGCCAGGGAAACTCGACGAGGGGGGTCACATGTGTCCCGAATCATGAGTTTTCTCTCGCCCCATGGGAGCACGACGACGTGCCACTTCACCAGGTGCTCGGTGACATACTACCGCCAAGGGCCGATGCAACCGTTTGTGGTCGTTGCGGCGACGTTGTGTCCTCGCACAAACAGGTCTTCATCCGCGGGGACGTACGGTTGTCCCTGGGTGTCGATCGGATATCAGGTTTGCCCGCTGTAACTGGGCCGTCCGATGCCAAGTCGGTGTGGATGTGGGCAAGTGCCCTCCCCTCGTCGCAGCTGCCTGCCGGAGCGGCTGTTGCACGCGCGGGCAATAGCAACTGCGTGCGGCTCCCGCGAGAGCTTCTGTCATGCAGTTTCGCGGTCTTCGTGAGCTCTTTTCTCGACGACCCGAGTCTGTCGATTGGGGGCTTGTCTTTGCGAGATGGGTTCAACTTCTTCATCGGCACGGGCGAGGGAGCGTTGAGCGTGGAGGTGACACGAGTACGGCAGTGGTCATTTGCTCTTCCACCTACCAACATCAGCGGTCCACTTTGCAGGTCAGCTGAGGATACTCTACACGCAGATGCTGCAGCGCTCCTCAAGACAACTGCTGAGGTCTTCGACGGTCTGCGTCAGTGGATTGACGGGATGCCGACTATCGACTATGTCGACACCTCTTCGAATGAACGCCTTGTGAGGCTTGCTCAGCAGCACCAGGAACTGAGTGAGGGGATCGCCAGAGTACTGCCTGGCACCCTCTGGTCAGATGGGATGGAGTCTGCACACAATGTCGGGATGCTTGCGATCAACCAATTGCGGTTCCGCCTAGCTGATATCGCACGGGGCTGGTCTTCGGAGCTTTCGGGACATGCCATTAAGGAGGGCCTATTTCACGCAGAGAGAAAGGCAGACTTCGCCTCCATTTCCACTGTAGCGGCAGACCGTGTCTCTTCCCGCGCTGATCGTGAGGACTCCCGACCCCAATCTGGGGCAGTGGGAGAGCCAGGGCCCCCCGGCCCTGAGGCCGATCAGCTCGCTGAGATTGTCCTGCGGGCTGATTATGTATCGGCTGCTGGTGCCGCATCAACAAGGACTGGCGCGGTTGGCACCAAACGAGGTGTGAGCTCGCATCACTCGCGATCAAGGAGTGGACTTCCACAGGATAAAGCCAGCCGAAAGGGGATGCGCACATTCATCACAAACTCCAAGGCAGTCCTTGAGAACAAGCTGTCACTCCTGGAACTGACTAAACGAGCTGCGGGCCCTGCCGGAGACAAGAGGGGGAGCGAGACCCTTGTTGTTCTGCACGGAGCTGCTCACACAGTCTCTCTTCCTGGCATCATGCCGCCTGCCACGGGAGGCGCTGCAGCTGGGAGTGTTAATGTACCTGTGGACAGTTCTGACCCTGCGTCTGTCATTGCTCACTGTCTTTCATCGCCAAGCTTCCGGTTCCTCCTCAGTGTTGCCGAGGACACTGCCATGGCAGACCCCGGTCCCGTTGCTGATGCGACCAGCGGGCAGAGCTCGCCGTCCAGCACTTCTCATGTCCCGGAGCAAACGACTGGCTCTGAAGCGGCGCTTTGTGAGACGTCAGGGGGCCTTGTCGGCGACGGACCTTCCCCCATGCCCTTTTGGAACAAGTGGTCGACGGCTAAGGCACAGCTTATGCTGCGGCTCCCCCAAGTGGTGCATATCAGGTTTGTTTTCGACGAGGAGGGGACAGCAGGAGGTCACGCGTCTCTTCCGATGGGGCGCGCTTTCCAAGTTGAGGCGTACTTTCCCCTCCAGTTCGAAGCGGTGCGTACTTTGTCTTTCCCTGGGCTGGCACCACAGGTGGCCTTCATTGAGTCTCTTTGCCGCAGCATGCCATGGTCCTCTCAAGGCGGCAAGTCTGGCGTTGCCTTCGCCAAAACCTGGGATGAGAGGCTCGTTGTGAAGAGTTTGGGACGCGCAGAGAAGCAAAGCCTGCTAGAGTTCGCGCCTGAGTACTTCAAGCTCCTTGCCGAGGGAACAGTAGATGAGGAGAAGACATCCGTGCTGGCTCGCTTGTATGGCATGTACACTGTGACAGTGAGGACGCCGGAACACTCATACACGACGGATGTTGTCGTCATGGAGAACCTGATGTACGGTCGCGCCGTTTCGAGTCTCTACGATCTCAAGGGCATCCTGCGAAGCCGTACCAAGGACTCGAGCGGCAGCCGGCCTGACCATGGTTCGCCCGAGGTCCTTTGGGACGAGAATCTTCTCGAGCGGGTGGCTCGTGCACCACTCTACGTTCGCAGGGCGTCCTGGGGACACCTGCAGGAGGCCCTGTGGAGAGACACAGCCTTCCTGCAAGAGCTGGATGTGATGGACTACTCCCTCCTAGTCGGAGTGGACGAGGAAAAAAACGAGATCGTCGTTGGCATCATCGATTACTTGAGACAGTACACCTGGGACAAACAGCTTGAGACGTGGGCAAAGACTGCCGCCACTGTTGGCGCCACGCTGGGCGCGGCGCCGTCTGGCCAGGCCCCAACCGTCGTGTCCCCACGTCAGTACATGAGGAGATTCCGGGGGGCCATGGCTGACTATTTCACAGTCCTTGGGTAGCCCGTCAAACCTTCGGCTTCTTGAAACCACGACAGTGCGCGCCATTAAACCTTGCGGACTAGCAGGTACACCCGGCGGTCAAGCTCTAGCCCTTGCAACTGCTTTGGGGGGCCCGACAGCTGCATGAGAAGCCCCCCGAAGGACACGAGCACCTCGGCCGCAGGCTGCCCGCCCTTGGTCTCGGTGTCCCGGAACCGGAAGATCTTCCCGTACATCACGTAGTCGAAGTCCTCGAGGAGGGTGTTCTCCCCAGCCTGCGTCTCCTTCCCGTAGTGCCCCTCGTCCGGCCTCCCGTCGCGGTTCAGGGTGTAGGCGAGGGCCACAGTAATCTTTTCCCCTTCCTCGATGGGGTAGAGCTCTATGTTCACGTCCAGCAGCATGTCGAACATGTCCGACACGCACTCAAACCGCGAAACTGCGCATTTGTGCCAAGGTGGGGAGGGGGGGGGCAGGGTGTCGAGCAGGCACCCATGGGCCCTCGCGAACCCATTGCTTCTCCGCTACTAGAACTCTATAAGACCCCGCTGGAGCGAACTGCGACCCTGTTTTGACGGCGCAACGACAAACTCGACAACGGGTCATCGAGCCCCACGAAGTGGCGCTCGTTCTCGGCGCCCACCACCCCCACGAGGATCCCTCCCTATTGACGGCGCAAAAGCGTACCTTTCTCAAACTTCTTTCCATCCGGATCCTTCTTCTTGACCTCGAAAATCCCCTCAAAGAACTTAATCGACGACATCCCCGCTCTTCCGCCCGAGAATGCCCACCAGGGTCGCCCTCCTTAAGAAGCACAGAGAAAATGGCCCCTGGTATCAATGATACCGAACTTGATTGCCGCGTTGGAGGGCTTGTGGTTATCGAAAAGATGCGATCTGTCTGCCGCGTGCCCAACGAGCGCTTTGTCTGTGCCGGATTGCTCAAGGGGCGACGGACGAGCCCCCCCTCTGGCAATCGGGGGGCGTGGAGACGAGCCCCCCGCTTAGGCGTAGGTTGTCGCCTGGCGGTCGCACTCCCACGCAAGTCACAATGACGTCTGTTCTCCTCACGTCCAACGTGGGCGCGACTAGCGCCTTGCGCACCCGGCGCGTCGCTGCCGCTGGGAAGACGGCGGGGGCGAGTCGCGCGCTCCACATGACCAGCGGGGCGGTGAACGGTCCCACATTCACCTCCGTCGGCAAGTCGGTCGACGTTATGAGGTCATCTCGTCTCGCCTCGCAGCGGCCATCGCGCAGGTGGGTTGAAAAGGCTCGCCCTAGCATCCCGCCCACCACCCCTCCTTCTCACCCGTCTCTCGCGTACCAGGCGGCTAAGGCGCGGCGTATATTGCGCGTCCCCCCCACACGCGTGTTTGGACAGTATAAGGACCAACACTGCTTCTCACTCACGCCCGCAGGTCGGTCGTGCGCAAATGTGGCATCATCGGGGTGTACCGGAGGGAGGGGGACGTCGCTGCGGAGATTTACGAGGGGCTCCTCATGCTCCAGCACCGTGGTCAGGACTCTGCTGGCATCGTTTCGACTGACTGGAACAAGTTTCACGAGCACAAGGCCAACGGCCTCGTCAAGGACGTGTTCGACAAGGAGACCATGAGCACCCTCACGGTGACCAACCTCGCCCCTGGCCCACACCCTCCCTCCTGTTGCTGTCCCCTCTCTTCCTCGCTCCTCGTTCTGTGTCCGGGGGCACGAACGCAGTGCATTTACCCTAGTCCGCTCTCGCAGGGATCCACTGGCCTCGGGCACGTCCGCTATCCGACAGCAGGGACCTCCTCTGCTGCCGAGGCCCAGCCCTTCTTCGTCAACTCCCCCCTGGGCATCTATCTCATCCACAACGGCAACCTGACCAACACGGAAACGCTTCGTGAGATGCTCTCCTCCTCGGAGTCGTTCTTCAACAGGCACCTGCGCACGGAGTCCGACTCGGAGGTCCTCCTGAACATCTTCGCGGACGAGATCCACCGTGCTCACCAGAAGTGCGCCGCCTCGGATACCTGCGACCCCAACACCAAGAAGCTCGACTTCGTCTTCGAGGCAGGAGAGCGCATCATGTCCGTCCTTGAGGGCGCCTACTCGTGCATCACGCTCATCAAGGGCGTGGGCCTCTGCTGCTTCCGCGACCCCCATGGCATCCGTCCTCTCGTCCTGGGCCAGCGCCTGACGGAGCAGGGCCCGGAGTGGGCCGTCGCCTCAGAGTCGTGTGCTTTCGGCCCTCTGGGTTTCGAGCTCGTCAGGGACGTGAAGCCTGGGGAGATGGTCGTCGTGGACGGAGAAGGAAACCTCGTGACACATCAGTGCGCTCCCGCTAAGGACCTGAACCCCTGCATCTTCGAGTACATCTACCTCGCCCGCCCGGACTCGGTCCTGAATGACATCTCCGTCTACAACTTCCAGCTCGGGCTGGGCACCAAGCTCGCGGAGCGCGTCCGCCAGACCAACTGGGACATCGACTGCATCGTCCCCGTCCCTGATGGCTCTCGCCCGGCGGCTATCCAGCTCTCTGCCGAGCTCGGGCTACCCTACCGCGAGGGCCTCGTGAAGAACCGCTACGTCGGCCGGACGTTCATCATGCCCGACCAGCGCACACGCGAGCTCAGCGTCCGCCGCAAGCTGAACGCCATGCCCGCGGTCTTCCAGGGGAAGTCTGTCCTCCTGGTGGATGACTCGATCGTCCGGGGGACCACCATGTCCCAGATCGTCAACATGGTGCGCCAGGCAGGGGCCAGGAAGGTCTACCTGGCCTCTGCCTCGCCCCCCGTCAAGTACCCCAACGTGTACGGCGTGGATATGCCTTCCCGCAAGGAGTTCGTAGCCAACAACCTCAACATCGAACAGGTCAACGAGGTCCTGGGGGCGGACGGGCTAATCTACCAGTCGCTCGAGGACCTCATTGAGTCGGCCAAGGAGATCAACCCCGCCATCGAGACGTACGAGACATCCTGCTTCTCGGGCACGTACGTCCATGCGAGCATCACCGACGAGTACCTCGCCAACCTGGAGGCAGCTGCCCGGGGCAAAGGCCGCGACCGTGCTGGGACGACCAAGGGCGTCAGGCTGGGGGAGGCCGAGAAGGAGCCCATGCCCACTGTGTGATCCCGCCGCCCCTCTCACTTAGTTCTTGGCGACTCGGCCGCGCATCCGTAAGAATTAGAGCAGACCTCACGTGCAGTTCAAAGGTTCCCACCACCTCGCCCCACCACCAGCAATCGCACCCGCTGGCCCACTCACTCGCCAGAGGGCATGGTCCTGCTCCATCCCTTCACGTCGTCTTGGAAGCGGTTGGCGAACTCCCTTACCGCCTTGTCTTGCTCAGCCGTGGGGTTCTTGGGCAGGAGGAAAGCCGACTTGATGAGCAGCTTCTGTGTCTCGCTCAGGTACCTGGGGAAGAGGGCGTCGAACGTGATGACTAGGTCGCCCTTGCCCGTCGCGGCATCCCTTCCGCGCCTGGGCAGCCCCTCCCCCTTGATGACCTTCTTGGACCCCGGGGCAGCAATGTCGACCACGGGGACGTTGAGGATGCGCCCGTCAAGGTGCTCCAGGCGCAGGATCGTCCCTGAAAGTGCGTCCATGACAGGCAGCACTGCCTTGTGGTGCAGATCGGCACCGTTGCGGGAGAACCTGGCGTGAGGGGCGACCGCAAGGGTGTACACAGCAGGGCCAGGGACCTCCCCAGGGATGCTGTTGCCCATACCCTCGAAGAGAAAGCGGGTGCCCGAAGGGGTGCCCGGCTTGATGTCGATGGTGAGCTCGTGCTCGTGCGTGGACACCGACCCATCCTCCTCCAGGGTCTTGCGCTGGTGTTGCACACGCTTGAGGCACCCGTGGTACACTTCCTCGAGAGACACGGAGATCTCCTGAACCTTCTTCTTCCCCTCACTGGGCTGGGGCACCGTCGTCATGCCCTCGAACGCAGCCGAAATGTCGTTCAGTGCTTGGTACGGGTTGTTCGTCCCGAAGAACTGCTCAAAAACCACGGGCGGCCCCGTCTTCGCATGGAACTCGTAGTCGCCGCCCTTCTTGTCCCCGCTCTTCGTGAACACCCCCTCCAACAGCCCCTGGACCCCGTAGAGGTCGAAAATCCCCTTCCTCTCCGGAACCGACAGCACATCGTACGCCTGCAAGTGGGGGCGGGAGGGCGGGGGGGGGGGGGGGGGGAAGGGGGCGGGGGCCGGGGGGCGCGGGGGGGGGGGGAGCCCCCCTCCCCGTTCC
>Ga0181583_10002275_pt1 | contig 14274 bp, 14 predicted proteins | sample 071ome_31_FD_132461 | JGI IMG/M metagenome (GOLD analysis project Ga0181583, IMG submission 132461) | Coastal salt marsh microbial communities from the Groves Creek Marsh, Skidaway Island, Georgia - 071405CT metaG (megahit assembly) | ecosystem: Environmental > Aquatic > Marine > Intertidal... | reverse complement strand
GAATTCGCCTCGCAAAGCCGGCAGGTTTTGCTGCGCGATCTGCCACAGGCCAAAGGCCCGAAATAGCCAGTTGATGCACTATTTGCGCCAGTGAAAGGGCACGATTACCAGCGCCCCGATAGACGATATGATGGCATCCAGCCCAGCACTGCCAAAGCCGATCCCAAACATCACGCGCAGGAAATAAAACAAAAACGCCCCCCCCCCACGCAAATGATGATCGATTGCAAAATGCCGTCATGGGTGAAGCCCGTTTTTTCGGCCAAATAGCCCACAATGCCCGCGATGACCACGGTGCCAATCAAGGTTGGAAACATAGCGCACCCCTAAACTGCGCCGGGCCTAACCCTGCGCCTCATCGCCCCCCAGCACCATGCCAGCAGGCACCGCCATGCCCCGCAGGGCGGTGTCGGCATCTTGCGCAGCCTTGCCCGCGCGTTGCAAGCGCGTGATGCGCAACGCACCCTCGCCACAGGCAATGCGCAACCCCTCGTCCAGCACCGTGCCGGGCGCGCCGGTGCCTGTGGCCAATTCGGCCCCCAACAGTTTTACCCGCGCCCCATCTATCAGCGTCCATGCCCCCGGAAAGGGCGAAAGCCCCCGGATTTGGCGATGCAGGTCAACCGCCGGGCGGGCCCAATTCACGCAGGCTTCGGATTTGTCGATTTTTTCGGCATAGCACACGCCAACACCGGGCTGCGGGCTGGGCAGCAGCTGCCCCAGATCTGCCAAGGCCTGCAAAATACCCTTGGCCCCTAGAACCGACAACCGATCGTGCAGCGCGCCGGTGGTTTCGTTCTCGCCAATGGGCGTGGCCAGGCGCAGCAGCACGGGGCCAGTATCTAGCCCCGCCTCCATCTGCATGATGCAAATGCCCGTTTCCGCATCGCCCGCCATGATCGCGCGGTGAATAGGGGCCGCCCCCCGCCAGCGCGGCAATAACGAGGCATGAATATTCAGGCAGCCATGGCGCGGTGCATCCAGCACCGCCTGCGGCAAGATCAGCCCATAGGCCACCACCACCGCAACATCAGCCTGCAGCGCGGCAAACTCTTGTTGCACCTCGGCGTGGCGCAAGCTGGTGGGGTGGCGCACCGGCAGCCCCAGCTCTAACGCGCGGGCGTGCACGGGTGTGGGGCGGTCTTTTTTGCCCCGCCCCGCAGGACGCGGCGGCTGGCAGTAGACACAGGCAATCTGATGGCCCGCAGATACCAGCGCATCCAGCACCGGCACAGAAAAATCAGGGCTGCCCATAAAGACCAGTCGCATCGGTTCCTCCTTGGCCCTGAAACGGGCCTTAGCGTGCTTTTTTCGCCCGGCGCAGCAGCATGTCGCGCTTTACCTTGCTGAGATGGTCAAAATACATGCGCCCATTCAAATGGTCGATCTGATGCTGCACGCTGGTGGCCCAAAGCCCCACGAAATCGCGCTCTTCCAACTGGCCTGCGCTGTTTAGAAACCGCACCGTCACCGCACGGGGGCGGGCGATGCTGGCATGCACGCCGGGCAGGTTTGGGCTGGCCTCGTCATGGGTGCGCGATTGAACGCTGGCATGCAAAACCTCGGGGTTGGCCATGCGCACCGCTTGCCCGCGGGTTTCGCTGGCATCTACCACCGCCAAACGCAACATCACGCCGATTTGCGGGGCGGCCAGCCCGACGCCGGGCATGGCCTCCATCGTGTCGATCATATCGGTCCAGATCGCGTGGATATCATCGGTAATTTCGGCCACGTCGGCGGCCACGCTGCGCAAGCGCTTATCGGGCCATGGCAGGCAGGCACGCACCGTCATTGCGCCAAGCCCAGATAATCTGCCTCAAGCGCCGCGCGGTCTGCTGCGCCCAAGCGGTGAAAAGTGACCACACCATCGAGATGGTCCAGCTCGTGCTGGGCGCAGCGCGCCTCGAACCCCTGCAAGCGGCGGCTTTGGCGGGTGCCATCAAGGCCGGTCCACCCCAGCACCACCCAATCGGGGCGCAGCACCTGCGCCATCACCCCGGGGATCGACAGGCACCCCTCGTCGCCCGGCACATGGGTGGCCGACGCCTCTAGAATTTCGGGGTTCAGGCAGGCCAGCGGGGTCATATCGCCCTCTTTCCAGCCACAATCCATCACGAATAGCCGCAGCATATGCCCCACCTGCGGTGCCGCCAGCCCCCGCCCGGGCGCGGCATACATGGTTTCAAACATCTCACCCACAAGGGTGGCAAGGCCTGCCATATCACCCAGATCGACCGGCGCGCAGGGCTGGGCCAAGCGCGGATCGGGCCAGCGCAAAATCGGCAGCACGCTCATCCGCGGGCCATTTCGCGTTTTAGCTTTTGCATGCGGCGGGTGATCATCTGGCGCCGCAACGGCTTGAGATAATCGATGAACAGCTTGCCATCCAAATGGTCGATTTCATGCTGCACACAAGTGGCCCAAAGGCCGCCAAAATCTTCTTGCTGCTCGCGGCCATCGGTATCCAGCCAGCGCACGCTTACTTCGGCGGGGCGGGTGACATCGGCAAATTGGTCAGGGATCGACAGGCATCCCTCCTCGTAGGTGCTGGCCTGATCCGAGGCGGCCACGATCTGAGGGTTGACCATCACCAAGGGGCGCGGCGTGTCTTTGTCGCTTTTGGCGCAATCCAACACAATCACCCGGTCCAGCACACCAATCTGCGGCGCGGCCAGCCCGATGCCCGGTGCGTCATACATGGTTTCCAGCATGTCGCGGGCCAAAAGGCGCAGATCATCCGACAGGTCCGCCACCGGCGCGCAGACCTTTTTCAACCGTGGGTCAGGGTGAAGCAGAATAGGGCGTTTCATGCAGGGGGATTTAGGGCAAGCCCGGCGCTGGCGCAATGGTGCAATGCGCAAGGGTTAAGAACGCAGGCCGCTATTTGGGCAAATATTTTGCAAAAGCTTATTCCATTCCCCAAAAAACTGGCCGACAAACAGGGGCAAGCCACGCAAGGGAGGGACAGATGAACTTTGACGAGATTATCCAGCGCCGCGGCACCCATTCGGTGAAGTGGGACATGATGGAACCCATCTATGGCGTGCCCGCAGACGAAGGCATTTCGATGTGGGTGGCAGATATGGATTTTCGTGCCCCTGACTGCGTACAAAACGCCGTGGCCCGTATGCAAGAGCATGGGATCTACGGCTATTATGGCGACGACAAAGCCTATCGTGCCGCTATTTGCTGGTGGATGGAGCATCGCCACGGCTGGTCGGTAGACCCGGGCGCCATTTTCACCACCCATGGCTTGGTGAATGGCACGGCGATGTGCGTGGAAACCTTTACCAACCCCGGCGATGGTGTGGTGTTGATGACGCCGGTCTATCATGCCTTTGCAAAGGTGATCAAAGCCAACAATCGCAAGGTTATTGAATGCCCGATGGCCTTGATCGATGGCCGCTATCATATGGATTTCGCCGCGTGGGACGCGCAGATGGATGGCAGCGCCAAAATGCTGGTCCTGTGTTCGCCCCACAACCCCGGTGGGCGGGTGTGGACGGTGGACGAGTTGCAGCAAGTCGCCGATTTCTGCCGCCGCCACGATTTGGTGTTGGTCTCGGATGAAATCCACCACGATCTGGTTTTCCCGGGGCAAAAACATACCCCCATGGCCCTGATCGAAGGCGTGGCAGACCGGCTGGTGATGATGACGGCCACCACGAAAACCTTTAACATCGCTGGCAGCCATTCGGGCAATGTCATCATCCACGATCCGGCGCTGCGTGCCAAATTCGAGGCCCGGATGATGGGCTTGGGCCTATCGCCCAATTCCTTTGGCCTGTTCATGGCCGAGGCGGCCTATAGCCCCGAGGGCGCAGCGTGGGTCGATGCGCTGGTGGCCTATCTTGATGGCAATCGCCAGATTTTTGATGCAGGCGTCAATGCCATTCCGGGGCTAAAATCCATGCACCTAGAGGCCACATATTTGGCTTGGGTCGATTTTTCCGGCACCGGCATGGCGCGGGCGGAATTTACCCAGCGCGTCGAACAGCAGGCACAAATCGCAGCCAATCATGGGCCAACATTTGGCCATGGGGGCGAAAATTTCTTGCGCTTCAATCTGGCCACGCCCCGCCCCTTGGTCGAACAGGCCGTGGCGCGCCTGCAGGCAGCCTTTGGCGATCTGCAGTAATTTGCACAAACAAGCGGGCCGCGGCGCCAAAGCGCCGGGGCCTTAGCCAATATCAGGGCCGGTTAGATAGGCCACGGGCGCATCTTGGCGGCGCTCGAAATCAACGGGCTGTTCATCTAGCATTTCCGACAACCGTTTGAATTCATAGCGCGTTTCGCCGCTGTCCTCTTCGGCCGCCACAATCAGGCAACGGCGCAGCATCCGCCCGCCATCATAAAGCTCGACCAAACCACGCAGATGCGGTGCATCATCGGCCAGCGCAAACCCGTTATCCCACAAGCGCAGCACCGGGTAGGTGCGCCCATCTACATCGATCCTAAGGCGGCTACGCTTGCGCGCCGCATTATCTTGCGCAACGCGCAGGGCTGCAACAACGTCGCGCGGCAAAAAGCTGGTCATCGAATCCTCCATCCATCGGTGCAGCGTGCCGCTATTCTATTGAAAATCAAGTAAACCTACTCTTTTGCACCAAAAACTGGCAAAATTGCGGCGCTTTCCCCTGTGCCCGGGCGCTGTGCAGAAATGCACGGCCCATGCGCCCTGACGCGGGTTTGTTCTTTGGGCGATCAGGCCTAGCTAAGGGGAACAGGCAAAAAGGGGCATGGCATGGGCCAGTTGATCGACGGAAAATGGCACGACACATGGTACGATACCGCATCCACCGGCGGGCAATTCGTGCGCACGACCACCACCTTTCGCAATTGGATCACGGCAGATGGCAGCCCCGGCCCCAGCGGCACGGGCGGCTTTGCGGCGCAGGCGGGGCGGTACCATCTTTATGTGTCGCTGGCCTGCCCATGGGCGCATCGCACCTTGATTTTTCGCGCCCTGAAAGGGCTGCAAGGGCTGATTGATATCTCGGTTGTGCACCCCGATATGCTGGACGATGGCTGGAGCTTTGACACGGGCTTTGCCGGGGCGACCGGCGATAGATTGTTCGGCCACGCCTTTATGCGCGATGTGTATCTGGCCGCAGACCCACATATCTCGGGGCGCGTCACCGTGCCGGTTTTGTGGGACAAAGCCACGGGCCAAATCGTTTCCAATGAAAGCGCCGAAATCATCCGCATGTTCAACAGCGCCTTCGACGGCCTTACCGCAAACACCCTAGATTTTTGGCCCAGCGCCCAACGCACGCAGATCGAGGCCATCAACCAGCGCATCTATGACACGCTAAACAACGGCGTTTACAAGGCGGGCTTTGCCACCACCCAACCCGCCTATGACAGCGCGGTCAGCGCGCTGTTTGAAACGATGGATTGGCTGGAAAGCCACCTGTCAGACAACCGCTTTTTGTTGGGCGACACCATAACCGAGGCCGACTGGCGGCTGTTTCCCACCTTGGTGCGCTTCGACCCGGTCTATCACGGGCATTTCAAATGCAGCCTGCGCCGGCTGGTCGATTACCCCAACCTATGGGCCTATACCCGGCATCTTTACCAAATGCCCGGCATCAAAGAGACGGTGAATTTCGACCATATCCGCCGCCATTACCACTATAGCCACACCACGATTAACCCCCATCGTATTGTGCCCATGGCCCCAGCGCTGGATTTCGACGCCCCCCATGGGCGCGACTGATTGGGCGGGATGGGCGCTTTCGGCTTGAGAATCTGGCGCCGCTGCTGTTGAACCACGAAAACGCCAATGTTCAGGGTTTCACCATGCAGGCCACATCCACCCCAGCCTACCCGCGCGACCATGGCGGTGGTGTTGATGGTGCAATCGCGTGTTTTGGTGGCCAGCGCTGCGATTGGATAGACCTGTCGACCGGCATCAACCCTGTGCCCTACCCGCTGGGCCAGCTGCCCCCCACCGCATGGGCCACCCTGCCAGATCAGGCCGCCACCGATGCGCTGCTGCGCGCGACGCGCGCGGTGTGGCAGGTGCCCGAGGCTGCGGCCATCTTGGCGGCGCCCGGGGCCTCGGCCCTGATTGCGCGGCTGCTCGCCCTGCGCCCCGCCGGCCATGTGGCCATCGATGGCCCCACCTATAACGAACATGCTGCGGGTTTTCAGGCGGCAGGCTGGCAGCTGGCCGCGCCCGGCCAAGCCACGCCAGCCGATGCGCGGGTGATCGTGCACCCCAACAACCCAACAGGCCATTGGCACAGCGGTTTCACCCCCGACACAGCCTTTAGCGTGATCGACGAAAGCTTTTGCGATGTGGCCCCCGAAAACAGCCTTTTGCCGCAGTTGGATTTACAAAAAAGCCTTGTGCTGAAAAGCTTTGGTAAGTTTTGGGGCTTGGCCGGGCTTAGGCTGGGCTTTGCCATTGGCAACCCCGCAGATATTGCCCAACTGGCGCAAATGCTGGGCCCGTGGCCGGTGTCTGGCCCGGCGCTGCATATTGGCGCGCGGGCCTTGGCAGACCACGACTGGGCCGCAGCCACCCGCACCCGCCTGCAGGCCGATGCCGCGCGGATGGATGCCGAAATGGCGGCGCAAAAGGCCCGGCCATTGGGTGGCACGACGCTGTTTCGATTGTATCAGGTGGAAGATGCTTTGGCATGGCAGGCCCATCTGGCGCGGGCGCATATCTGGTCGCGCGTGTTTCCCTATGCCCGCACTTGGCTGCGCTTGGGCCTGCCCGCCCCGAAAGACTGGCCACGGGTCAGCGCCGCGATTGCCAGCGCCACAGCAAAGGACGTGAGATGAGCGTTATTCTGGCCATGCTTCTGGATGCACTGCTGGGCGAGCCTAAAGTCGTGTGGTCGCGCCTGCCGCACCCTGCCATTTTGATGGGCCGCGCCGTGGCCTTTGCCGATACACGGCTGAACCACGGGCCTTGGCTGCGCCTAAAGGGGGTGCTGGCGGTGGTGGTGCTGGTTTTGGGCGCGGGCCTATTGGGGGTGGTTTTGCAAACGCTTGGCCCCGTGGCCGAGGTGATTGTGGGCGCGATATTGCTGGCACAGAAATCCCTGGTCCAACATGTTGGGGCCGTGGCGCAGGGTTTGCGCAAGGGTGTGGCGCCCGGGCGCGCGGCTGTGGCGATGATTGTCAGCCGCGACACCGGCGCATTGGACCGCGATGGCGTGGCGCGCGCGGCCATTGAAAGCGCGGCAGAAAACCTAAGCGATGGGGTGATCGCCCCGCTGTTTTGGTTTGTGCTGGCCGGGCTGCCGGGGCTTTTGGTGTATAAAATCGTGAATACCGCCGACAGCATGATTGGCTATCGCACGCCGCGCTATGCCGCTTTTGGCTGGGCGGCGGCGCGGCTGGATGATGTGTTAAACCTTATTCCCGCACGGCTAACCGCGCTGCTGATTGCACTGCCACATGGCCAATGGCGCGCCCTGCCCGCCATTTGGCGCAACGCGCGGCGCCATCGCTCGCCCAATGCCGGCTGGCCCGAGGCCGCCATGGCACGGGCCTTGGGTATCGCGCTGGCGGGGCCACGGGTCTATCATGGTCAGTCCCAAGATCTTGCCTGGGTCAACGGCGCCGGGCGCCGCCCGCTGCTGGCGCAAGACGTGGAAGCGGCGGTTGCCATCTTGTGGCAGACATGGGCTTGGGCGCTGTGTGGATTGGCCACAGCCGCCATAATTTGCGCGCTACTTTCCTAAACCTCCCCTTGCCCGAATGGCCAAGCCTGCTAGGCTGGGAGCATAGTGTAGGGGGTAAATATGCGTGTTGTGATCACCTGTTTTCTGCTGTTTTTGACGCCAGCTTGGGCCCTTGCCGCCCCCCGCTGCGGCGGTGATTGGCAGGCGTTTTTGCAAGACATCGGGCGCGAGGCTGTGGCAGCCGGGCGCAGCCCAGCGGCCACGCGCGCGTTTTTGGCACAGCTACAGCCTGACCCGGCAGTTCTGGCCGCTGATCGGCGCCAAGGGGTTTTCCAGCTGGATTTCACCCGCTTTTCCAACCGCTTGATTTCCGAAAACCGCACCCGCCGCGGGGCCGAGATGGGGCGCAAATGGGATGCGGTTTTCACCCAGATCGAGGCAAGATTTGGCATTCCACGCGGGGTTTTGCTGGCCTTTTGGGCCTTTGAAACCGATTACGGCGCCTTTCAGGGCGATTTCAACACCGCCAATGCCTTGGCCACCTTGGCCCATGACTGCCGCAGGCCCGCGCTGTTTCGGCCCCAGCTGTTGGCCGCCATCACCTTGTTCGAGCGCGGCGATTTCGACCCCGCCACCACCACCGGCGCTTGGGCGGGCGAGATTGGCATGGTGCAAATGCTGCCCCGCGATATTTTGGAAAACGGCGTCGATGGCGATGGCGATGGCCATGTCACGCTGAAAACGTCAGCCCCAGATGCGCTGATGTCGGCGGCGCGCATGTTGGCGCAGCTGGGGTGGAAACCCAACCAGCCGTGGCTGCAAGAGGTGATTGTGCCCGCGCGCATGGACTGGGGCAAATCGGGCTATGACACCCAGCTTTCGGTGGCCGATTGGGCCGCCATGGGGCTGCGCCCGCGCAGCGGCACATGGGCCGCCAAGGGCCAAGCCAGCCTGATTTTACCGCAGGGTCACAAAGGCCCAGCATTTTTGGCCTATCCAAATTTTCACGTCTATTTCGACTGGAACCAAAGCTTTACCTACGTGCTAACAGCGGCCTATTTCGCCACACGCATGGGCGGCGCGGTCCCCTTTGACCCGCGCACACCCGACCCCGGGCTAGACCCCGCACAGATGAAAAGCTTGCAACGCAAACTGGCCGCGCGCGGGCATGATGTGGGCGGGATCGATGGTATCTTGGGCGCAGGCACCCGCGCCGCCGTGCAAGCCGAACAGGCACGATTGGGCCTGCCTGCCGATGCATGGCCCACAAAGGCGTTGTTGGATAGGCTATAGGCCGCAGGGCTATGGGCGGCCCTTAGGCCACCATGGCAGCGGCTTTTTTCAGATCCACCGAAACCAGCTGGCTGACACCTTGCTCTTGCATCGTCACGCCAAACAGCCGGTCCATCCGTGCCATGGTAACCGCGTGGTGCGTGATAATCAAAAACCGGGTGTCGGTGCGCCGGCACATTTCATCGAGCAAATCGCAAAACCGGGTCACATTGGCATCATCCAGCGGGGCATCCACCTCGTCTAGCACACAGATCGGGGCCGGGTTGACCAAAAACACCCCAAAGATCAGCGCCAGCGCTGTAAGCGTTTGTTCGCCCCCCGACAAAAGCGACAATGTCGACAGCTTTTTACCCGGCGGCTGGCACAATATTTCAAGACCTGCCTCTAGCGGATCATCGCTTTCGACCAACACCAAATTCGCCTCGCCACCCCCAAACAGATGGCGAAACAACAAGCTGAAATTGCTGTTCACTTGCTCGAACGCGGTTAACAGCCGCTCGCGCCCCTCGCGGTTCAGGCTGGCAATGCCCGATCGCAGGGTTTTTATGGCCTCTTCCAGATCGCTTTTCTCGCGCGCCAGCGTGTCATGCTCGACCTGCACCTCTTTGATGTCTTCCTCGGCGCGCAGGTTCACCGCGCCCAAGGCCTCGCGTTGGCGTTTCAGGCGGTTTACATCGGCCTCGATCGTTTCAGCATCGGGCATTTTATCTGGCTCGGTGGCAAGCCGCTCTAGCAGCTGCTCTGGCGTTGTTTCCATCTCGTCTTGGATGCGCTGCGCGGCATAGGCCACGGTTTCGCGCGCGGCATCGGCGCGCGCCTCGGCACGGGCGCGGGCCTCGCGGGCCTCGCCAGCCGCCCGTTCGGCATCGCGTTCCCCATCACGCGCCACGCGCAGGGCGGCTTCGGCTTCGGCCAATTTATCAGCCGCGATACGACGGCGGTCTTCGGCCTGCTCGATCGCATGATCCAATTCATCGCGCTTGGCTGCAATTTCGTCTGGGGCGGCGCTGGCCTCTTTCAGCTCGGCCTCGGATTGGGTTTTGCGCGCAGCCAGTTCAGCGCTGCGGGTTTCGGCCGTTTGCAACCGATGCCGCCAACCGCTGAGCTCTTTTGTCACTTCTTGCGAACGCCGTGTGCGCGCCTCGCCTTCGCGGCGCAATTCATCATGGGCCGAGCGCTTGGTCAGCATGGTCATCCGCGCGGCTTCCACCGTCATACGAATGTCTTCGACACCGGCGCGCGCCTCGGCCAGATCTTCCAAATCATCCACGGCGGCCTGCGCCTCGGCCAGCTGCGTGCGCGCCGATAGCGCCTCTTCATCGTGGCGCGCCACGGTCAGGCCCAGCGACTCGAGCTTGGATTGCGCCAAATTGAAATCGGCCTCGGCCCGGCTGAGGGCGCGGGCAGCTTCGTTTACCTGCCGGTCCGCTTCGCGCCGGGCATTGCGCGCGGCTTGGTCGGCGGCGGTTAAATCGGCCAACCGTTGGCTAAGCGCATCATGGGCCTGACGGGCGGCATCGGCGCGCGCGGTGGCGCGTTCTGATTGCTGTTTTAGCTCTTCCAGACGGTTAAGTTGCTGCAAGCGCAGCGCTGCCGCGCTGGGGGCATCTTCGGCCCATGCGCGAAACCCGTCCCAACGCCACAAATCGCCCTCGGGCGATACCAACCGCTGGCCGGGCTTCAACAAGGCCTGCAGGCGTGGCCCATCATCGGCATCCACCAGCCCAATTTGGCTCATCCGGCGGGCCAACACATCGGGCACCGACACATGCGCCGACAGTGGCGATACCCCCGCAGGCAGGGGCTGTTCGGCCTCGAACGCGGGCAGCACCGTCCACCCCGAGGGGCCATCTGCCTCGACCTCGGGGGCGCGCAAATCATCGGCCAAAGCTGCCCCAAGCGCCTTTTCAAAGCCCATTTCCACCTGCAGCCGATCCATGATTTGGCCGCCCTCGACCGTGTCGCGCTGCAGCAATCGCGCCAGCGCCGTCACTTCGGCCCGTAGCGCGTTCAATTCACCCTCGGCTTCGCTGCGCTCGGCACGCACATCCGCTTCGCGGGCCTGCGCCGCCGCCCGCGCCGCTTCGGCCTCGGTCAAGACATCGTCGGCTTGGGCCACGGCCTCTTGCGCCTGTTCCTCGTCGATGCGGGCCTGCCCCAACTGCGTTTGGGCCTGGGCCAAACTGGCGCGCGCCTGTTGCATGGCGACGCGGGCGGTGTCTGCTTGGCCCTCGCTGCGCGCAAAGACCTTGCCGCTTTCTTCCAAAAATCGGGTCGCCGATTGGTGGCGCGCGGCCAATCGCGCCACATCTTCTGTGCGTTCGGATAAATCAGCCTCGCGGTCTTGCAAAATACTGGCCGCCTCGCGCGCGGCTTCGGCCGCAACGTCCAGCTTGTCGGCATGGCCCTCGCCCGCCTTGGCCAATTCGCGTTGCTCCCATTCCAGCCGCGCGATGGTTTCACCGGCATCACGGTTCAGCCCGGCCTCGCGCTCGATATCGCGGGCCAATTGCTGAATGCGCCCCTGCAGCGTTTCGATGGTGTGAAGCGCGCGTTCTTCTTGCTCTGACAAGGCATCGCGCTGCACCACAAGGCGCTGCACCACGGCTGCGGCAATCGCCTCTTCCTCGCGCCGCGGCGGCAGCACATCTTCGGCCGCCTCGCGCTCTTTGGCGGCGCGCCGGGCGGCCGCCTCGATTTGGGCAGCCGCGCTTAAACGCTCGCGCAACTGCATCTCTGCAGCAAGGCGCGCGCTGTCAGCCTCTTGCCAGCGGCGGAACAGCAACATGCCTTCGGCACGGCGCAAATCCTCGCCAATCACCCGGTAGCGGGCCGCTTGCCGGGCTTGGCGCTCTAACTGTGCCAATTGCGCCGCCAGCTGTTCGATCACATCGTCAACGCGCGTCAGGTTCTGCTCGGCCGAGCGCAATTTCAGCTCGGCCTCGTGCCGGCGCTGGTAAAGGCCGGAAATGCCCGCCGCCTCTTCCAAAACCCGACGGCGATTTTTGGGCTTGGCGTTGATCAGCTCGGAAATCTGCCCCTGACGCACCAATGCCGGGCTATGCGCCCCGGTCGAGGCATCGGCAAACAGCATCTGCACATCGCGCGCGCGCACATCCTTGGCATTGACCTTATAGGCGCTGCCCACATCGCGGGTGATACGGCGCACAATTTCCAACGCGTCCTCGTCGTTGAACCCAGCAGGCGCCAGCCTGTCGCTATTGTCCAACACCAAGGCCACTTCGGCAAAATTACGCGCAGGCCGGGTGGCCGCCCCGGCAAAAATCACGTCTTCCATGCCCCCGCCCCGCATGGCGGTGGGCCGGTTTTCCCCCATCACCCAGCGCAGCGCTTCCAACAGGTTCGATTTGCCACAACCGTTTGGCCCCACCACGCCCGTCAGCCCCTCGCGGATCAACAGTTCCGTCGGGTCGACAAAGCTTTTAAAGCCGGTCAATCGCAGTTTCGAAAAGCGCACCTTGCCATCCTGATTCTGGGCACGGGTAAATTTTGCGGGCCAAGCCTGTGGCGAGTCAACGAAAACACACGATATTTTGCCAGATTGCCCAAGTTGTCCACAAGATATTGGGGTTTTCACCGCCGTCACTGGGCGCTATCGCTATCTATGGGCGGTTTTGCCCGGGCCACAGCACAAAAGGGCACACCATGCTGATCGTTGAACGCGGCACCCCGAAAGACCCCCAAGCCACGGCACTTTTGCACCAAAGCCATGCGCTGATGCAAAGCCTGTTCAACCCAGAAGACAACCACTACCTGTCGATCGACGCGCTTTGCGCCCCCCATATTCGGTTTTTCATGGCGCGGCGGGGCGATCAGGTGCTGGGCACCGGGGCCTTGGCGCTGATGGGCGATTACGGCGAAGTAAAGTCAATGTTCGTGGCACCCACCGCCCGTGGCCAAGGCGTGGCACAGGCCCTATTGCGCCAGATCGAAGACGAAGCCCGCCAAAACGCCCTGCCCGTTTTGCGGCTGGAAACCGGCGACAAGCTGGCCGCCGCGCATCGGCTCTATCAGGCGTTTGGCTTTCAAAACTGCGGCCCCTTTGGCGGCTATAGCGCAAATGCCAGCAGCCTCTTTATGGAAAAGCCGCTGGTTTAAGGAAACCGGGCAGCGCTGCGTCACGCTTGCTGAACGGGCGCCTTGGTCATATCATCTGACCACTAGCGCACCAAAGGGCCCCAACCAGCATGCCATTTACCCCCGTTCAGCCCGAAAAACTGTCCACCGCTGTCACCCGCCAGATCGAAAAACTGATCCTGCGAGGTATCTTGCGGCCCGGCGAGCGCCTGCCATCCGAGCGTGAACTTTCTGAAAGATTGGGCGTTTCCCGCCCCAGCCTGCGCGACGCGGTGGCCGAGCTACAAGAAAAGGGCCTGCTAACCACCAAGGCGGGCGCGGGCATTTATGTGGCCAATGTCTTGGGCAGCGCTTTTTCCGACGCTTTGGTCAATCTTTTTGCCAACCACCGCGAAGCTGTGGCCGATTACGTGTCTTTTCGCAAAGATCTCGAAGGGCTGGCCGCCGAACGCGCTGCCCGCCACGCCTCAGACACAGACCTGCGCGTGGTCCAAACCATCTTCGACAAAATGGAAGCGGCCCACCAAAAACGCGACCCCAGTGACGAAGCCCGCCTTGATGCCGATTTCCACCTCTCGATCATCGAGGCCAGTCATAATGTGGTGATGTTGCACATGATGCGCTCGATGTATCAGCTGCTGCAACAAGGCGTCTTTTATAACCGCCAAACCATGTTCAAACAGCGCACCACCCGCGAAATGCTGCTCGACCAACACCGCGCCATCAACGACGCCCTCCAAAACCGCGATCCAGCAGGCGCGCGCGCGGCGGTCGAGGCGCATTTATCCTATGTGGCGCAATCGCTCAGCGACCAGCACCGCGCCGAACGTAACGAAGCCATCGCCAAAATGCGCCTCGATCACGAGAACGAGCGCTAGTCGCCCGCACGCCCTTTCATCTTGCTTTAAATACTCATTCCAACGCAGCCACAAAAAACGCCCGCGCGGGCTGGCCGGCGGGCGTTGATCTTTTCCGTGGTGCCAGCGGCGCTTAGTGCAGCTTGGCCTCGACTTCGCCAATGGCGGCATCGATCAGCTTGTTGCCCTCGGCTGCGGTCATCTGCGCGGCAATCGCTGCGCGTGCCACGCTGATGGCCACCTGCACCGCTTGGTCGCGCACATCGCGCACGGCGCTTGCTTCGGCCGATGCAATCTGGTCTTCGGCTGCAGCCAAACGGCGTGCAATCGACTTTTTCAACTCGGCCTTGGCTTGGTCTGCGGCCAATTGCGCCTCTTCCTTG